>Ga0335394_10001345_pt1 | contig 27571 bp, 24 predicted proteins | sample MAT03_FD_205741 | JGI IMG/M metagenome (GOLD analysis project Ga0335394, IMG submission 205741) | Freshwater microbial communities from Lake Fryxell liftoff mats and glacier meltwater in Antarctica - MAT-03 (spades assembly) (version 2) ...
TTGGATGGAAAAATTCAGTTTCGAGGCGTGTTAAAAAAAATGATTGTGAGGTTTACTGGGGTAAATGAGCGATTATTTTTTTTGACACAACGACGAAAATGGAGTTTTCGGCCAAACACTAATTAAATCTGGAATGAACAGAGCTCTATATTTCGTAGTCCTTTTCTCCGGATTGCTCTTTTCTTGTGAGGACTCCTCATCGATAAAACACACTGCGGGCTCAAAAAATATCACGATCAACTTGCAGCCCTTTAATGACCTTCCCAACCAATACATTGAATTTGTTTCAACAGAATTACGAAAAGTTTATCCGGGAGTTGAAATAAATTCCGGTATGGCGCTCCCACCCGCTTCTCTGAATACTGCTAAAACGCGGTACAGGGCCGACTCACTGATAAAGATGCTGGCTTCGCATACTAAAGAAAGTCACGTCACCATAGGCCTTACAACTAAAGATATTAGTACTACCAAAAATAAAATTAAGGACTGGGGCGTTATGGGCCTGGGGTATTGTCCTGGCAGAGCATGCGTGGTTTCTTCCTTTCGTTTGAATCCTAAAAATAAAAAGGAACAGCTATTCAAAGTTGCCATTCATGAATTGGGTCACACACAGGGCTTACAGCACTGTCCGGTAAAAACTTGTTTTATGCGCGATGCAGAAGGAAAAAATTACCTGGATGCGGAAACTGAGTTTTGTGCAAAGTGTAGAGCACATCTTATTGAACGTGGGTGGGATTTGAAATAACAGATCGCAGCATTCCTCAATTTCAAAATTGATAATTTGCGCATTACCTATTGTATCAGAAATATTTTCTTTTAGCAAACTCTTGTATCCTATAAAAGATGCTTTAAGCCTGATACCAATGGCAGGGAATATCGATTTAATGGTAAAGTACCGGATATTAGCTGGCTCGCCGCGCAATTAAAAGACGAACAGGCAAAATGGTTTGTTGGTGTGTCGCACGTTTCACCCTACAACGAAGACTTTGACCGAAAATTAGAAGAATCCTACAGAAACTTATTTGCGCAAACGGAAGGTTTTATCGTGTCTCTTCATGGCCATCTGCATGGAACAACAGATTCTTTTCATTACGGAGATGGCGTAAGGTATATGACCAGCAATGCTGTTCAGAAAAAATAGTTTGTCATACTGAAGCTCACCCATGGGCAGATCATCAAAAAAATAATACCTTACTAAATAGTGTCTGTCCGAAAACTAGGTGTTTGGATGGAAAAATTCAGTTTCGAGGCGTGTTAAAAAAAATGATTGTGAGGTTTACTGGGGTAAATGAGCGATTATTTTTTTTGACACAACGACGAAAATGGAGTTTTCGGCCAAACACTAAATAGCAGAAAGTAATCCTCGTACCGTTCCTATTTTTCTTTTGTGAAAAATTGTCAGCCCAAAATTGGTTCACCCAAACTTTTACAAAAGTGGCTCTTACAGCTCAGTATGCGGGTAGTACCGGTCTTTTTACGGTAGGCACTTCTTTAGTGAGTAAAAAAAACAGAGTAGAGTTTGGACTTTTATACGGACGGGTTCCGCGCTTTGCCGGAGGGGTAAACAATTCATTGGTTTTTAAATTTGTATACAATCCCTTTCAGCTTAAACTATCAGACAAAGTGTTATTAGAACCTTTACAGGGTTCACTTTTTATCAACCAAAACTTCAGTAAAGATTTTGGTGTTTTCTGGGACAAAAAATATCCAAAAGGTTACTATTGGTGGAACCGGAGTCCCCGTTTTCATTTCTCTATCAGTACACAAATATCTCATCGACTAAAAGCAAAACACATTGAAAAATTAACGTGGTACATGGAAGCCAATACAAATGACCTTTATCTATCCAGTTATCTTGAAAATATAAATAGTTTTATGCCACATGAAATCTTCTTTTTGGGCACGGGAATAAAGGTATATTTAAAATAGGTCAAAGAAGGTGAGCGTACAATCAGTTATCAGTGTTATCGGTTTTGATATGAGAGAAAATTGTTTTTCAGGATCTGTTTGTGCAAAATGGCTTGCGTGATTTACAAGCCTAGATATTATTTTACTGTCACGCTAAAATTGTTATCTGTATAATATTTTGCGAACAAAAGTCGGTTCTTATTAAGAATATTTTTGTTCCGAAATGAAAGCCGGGCGGTAGATCAAAGAATAACAAGAGCATTGCAAAGCAACTGAGAAAAACAATTATTTCATCGTCACATGTTTTCTTGAAATTTTGATTTTTTGATTCTTTCAATCCAATGTTCAGTATAGTCTTTTAATGATACTCAGTTAGCACTTAGGAAAAATAGAAATTAAATTATTTTATCTGGTTATAATTTGGTCTCATAGTGGAAAAGGTATATGAAGTTTTAACGGAAATATTTTTATAAATGCCTCATTTTTAATATTTGTTCAATGTCTCTTAATCCAAGCTCTTTCGTCTCTAGGAGTATCAGTAAATGAAAAACAAGATCCGCAGCCTCATTCTTGAAAAGCTCAATATTATTGTCCTTAGCCTCGATAATTAATTCGACAGCTTCTTCTCCTACTTTTTGCGCTATTTTATTGATGCCACTTTTAAAAAGCTGTGATGTATAAGAGTTTTTATTTGGCGATAATTTCCTTGACTTAATAATACCTTGAAGTTCTGAAAGAAAATTTTCTTTATTCTCCGATCCAAAACACGTATCTGTTCCTTTGTGACAAGTGTTTCGTATCGGATTTACTTTTATTAAAAGAGTATCTTCATCACAATCTTCAAGTAGTTCAACCACGTTTAAGAAGTTCCCTGACGATTCGCCTTTTACCCAAAGTCTTTTTTTTGACCTACTGTAAAACGTTACCCTTTGCGTAGTTTTTGTTTGTTGAAGTGCCTCTTCATTCATGTAGCCTAACATGAGTACGTTTCGCGTAGTATTATCTTGTATGATAGCAGGTACAAGCTTATCTGGTGATTTTGCAAAATTCATATGTAGATATTATTATTTTTTAATTGTCCTAACGTGACCCGAAATAGTTTCGGGGCGGTATGGCCATGTTATCTTTCTCCGCGCTGGCCGGCTCAAATGTTTACTAAACATTTGCTCTTTTGTGTTTCGGCAACATGGCTATTTCATATGTTTGTTTTAAAGTCTGACTTCAATATTGTTTTGTTTTAAAAAAACTTTTAATTCCGGAATTTTTATTTCGTGATAATGAAATACACTTGCGGCTAAAACGGCATCTGCTTTTCCTAATGTTAAGGCCTCTAAAAAATGGGTTTTATTTCCTGCTCCTCCACTTGCAATCACTGGTATGGAAACGCCTTCGGAGATTTGTCTGGTTATCTCCAAAGCAAAGCCGTTTTTAACGCCGTCGTTGGTCATCGACGTAAGAAGAATTTCACCTGCTCCCCTAAAAGCCGCTTCTTTTGCCCAATCCAGAGCTCGCTTTCCAGTAGCGCTCCTCCCCCCATGCGAATAAACATACCACTCCTCCTTTTCAAAAAATACATCAAGGGCAACTACAATACATTGACTTCCGAATTGTCTTGCCAACAGATTAATAAGTGCCGGATTAGATAAAACTGCCGAGTTGAGCGAAACTTTATCGGCCCCAGCTTGAAGTAAACACGCCACATCTTCAGCACACGAGATGCCGCCACCTACCGTGAAAGGAACGGCAATGTTTTTTGCAATTTGTTTCACTAATTCAGTCCAGGTTTTTCGTTTTTCATGTGTTGCACTAATATCTAAAAATACGAGTTCATCGGCGCCATCGGCAGCATATTTAATGGCAAGTTCAATGGGATCTCCTGCGTCTTCTAAATTCTTAAATTTTACGCCTTTCATAACCCTTCCTTCTTTTATATCTAGGCAGGAAATAATCCGTTTAGTTAGCATATCCAAATTTTTTTAAATCAATTAAATTTATTTTTCCTTCGTAAATAGCTTTTCCGATAATAGCACCGGCACATCCAATTTTTTCTAATTCAAACACGTCTTGCATTGAACTAATTCCGCCACTCGCAATGAGTCGAATTTCTTCATGTTTAACTATAATTCTCTTATATAAATCAAAAGCGGGCCCTTCCATTTTCCCATCTTTAGAAATGTCTGTGCAAAAGAGATGTTTTATTCCGGCCATAGTATTTTCATTAATAAAATCGAACAGATGAATTTCTGTTTCTTCCAACCAACCGGAAATCTGAATTATTTCTTTCTTCACATCTGCGCCGAGCAATATTTTTTCACTACCATATTTCTTAATACATTCGAAAAATAGAAGTTTATTTTTTACGGCCAATGATCCTATTGTTGCGATGGAAGCCCCATAGTTAAAAATACAATCAACGTCCTGCTCAGTTTTAATGCCCCCTCCAAAATCTATTTTCAAGTTTGTTTTGGTAGCTATTTTTTCTAGGACTCCGTGATTGACTATTCTTCCTGCTTTGGCTCCATCTAAATCAACCAAGTGCAAACGTTTAATGCCATGGTCTTCGAATTTTATAGCGAGTTCTAAAGGGTCTTCTCTGTAAACTGTTTTCAGATTGTAGTTTCCCTGGGTAAGTCTTACGCACTTACCTTCAATAATATCTATTGCTGGAATCAAGTCCATAGTTATAATTTTAAAAAATTAGCGAGTAACAACCGGCCTGTATCTCCCGATTTCTCTGGGTGGAACTGCACTCCATAAAAATTATTTTTTTGAATGGCAGAGCTATACTCGCCGATGTAATTGCTCGTTGAAATGGTATGTGGGTTTTTCTCAACATAATAACTATGCACTGAATACATGTATTGATTTTCACTAATTCCGTCATAAAGTTTTGCCTTTAAATCATAAACTGTATTCCAACCGATTTGTGGAACTTTAAAAACCGTCACTCCATTGTACTTCACTTTGAATTTTTTTACGGACTCTGTAAAAATACCGAGGCATTCCGCATTTCCTTCTTCTGAATCCCTGCAAAGTAGTTGCATACCCAAACAAATTCCAAGAACAGGTTGTGTGAGACTACAAATTGTTTTATCAAGACCATTGCTTCTAAGGTAAGCCATGGCATAACTCGCTTCTCCAACGCCAGGTAAAATAACCTTATCGGCCGAGACAATTAAATCTGGATCGTCGGTTATTGTTGGATTAACTCCCAAGCGTTCTATTGCATAGGCTACCGATTGAAGATTTGCGGTTCCTGATTTTATAATGACAACGTTCATAAAATTCCTTTCGTACTTGGTAAGTTCATATTGTTTTTATCGCGCCACACTGCCTGTTTAATACATTTTCCAAAAGCTTTAAAAATAGCTTCGATCTTATGGTGTTCATTTTTACCATATACTTTAATGTTTAAATTCGATTTGGAAGCATCGCTAAAAGATTTAAAAAAATGAAAAAACATTTCTGTTGGCATGTCTCCCAATTTTTCGCGTTTAAATTCCGCATTCCAAACTAACCAGTTGCGCCCTCCAAAGTCAATGGCCACTTGCGCTAAACAATCATCCATCGGCAAAACAAACCCGTAACGTTCTATCCCCTTTTTATTAGCGAGCGCTTTTAAAAACGTTTCACCGAGCGTGATGGCCGTATCTTCTATTGTGTGGTGTTCGTCGATTTGCAAATCACCTTTTGCACGAAGGATAAGGTCAAGATTTCCATGTTTTGCGACTTGTTCAAGCATGTGGTCAAAGAAGGGTATGCCTGTTGAAATATCAGATTTTCCATTTCCATCTAAATTGAGTTCAACTGAAACAGACGTTTCGGACGTGATGCGTTGATGACTAATTTTTCGTGCGGGTAGTTTCAGGAAGTTATAAATTTCTTCCCAACTTTTAGATTTTAAGGAAATGGTTTCAGCGAGACCGTGATCATCTTCTGATGCGTTAAGAAAAATAGCTTTCGCGCCAATATTTTTCGCCAGTTGAACATCCGTCAATCTGTCGCCAACAACAAAGGAACCACTTAGGTTATAGGAACCATTGAGGTATTTGGTGAGCATGCCTGTATTTGGTTTACGCGTGGGCGCATTTTCATATTCAAATGTTCTATCAATATGCACATCCGCAAATAGAATTCCTTCAGATTCTAAGGTATTTAAAATAAAATTATGCACCGGCCAAAAATTCGTTTCCGGAAAACTCCCTGTGCCAAGCCCATCCTGATTTGTGACCATTACCAATTCGAAATCCAATTCGCGCACAATCTTTGCTAGCCAATAGAAAACACCAGGAAGAAAGGAGAGCTTTTCAAAACTATCTATCTGAAAATCTTCGGGTTCATGTATAAGTGTGCCATCTCTGTCGATGAATAAAACTTTTTTCATAGGTAATTTTTAAGGTGCGTAATTAACAGTATGTTTTCATCCTCACTTCCGATCGTGAAGCGCAGACAGCCTTCACATAGGTTTACTTCACTCCGATTGCGCACACTAATTTTATTTACAACTAAATAATCGTATACACTTTTTGCATCATTCATCTTAACCAATAAAAAGTTTGCCTCACTTGGGTAAACTTTCTGCACAAAAGGAAGACGCTCCAAAACCTCTTTCAATTTATTACGTTCAGAAATAAGAATGTTAGTTGACTTCGTTACCTCTTCTGACAGGCTCAGAGCGTCGAGTGCTAGTTTTTGAGAGACGGCATTTATATTGTAAGGTGGCTTTATTTTAGTGAGCACCTCCACGATTTCTTTGGAAGCAAAAGCTGCTCCAAGTCTTATTCCAGCTAGTCCCCAGGCTTTTGAAAAAGTTTGCAGTATTACCAGATTAGGATACTTAACTAAATTCGGTATTAGACTTCTGTAGCTGGCGAAATCGATGTAAGCTTCGTCAACCACTACTAGTCCGTTAAAGTTATCAAGAATTTGTTTTATCGCTTGCCATTTCACACCGTTGCCCGTGGGATTGTTTGGACAACAAATAAATAAAAGTTTCGTGTTAGTGGAAATTGCTTGTAAGATTTTTTGTTCGTTCAACTGAAAGGTCTCCGGCGTTAACGGAACTTTTATTACATCAACGTCGTTTATGTTTGCAGATACTTCATACATGCCATAAGTTGGTGGGCAAATAATTACATTGTCTTTGCCCGGATTACAAAAAGCCCTGAAAAGAAGATCTATGGCCTCATCACTGCCGTTGCCCAAAAAAATATTCTTTGTTTGTAAACCCTTGAGCTTTCCAAGTGTTTTTTTAAGCTCTAACTGTTCAGGGTCGGGATAGCGGTTCAGTTCAAGATTTAAAATAGAGGAAGATGTAAAAGAAGACTCAAAAGGACTTTCGTTCGCGTCAAGGAAAATACCTTCTTTCTTTTTGTTCTCGCTGCGTGCTGAAGAATATGGAATCAAATTCTGCACGTTTATTCTTACTAAATTGGTTAAGTCGAAATTCATGCTTGTTTTTTTAATCGCAGTGTTACTGCGTTTTTGTGAGCAGCTAAGCCTTCTGCTTCAGCCATTAATTCAACTGTGGAGCCAAGAAGCCGTATTCCTTTTTTTGTAATTTTTTGAAATGTGATTTTTTTTACAAAGCTGTCGAGCGAAATACCGCTGTGTGCTTTGGCATGGCCATTAGTGGGAAGTGTGTGGTTTGTGCCAGAGGCATAATCACCGGCACTTTCACAAGAATAATTACCCAAAAAAACAGAACCTGCATTCACGACACGCGAGCTTAATTTATCAGAATTTTTGCTAGCAAGTATTAAGTGTTCAGGTGCATATAAATTTAGTAAGTCAAAGGCTTCATCTTTATTTAAAACTAAAACGGCTTTACTGTTTTTAAGAGCCTCACTCGCAATGGCCTTTCTTGGAAGTACTTTCAATTGTTTTTCTAATTCCATTAAAATTTTCTTTATAACACTATCAAAACAAGATACAAGAAGCACTTGTGAATCTGCACCATGTTCGGCTTGTGATAATAAATCCGCAGCCACATACGAAGGAACGCAGGTTTGATCCGCGAAAACGGCAACTTCAGAAGGACCAGCAGGTAAGTCAATGGCAACACCTTCTCTGTTTACTAATTGTTTGGCGCAGGCCACGTATTGGTTTCCGGGCCCAAAAATTTTATACACTTTAGGAACCGTTTCTGTTCCATAGGCCATCGCAGCAATTGCCTGTACGCCCCCAATTTTAAAAATTTTATCAATGCCAACTAACTTAGCCGTAAACAACATGGCAGCATCCAACTCTCCTTTACTATTTGGTGGAGTGCATAAAATAATTTCTTTACAACCTGCCAATTTTGCAGGAATTCCAAGCATCAAAATGGTGGAGAATAAAGGTGCAGAACCTCCGGGAATGTATAAACCTACTTTTTCTATTCCCACCGACTTTCTCCAGCATGTCACACCATCAGTGGTTTCAAGGCGAACTTCTTTTTCCTTTTGTGCCAAATGGAACTTCCTAATGTTATTAAACGCAATTGATATCGCTTTTTTTAATTTGGAATCACAGTTTTGTTCCGCTTTTTTTAATTCTTCCTGGTTCACTAACGGTCGCACTATAGTTGCTCCTTCATATTTCAGACTCAGTTTTTTGATCGCGCTGTCGCCTTCACTTTTTACTTTTGAAAGAATTTCCGTGGTTGTTTGTTCAAGCGCAAGTGTATCGATGGCCGGACGTTTCAATAATTGCGACCATGTTCTTCGTTTAGGATATTTAATTAGTTTCATTTTAAAATTGTTTGCTTACACTTATAAAATCATTTTTTCTATTGGGATTACCAGTATTCCTTGTGCACCGTTTGATTTTAATTTTTCGGTAATCTCCCAGAATTCATTCTCTTCCACTACAGAATGAACCGAACTCCAACCCTTTATTGCAAGCGGTAAAATCGTTGGACTTTTCATGCCAGGCAGTAGTTTACAAATGGCCGCGAGCTTTTTGTTTGGCGCGTTTAAGAGAATGTACTTGGTACGTTTTGCTTTCCTTACTGCATTCAATCTGAATTGCAATTTGTTTAGAATTACCTGTTTTTCTTTTGTAAGAGATTTGTTAGCTATTAAAACTGCTTCTGATTTCAAAACGATGTCCACTTCTTTTAGTCCGTTAGTGAAAAGTGTACTGCCTGAGCTTACCAGATCACACACTGCATCGGCAAGACCAATACCAGGGGCTATCTCCACAGAACCACTTATTTCCTGTATTTCAGCTTTAATTTTATTTTTGTTCAAATATGCTTTAAGAATATGGGGATAAGAAGTTGCGAAACGTTTGCCATTAAAATCCTTTAGCGATTTGAATTCTATCTCTTTAGGTATCGCAATAGAAAGCCGGCATTTACCGAAGCCTAGTTTATCAATGGAGGTGATATTTTTGCTCTTTTCAAGTACAACATTTTCCCCAACAATACCAATGTCTGCAACGCCATCTTCCAAGTACTGCGGAATATCATCATCCCTCAGGAAATAAACTTCCAGCGGAAAATTATAAGCCTCTGCCTTTAATTTATTTAATCCATTATCAAATTCTATTCCGCATTCTTTGAGAAGGGTAAGAGATTTTTCGCTTAGTCGTCCTGATTTTTGAATGGCTATTTTGAGTTTCATTTTTTTAAATTATGCGTAAATAAAAAAAGCTTACCATGTACGGTAAGCTCTCGCTGGAATGAATTATAAATTGTAGTTTAGATTAGACAACAAGAATTCACGCTTACCTGGTTTTGATAAGTGTGATGGCAATGTATGAAGAATAAATTTTTCATTTTGAGATGACAAATGTAGTAAGATTATTTTAGAATTCATTGTTTTCTTCAAATAAATTGATTTTTATTTTTTTTAAGTACAGGTAATTTCCCAGACTTGCTCTCAAACTCCTTGATATTAATACATTTCAGAGCATCTAACTTTTGTACTAACCGGGTTCAACATTTTTTATGTGGGTCGATTTAAGAAATAGGATTCATCTTTATTTCATAAATAATATACATGTCTTCATCCTTTCCATCATAAAATTTATCGAGTACATGGCGGATGCTGTTACAATAAAATATGGAAGGTTCTGGTTTTGTCTGATGGGCTTGGTTTTGTTTTTTAGCCCAGACTACTGTAAAAGAATTGTACTCAACACGATGCGTTTTTATATATATCAAAGCCTTTTTTAGCGCATCTTCAACTGAGCTTTCACTCTTTACTGAGATCAAAGTGAAAAACTCTTCACGCAATGGATTAAAGGTGCTTACCTTTACTTTGTTCGGCTCGTAAAGGAAACTAACGGTGTGTTTGGGATTTGTTTTACGAACTTCTTCAAGAATTTCGGCTTCAAGCAACCCGACTTGAATGGAAATGTTCTGAGATGCCTCTAGTGTGTTTTTCATACTAACTATTATGTGTATTGAATTTTAAAGTATTCCAGCTGCAACTGTATTGTTGGTATTCTCATTAATTAGGATAAACGAGCCTGTTCTTCTGTTTTGAGTGTAAGAATCATAAGTGATAATTTCTGAAGTCCTTATTAAAACTTTAGAAATGTCATTGAGTTTCATTGAACCGTCACTTTCTAACTCAGTAAAGGAATGTATATCAATTTTACTTACTACCTCCTTTATAACAGCTCGTGTTCGGAAACTGTTTTGCTGTAAAAGTAATTTTTGCCCGGGAATAAACGCTTGATTATCCATCCAGCAAATAGTCGCGGTAATTTCCTTCTCCATTTGCGGCAAGTTGTTTAACGAAACGATCGAATTGCCCCGACTTATATCTATGTCGTCCTTCAGATGGAGAACTATTGGACTATTTAATCCTGCTTCTTTAACTTCTTGTTGATTGATTTCTATTTTTTCAATTTGAGATTCCTGCCCGGATGGCAATATGAGAACCCTTTGCCCTTTTTTGTAGGAACCGCTAAGGACTTTGCCAGAAAATCCACGGTAGTCATGAAGCTCTTTTGTCTGCGGACGAATTACATATTGTACCTGAAAACGGGAAGCTGCAATACCTTGTTCTTCTGTAATTTCAACCGTCTCCAAAAATTCCAATAAAGTAGGTCCGCTATACCAAAGCATTTTCTCTGAGGCTTTTACAACATTATCGCCGACTAAAGCACTTACGGGAATAAACGAAATTTTCTTTAAGCCAATTTGTTTTGCAAAGATCGTGTATGTGTTTTCCAGTTCGTTATAAATAGTTTCGGAATAGTTAACAAGATCCATTTTGTTTATGCAAACGACTACATGCGGCATACCCAGAATAGAAGATAGAATAGAATGGCGTTTTGTTTGATCTGTAATACCGTTTCGGGCATCAATTAATATAATAGCGAGTTCAGCAGAAGACGCGCCGGTAAACATATTTCGGGTGTACTGAATGTGTCCAGGTGTATCGGCAATTATAAATTTACGTTGGCTTGTTGTAAAATATTTATAAGCCACATCAATTGTAATTCCCTGTTCTCTCTCGGCCCGTAAACCATCCGTAAGCATTGCCAAATCTATTTCTGTGTCGCTGCCTCTGGACTTACTTTGAGTAGTAAGTGTTTCAAGTATATCCGTTGCCACGCAATTACTGTCATATAATAAACGACCAATCAGTGTACTTTTGCCATCATCGACATTTCCTGCAGTAAAAAATCTTAATAATTTCATGTTAAAAATAACCTCCTTTCTTGCGGTCTTCCATGGCGGCTTCACTCACCTTGTCATCCAAACGCGTTGCTCCCCGTTCACTAATGCGGGCAAGTTTTATTTCGTTAATAATGTCATCAATTTCAAATGCTTCACTCTCAATAGCGGCTGTGCAAGTCATATCGCCAACTGTGCGGTATCTTACATTTTTTGTCACCTGTATATCAGTATCGTCGAGTGAAAGAAATTCGTTCGTACATAAGAGTTGTCCGCTCCCAGTAACAACGCATTCTCTGCTGTGTGTGAAATAAATAGAGGGTAAATTAATTCTTTCGCGTTTGATGTAGTTCCATACATCTAATTCCGTCCAATTGCTGATTGGAAACACGCGTACGTTTTCGCCTTTGTTTATTTTTCCGTTATAAACATCCCATAATTCAGGGCGCTGCAATTTCGGATTCCACTGTCCAAATTCATCACGTATTGAAAAGATGCGTTCTTTTGCCCTGGCTTTTTCTTCATCTCTACGCGCTCCTCCAATGCAGGCGTCAAATCCGAACTCTTCAATAACGTCTAAAAGTGTAAATGTTTGCAAGCCATTCCTGCTTGGAAATTTTCCTTTCGCATCCTGAAGCTGCTTTTTTTTAATGGTGTCTTCAACGTTTCTTACGATTAATTTTTCTTCGAGCTTGAATGCAAGTTGGTCCCGGTAGGTTAACACTTCAGGAAAATTGTGGCCTGTGTCGATGTGTACCAGAGGGAAAGGAAATTTTCCTGGACGAAAAGCTTTCAATGCCAGGTGCACCAGGCAAATGCTGTCTTTTCCACCGCTGAATAACAGTGCCGGCTTATCGAATTGGCCGGCTACTTCGCGCAAAATGTAAATGGCTTCCGATTCTAATTCATCCAAATAGTCTAGATTTTTGTTCATTTGTTTGTCATGTTTATATGGTAAATACTTAATCTTATTTAGCTGTGTAATCCACATTCTTTTTTGTCGTTGTTCTCCCACCACCATCTGCCAGCTCTAAAGTCTTCGCCTTCCTTAATGGCACGGGTACAGGGAGAGCAACCGATACTTACAAATCCTTTATCATGCAATGGATTATAAGGTATGTTTTGTGAACGCACGTAATTTTTTACGTCTTCAAACGTCCACTGAAGAAGTGGATGAAATTTAATGATCTGATTGTTTTCATCCCATTCTAATGATTGCATTGTTTGTCTATTCAACGATTGCTCTGCTCTTATGCCTGTTACCCATATTTTATTTCCCTGTAACGCACGTTTAAGGGGTTCAACTTTTCGAATGTTACAGCATTCTTTTCTGCCATCAACCGAATCGTAAAAACTAAAAGCTCCTTTTTCTAACACTAACTTTTCTGTAGTAATCGAATTAGGGTGAACTACTTTGATTGATTTTTTATAATGTGTACACGTCGTTTCTAGCAGTTGAATTGTTTCTGGAAATAAACGTCCGGAGTCAATGGTAAATACATCTATTGCCAAATTGTTTTTAAAAATAAAATACGTGATTACCTGATCCTCGAGTCCAAGGCTGCTTGAGAATACCACTTGTCCCGGAAGTGTTTCTGCAATAAGATCCAAAGCCTCTTCAGGACTTTTATCTTTAATGGTATTTCGAATTGTTTCAATCATGTTTTGTAAACTTTAATTAAGTTATTAAAAAGCATTCACCCCATTCACGGTCGTGTACTTCATGGTGTATTTTATACCCGGGTTTATATATTTATAGGCGCTATGCGCCATAAGAGAAGCCTCATGGAATCCACACAAAATTAGTTTGAGTTTGTTTTTGTAAGTGTTTATATCACCAATGGCATAAATTCCTTCAATGTTAGTGGAATAGTCTTCAGTATTTACTTCAATGGCGTTTTTATCAATGGCTAATCCCCAGTTTTCAATTGGACCTAATTTTGGACTTAATCCAAATAAGGGGATTAAATTATCCGCTTCAATCGTTTGAGTTTCATTTGTTTTGACGTCTTGTACGTTTACGGTTCTTAAACGATCAGTGCCATCTACCTTTGCTAAAGCAGAATTCAATAGTAAATGAATTTTACCTGATTCAGCTAAGCTAAAAACTTTGCTCACACTATCCGGAGCACCTCTGAATGATTCGCTTCTGTGTACCAAGGTTACTTTCTTAGCAACATTGGATAAGAAAATAGCCCAATCTAGAGCGCTATCTCCACCGCCAGCAATCACCACATTTTTGTCTCGGTAGCTTTCAGGATCAAGCACCATATATGAAACCCCTTTTCCATTCTCGAAATTCGTTAAGTTTTCTGTTTCAGGTTTGCGCGGCTCAAAGCAGCCTAAACCACCTGCTATCACAACCGCTTTCGCACTTATTTTGGTACCCATATTACTTGTCAAAATAAAATCTCTATCAGAAATTTTAGTTAAGGACTCTATACGTTCGCCTAATGTGTACCCAGGACTAAACGGTTCGGCTTGCTTTACTAAATTATCAACCAGCTCTTGAGCTAATACGCTTGGAAAACCGGGAATGTCATAAATTGGTTTTTTCGGATAAATTTCCGAGAGTTGTCCGCCTACCTGCGGGAGGTAGTCAATTAAGTGACAGCGCATTTTTAAGAGTCCCGCTTCAAAAATGGCAAAAAGTGCTACTGGTCCCGCGCCTACAATGGCGATGTCTGTTGTTATCATATATTTAAAAAAAAAATGCGTTTTAAACTAATTATTATCACCACTAATCCCACCACAATCATCAAAGTTTTGGTAGGAATTTTATTCGAAAGCTGAGCGCCAATTGGTGCGGCAATCGATCCTCCGATGATTAATCCTGCAATGACCGTCCAATGTGTAAGACCAATAAGCGTTACAAATGTTACCGAACTTGCAAGCGCAACAAAAAATTCCGCCAAATTTACCGAGCCAATGGTATATCTCGCATTTCGCCCTCTGGCTATCAGAGTGGATGAAACGATAGGTCCCCAGCCGCCGCCGCCGATAGAATCAAGCAAGCCGCCGATAAGTGCTAAAGGAAACAACCGTCTTATTTTTTTACGTACAGCGTCTTTTTTTAATGCTTTAAAAATGATAATTAAACCAAGGATGAGTGTGTAAGTAGATATCAAAGGAGTAATGAGATAGTTATAGCTTTCAAGTGCCGTTAAGATATATGCGCCAAGAATAGCTCCTATTACGCCAGGTATCAAAAGATTTCTGAAAAGTTTTTTGTTAACGTTACCAAATTTTAAATGCATGAGACCCGACACGCCACTTGTTACAATTTCAGAAGCATGAACACTTGCACTGGAAGCGGCAGCACTCACGCCGCCGGAAAGCAGAAACGTAGTGGCTGTTACTCCATAGGCCATGCCTAATGCACCATCCACTAATTGCGCAACAAAGCCGGCAAGCATGTAAAATAGAATAGATGAATCAATTTGCTGCGAAATCTGATAAGAAAATCCACCGATAACATTGGGTGGCAAATAATAACAAAATAAATACCCGAAAATAATTAGGGCTGGAACCGAGATACTATAAATAAGTAAACGCTTGCGACTTATTCTATTTAATTTTTCCGGGTTAGATGAAATAGCAGACGTAATACTATTGAGTTGTCTTACCTTTTCAGAAAAATCACCAGATAAATATTTACGTATTGAATTCAAGTTATCAATAGACTCATTTATTTCGTTCGGAAAATTTTCTTCCAGCGCCTCGCGAATGCGTTTAGCAAGCGTGGGAGATTTTCCGTTGGTAGATACTGCAATTTTTACCTGCCCTTTTTGAACAATAGATCCCAGGTAGAAATCACATTGTTCGGGCGTATCGGCAACATTGGCCAGAATGTTGCGGCGTTTGGCTTCCAATTTTATTAGGCTGCTTGTTTCTTTATTGTTTACTGCCACAATTACCAAATCAATATCCTGCAAATCCTTTATTTGAAAAGATCTTTGGTGCACGGTGATGGTTGAAAAACGCGTATTAAATTCTTTTAGTTCTTCACACATGTGCGTTGCAACAATTATAAGTTGCGTTAACGGACTATTGTTGCATACCGCGGTCACTTTTTCTAGCGCCACCTTTCCTCCACCAACAATAAGCACACGGAAGTTTTCTATTTTTAAAAAGACAGGGAATAAATTATTTTTTATAGTTAGTTCGTTGCTCATGTGCCAATTTGTTTGTTTTCTTTCTGTGCAAATTTCATGTCGTAAGTCAGGCTTATGTAATAAAGTGCGCCAATAGTAGGCCCAGCCGCGTATTGATAATACCTGTTGTTAGTAATATTAGTTCCCCCGAGTTTAACCAGTGTATTTGCTTTACTAAATTTATAGGAGACTTGAAGGTCAACCGTTTGAAATGCAGGAACGTCTCCTGTTGCCAACGGACTTTGCCAGAGATAACCATCCTGCCATTTCCATACGATGTTAAATCCAAAATTTCTAAATAGATTCCTATTCCCGAACTGTAAGTTAGTAGACCACTTGGGTGTATTAAATCCTGTAATAAAAATATCGTTGGAGCTTTGCGTTTTAATGTCATTAAAATTCAAATTGCCAGACAGCGAATAAGATCTGTAAAAATTATAACTAAGCCTGAGTGCGCCGCCATAGCTGTAATAAGTATTTCTGGAATTAGTGTAAACACGGTAACGGGTGTTCCGAGTTTTTGTATAAGCATCAAAGGCCGCACTGTCCGACCCAACATTACCAGTAGAGGGAACTGCAACTTCAACTTGACCGAGAAAACCTTTTTCTATATTGTAGTAGGCATCAAAATCAACTACTACCTTATTTTTAAACAACACGGCCTTGTAACCAAAATCAAAGGCCTGAATATGTTCTGGTTGTAACTCTGGTAAATTTGCTATTTGTAAAAGTTCCTTCTGTTTTAAAATAGCATTGTTTTTGCTTAACCCATTTGCAATATCGTTGTTGACTGCACTATTAAAATTGTCTATCGAAATTTTAGTGTAAGAGTTCTCGAGAAAGCCAAGTCCGTCATTCACATACGGCAGACCACCCACCCGTCTTACGCCGCCGTTATTAACAAACGATAACGCTTCGAACAACGCCGGGAAACGGTAACCATCCTGGTAGGATAAACGAATGTTGTGTTGTTTAAAGAAAGTATATGTCAAAGCAATTCTTGGATTAAACTTACCTTCAAAATCATAATTTTTGTCGTATCGTAAGGAGCCAATTATTTTCAAATTATCGCCGGAAATTTTTTTGGTCCCTTGAACAAATGCTCCCGTTTTACCATAGATTGTATTTTTTCCTCCTGGTGTATTTCTGTCTGCAATTGGCTTACTAAAGTCAATAAAGTTGTTGCCATCTGGGGTCACAGAGTAAAGGCGACTATCTGCTCCTATTAAGACATCTGCTATTTTGGAGGTGTATTTGCTTAAATCATATTGTCCATCTATATTGTATAAGTGACTTTTTTGCCAAAGTGCGGCCCCTCCTGTTTTAGGCGCGTCTTTAACAAGCGTAGCATGATCCCAGTTATTGATTCCTGTAATCGTATTTTTTAATTCCTTAAACTCTTGGGTGCTGGTTTTGTATCTACCCTCATCTGCTTTTTCACGAGCTATATTTTGCGCTGTTAGCAGGTCACTCCCGGAATTAACGGCAGCTTGTAAAGCGTTTTTATAAATAGCTCCCCATGTTGTATTACTTCGAAAAGTTAAATCCAGATTGTCGGCTAAGGGTTTCAGATTATAAGAGTTGCCTGTATTTTCTAAAGACGTGTATGCCTTAACCTGATAGTCTTTGCTTTTTAATTCGAGCACATGATTTTGGAGTGCTGCGCGATTCAATTGAATTTTGTTTCCTCGCTGGAAGACTCCGTCCATTTGGCCGTACCTGTACTTGTAACTAATTTCCGTTTTATCATTCAATTTATAATAAACTGAGCCGTCAAGTTTCGTGTTTTTAACTTCGGGATTTACCAAATCCTTTTCCAGATAACCCGTTCGTCTTACATTAAACGTTTGTGTTTTACCTTTGTAGTTGATTGTTACGGGAACGTTGTTGTTACTTTCGTCACCATACTTGTTCCACGCGTCGTAAGCAGGATTTGATTCGTCTTTTGAAAATTCTGTGAAGTTGGGATTCGAAGAACTCAAATTATATGGATTCTGGTCCGTCGCATTCGATGAAACCCAATCTACACCCTGAAAATAAGACGCGTTGAGTTTATAAGCCCAGCGTTGTTTTTTACCGATAGTATTGGCTAAACGAACAGCTGTTTCGGATATCAAACTCACTCCGTGATCTTTACTATCCACATGGTTAGCACCGGTGCGCTGGTAAACACTTGCGCCTTTATACAAATAGGGACTTTTTGTAAACATATTAAGTAAACCATTAATGGAGTTAACACCGTACAACGCCGACGAAGAGCCAGTGATAATTTCAACACTTTTTATATCTAATTCATTGGGGCCTATAGTATTTCCTAATGACATTCCTAGTGTTGGCGATTGCATATCAACGCCATCTAACAATTGTGTAAAACGAAAGTTATTCGGAGAGTTAAAACCTCTTGTATTTGGCACCTTAAATGTTAAACTAGCGGTAGTCATTTGTACGCCTTTCACATTCTCAAGTGCATCAAAAAAACTGGGAGCGGGCGTTTCGCGAATAGTGATAATGTCCAGTTTTTCGATTGCTACAGGTGATTTTAGAATACTCTCCTCAGTGCGTGAGGCGGAAACGACAACTTCGTTTATTTGCAGCACCTGTGGGCTTAGCTGTAGATTGATTGATGAAGTTTGATTGTCCAGTCTGATTTCCTGCGGAATATAACCCACATAATTTACAACAAGCGTTAAAGGAAACTTTAATGGCGTTTTTAAAACGAATTTTCCTTGGGTATCGGTAGTAGTAAAAACATTGGCGCCTTTAACGTTAATGGTTGCTCCAACAAGAAGATCATTATTGGTTTTGTCTTTGATCTGACCAGTTATCTGGAATAGATTGTTTTGAGCAAATGTTAATACATAGAGAAAGTTGACTAGTAGGATAATTTTTGTTTTCATTCGGTTATCATGGTTGTTCACGGTCACACGCCTGCCCATCGGTAGAAAGGGTATGGTCCATTTGACTTTATATGTGTTGGTATTTTGGCAAAACACGGTTACTTCCTCTAATTTTTAATTACCAACGGTTCTTATAAATACAAAAGTTTGTTTTGTGCTTATTATTTAGCCCGCAGTTACAATTGGTGTAAAAACAACATCGCTCAACATAAACAAGAGTAAATGTTTTCTGCTTTGTGGTCATTAGTTATATAAATAATTTGTGCTTAATATATGTAGAGGAAAAAATTTATGTTGCTTAACAACTTCTCCAATAACAATAACTGCTGGTGCTTGTATTTCTTTTTCCTCTATCTCGCCAACAATGGTTTGCACAGTTCCTAAGACAATTTTTTCTTCTGGAAGTGAGCCGTTTTGAATGACTGCAACTGCCAGATTGTTTTTTCCTTCTTGTATAAATACTTCAGTAATTTCCTTTATTTTAGAAAGCCCCATTAAAATAACTATAGTGGCATTTGATTTTGCAGCTGAGTAAATATCGTCGGAAAGTGTATTGTCCTGAGTTGTTCCTGTAATTACCCAAAAACTTTCGCTCACGCCGCGATGAGTCACAGGAATGCCACTTAAAGCGGGGACACCGATTGAACTGGAAATTCCCGGGATGACTTCAGTTTCAATGTTAAATGTTTCGGCATAATTAATTTCTTCCTGCCCTCTGCCAAAAACAAAAGGATCACCTCCTTTTAAGCGCACTACATGGCCGTGTGATAAAGTCAAATCAACAATAAGTGTATTAATTTGTTCTTGCGTATAAGTATGTTGTCTATTCCGTTTGCCGACATATACTTTTAAGCTTTTCTCGGGAGCGTATTTCAAAAGATCCCTATTCACAAGCGCATCATAGAGAACCACATCTGCTTTTTTTAATGCGTTTTGTCCTTTCACGGTGATAAGTTCTGTATCTCCTGGTCCCGCTCCTACAAGCGTTAATTTTGAAATTTTATAGTGTGACATAGTGTAGTATTATTAGGTTTTTAAGATTTTATTTTCAATTGTGATTGTTCGCGATATTTTTTTATTTGATTTAAAAATAGACTCGCCTCATTGAAATAGGTTTCTGCAAATTCTTTGGTAGGTTCATTCTTGTTTATTTGCAGAACCAACTCTTTGAAAGATTGTTCTAGTGTTAGATCACCCGATTCTACAAGATGTTTATCAAAGTCGCTTATCAATGTATAATGGGTGTTTACGTGAATTTGTTTGTCAAGTAGAACGGCTTTGGCGGCACTGATGAAAGAAGCATAGGAGTAATAAATGCTATCACCGTAAGTGTTATTTTCGAAAGCCTCGGCACTCCATGCTAATTTTTCTTCTGATTCGAAAAAAAGCGTTGAAACTAAATCAATGATTACGCCCGCACATTCGCCAACGCCTATAGCGGTGCTAAATTTTTCATCGGACCCCCAGTCATAAAAATCCGTCTCGCTTAAATCGCTGTTATTTCCAAGTGGTTTAAGTAATTGATAAAAATAGTCTTTACCCCGTTTATCATAATAGGCATTAAACGATTCTTCATCTACAGAATTATTTTCGAAATCTTTAAATAGTATTCGCAATACATCCGGGGCACGTTTGCTTGCCACTTTAATAATCTTTTCCGAAATTCTACCATCGCCATTACCCAGTGTGCCGCCACTTAATACTAATTGCAAAGCGGGAACCACATTTACACCCACTTTAAACGAGCTGCCATGAAAGCCAATCTGCGCAAGTCCGTGTTGTCCGCAGGAGTTCATACACCCACTGATTTTTATTTTTATATCATGATTATAAATCAGCTCAGGAAATTCCTGATTGATGATTTTTTCAAGCTCAACGGTTGCCTGAGTGCTGTTCGAAATGGCTAAGTTGCAGGTGTCTGTCCCAGGGCAAGCTGTAATGTCTGCGGTAGAATCAAAACCGGGATTGGCCAACTCCATCTTTTTTAAGTCAGCGTATAGAAATGGTAGCTCTTCTTCTGTAACAAATTTGAGCAAAAGCCCTTGATTGATGGTAATGCGAAGATCTTCAGACGAAGCATACACCTTGGCTATTTTTGCAAGTGAACGCGCTTTGTCAGAACTTATATTCCCTAGAAGAACTTTCACATAGACGCCAAAATAACCGGTTTGTTTTTGTTTAAATGTGTTAGTTTTCAACCAGATATTATACTCGGTTGCATTCAACTCTGGAAGTTGTCCTGTGACTTTTAGTTTTGTTTGAGGTTCGGAACTCACTGAGTTGCGATCAATTTCAAAAATTTTCACCAGTATCGCTTTTTCTTCGACAACCAGTAGGTTTAAAAATTCGGCCACACCAATTTTATGAATCAAATATTTTATCCGTGCTTTATGTCTGCTCGCACGTTCGCCATATCTGTCAAAGACACGAAGAGTAGATTCAACAAAAGGGATGAGTTTGTTCTCAGGCAAAAACTCAAAAGCAACTTTTGCCAAAAAAGGTTGAGCGCCTAAACCGCCTCCAATAAGGACTTTAAAACCTCTTTCACCGGCATCATTTATTTTTGGAATAAACCCAATGTCATGTATATACGTTATTGCGGTATCTCTGTCATTGTTTGAAAAAGCTATTTTTATTTTGCGGCCTAGTTCTTGTCCGAACGGTTTGCGAAGAAAGTAGGTGAAAAGTGCTTTGGCGTAAGGTGATACATCAAAGGGCTCGTCAGGATCAATCCCTGATTCAGCAGATGCAGTAATGTTTCTTACTGTGTTGCCACAAGCCTCTCGCAGCGTAATGTCATCTAGTTCGAGTTTCGACCAAAGTTCAGGCGTGCGATCAAGACTCACATGATGAATCTGGATATCCTGACGTGTGGTAAGATGTAAATTACCGTTCGAGTATTCATCACTAATATCAGCGATGCGAACTAACTGTTTGGCGCTTACTTTGCCAAAGGGCAATTTAATTCTGATCATCTGAACTCCTGCTTGGCGTTGTCCATAAACTCCCCGTGCCAAGCGAAGGCTCCTGAATTTTTCGTTAGAAATTTTCCCCTCTTTAAAAGCTCTTATTTTTTTCTCAAGATCGATAATGTCTTTTGCTACCAGTTGGTTCTCGATTTCAGTTCTAAAACTTTGCATTGTTTTTATTTAATGTTGTAGGATTAATATTTCAGTGTTTTTGTTTGCATGATCCCGGTCAAAGAAAAAGCCCTTCCGCGTTAACGAAAGGGCTTAAACTATTTTTTAGTCAATATCCGTCCGTTAGCAACATCGTTGCATCCAGCAGCACATCATATGCTTTTGAGATAGTACCGTATTTGGAATTTTATTGTTCATTTGTTTTTCGCATGGCAAAATAAAGAATATTCTTTTGATCCTGCAAGCAAATTTCAAAAATATTTCTGTATATCCTACTAATATAATAGGTAATTATTTCCTATTACTATTGTTTTTATTGACTTTCTGCCTATTAATTAATTTCGATTCCCTTAGCAAAATATCAGTTAGGCTTGTTTTAGAAAGTATTCGAATACTGGCATCGCGCACCTCAAGAATAACATTTCTTAGTCCGCATACTTCTTCACTGATACATTCATGGCAAGGCTCATAAAAATTTAGACTCACGCAGGGCAGCAGTGAAATAGGGCCCCCTGTAAGTCGGATCACATTACTGAGCATGATTTCGGCAGGGTGCATAACTAAGTAGTATCCGCCTTTAGCGCCCAGCTTGCTAGCAACAAGTCCGTGATTTCTAAGCTCAACCATAATAGCTTCTAAAAACTTCCGAGGAATCCCTTCTTGTTCTGAAATCTCAGAAATACGCATAGGTTTGTTCTCCTTATATTGTTTTGCAAGTGCAAGCAAGGCTTTGATTGCATATTTTGTTTTTCTTTGTAACATGATTTGACTTTTATGTAGATGCAAATATACTACATAATTAGTAGGAGATTAACTTGTTGCTTTACTTTTCGTTTAACTTAGTTATTCTGACTAATTCGTATCAGACTTAGTTATAAAAGTTGGCGAGACAAAAAGATCAAAATACCGCGTAACTTTTAAAAGTTAAAGTCGGTGTTTTCCTCCTTCATCATAAAATCTTCCCAGGAAATCTACATGGCTTTAAAATCAGACTGAAAAGAACACGAGCGTTTAAGAATTATCTTGTTTTACGCGTAAAGCAAAAATATCTGCGCAAATCTTTTAGTAAATGAATAGTGGGGGATTGCCCGTGTGTAAACCCTCGCGCAAGTCGAGGGCTTATTGTGAGTTCTAAAAATACTAATTCTATGAAAACTGAGTTTCAAACACACTTTTGAGGGAGTTGGGTTTTTTCCCTGTAAGTTTTTCAATGTCGCCGCTTGGAATATTAACGTGATCGTTAGCGATCAAAGAATACACACTGATCATATAACGGGGCAACAAAATCCGGAACACCTGCGGCCTTTAAAGCGCCTGTATATTCTTCCCCACCGGGATTCGGATAAATAATTTTTTTGCCCGTCACATCCGATAGAATGTTCGCCGCATCAAAGTAAGATAACAGCTCGGGACCTTTGAGCACGTAGGTTTTCCTAGCATGGCCTTCCGACGTTAATACTGTCGCGGCAACTTCACCAACATCACTCACATCCACAAACCCCACCTTGCCTTTGCCAGCAGGGGCATAAGTGATATTACGCTGTGTAATGTTTTCCCAATCGTAGGTTTTAAAGTTCTGCGCAAAAAAAGAAAGTTTTAGAATTGTAAAATCGAATCCTTCATCGCTTAATTTTTTTTCAAGAATGGAATGAAATGGTAGTTCTTTTACATGTTCCAAGCCGAGAGCGGACAGATAAACTACCTTCATGATTTTTTTTCTTTTTAAAAAATCAATAAAGGGCGTTAACAACTCCACTAAATTAAGAACAAGCGGTGGCCCTAATAAGAAAACGCGGTCAATATCTGTTGTTGCTTCTTCAAATGTAGATGCGTCCGAAAAATCAAATTTAACCAAGTCGGCTCCATATAATTTATCTTTGGCTGTTTCTTTTTCTCTTACACCTGCCACAAAGGAGGCCTGTTTTGCTTTCAGACTTTTTATTACTGCTTTTCCAATAGTGCCCGTTGCACCAGTTACTAAAATTTTGTTTGTCATTTTTTCGTTTTTTTAAGACTAATAGTAACTTATGAATAAACAAGAGGGTACACAGAGGTCACAAGGTAACAGCGATGTAACCAATGCAGTCGTTAAACAGATCAAAGGAGAAAAAAAATATAAAAATATTTTTGAACAGGCAATTGCTACGCGTAAAACATTTTGCCCAATCAGGGATATTATAGAACGCGTGAGTGATAAATGGAGCATGCTGGCTACCCCGGCGTTAGGTGGACACTGTAAATTACGTTTCAATGAATTAAAACTCAAAATTAGTGACGTCTCACAACGTATGCTAACGGTAACGGTAAGGAATCTGGAAGCGGATGGATTAATTACAAGAAAGATTTTCCCTGAAGTGCCACCAAGAGTTGAATATGAATTAACCCCGCTTGGTTACGAATTAATGGAACAGTATTCTGTCTTTGCCGCCTGGGCAACTTCTAATGGCGAGAAGATCTTGAGGTCAAGAAAGAAAAGTGCTGCTTAAAGACGTCAGCAATGACAACAGTAGCATTAGAAAGTTACTTTTGTGGGGATAATCGGAAACAACATTCTTACTGTCAATGACTTTTTAACTGTGGCTATATTTAAAACCAGACAGCGGCCTACATTTTATTTATGTAAAAAATAAAATCTCGTAAATAAAAATTTACGAGATTTTATAAAAAATTTAATTTTTGTTGTTTGACTCCAATCGTTCTATTTAGTAAATACAAGTGGTAGTAAGCAATAATGTAGAGTTATTAGTAATATTGCTGTTTGAATGTCTGGCCAAAACACAACCCGATGAGTTTGTGGAATTTGTGTTACTGCCAACCTTTAAAAAGCCTGGATTAGAATACCAACCAATAGCTATATTCCCTTTACTGTCATTTGACAATTGGTAGTAAGCTATAGAATTACCACCATCGCTAATATTTAAATAATTAATTTCATTTAAAGGATTTGTGGTTGCTACAAATAATCCATTCCAAAAACCAGCAATATTTGTTTCGCCACTTATATTAATAGGGTCAGCAGAGGTACCAATTGCCTTTATAAAGCCAGTGCCTGCTAATCCTAATGTTTCGGCAGCTTTACTTTTAATAGATACACCTGGGTTAATGGTTAAATTGTTTTGGAAAAATATACTGTTCAACAATAAATAGGGCACATTTGCTTTATTAAATATCACCGCTTCGGCAACCTCATTGTTACTGCTTGTTGAATAAATTCCTATATAATTTTGAGTATTACCAACGAAGGTACTAGTTGCAACGCCTAAATTTGCTAAATCGCCGGCATACATGATTATTGCCGTTTTTGCATTGTTACTTACAATATTATTTGAAAAAGTAAGTAATGTAGCGTCATCATAAAAATATAGTCCTTCGCCACCAGAGCCCGTTACAATAGAATTGGTGAGTTTAAAGTTTCCAGATACCCAAATATTTGCCTTCGCTTGGTAAGAAGATGTGCCAATGTAAGCAGTATAAGCCGTATTACCAGCATTCCTCACCACGCAATAATCCATGCTGTTTCTAGGGTCATTCGATTCAATCCAAATACCACGCCATGAGGCCGGAGCATTTACTTGCCCTTCAAAAATTATGCTTTTAGATGGGGAACCTTTTGCCTCCACGTAACCATTATTCTTAATAGTCAGCGATCCATTTGTCGAAAATTGAACTATTACATTTGTATCAATCGCTAATTTTCCACCCGTAATTTCGCAATCGCAATCAATAATATAGTCAACACCATTACCAATTTTATTGTGGTTGGTAAGTGTTAAACCATCGTTATAGCTACAGCCTAACTTAATTGGGCCAACCACTGGGGTTGGAATGGGTGTTGGTGTTGGAGTCGGTTCTGTATCCTCTTTTTTACAGCTTACTGTAAACAAAGATAATATCGTCAGTACAATAATTGCTTTTGAAAATGTTCTCATAATTAGTATTTCATTTTAAAAACAAAATTCATCATTTAATTTCTTATCAAACATAGGGTATTCCCTATATCAGTGTGCTACACTAAATAATTTAATCTTCAAGCAAATTATCAATTAAAATCACTTTCACTAAACCAGTAATGTTTTTTACGTTAAATTTCAAAAATAAATTATTTCTATGCATCTCCACAGTTTTAGGCGATATGTTTAAACTTTCTGCTATTTGATTTATTGATTTCTCTTTTAAAATCTCTTTAATTATTTCCTTTTCGCGTTTACTTAGAATTATTCCATCGTTATTTATTAGTGTGGATTTAACTATATCTTGACTCAAGTAAAATTTATTTTGTAATGCTAATTCAATTGCTTTTATAATTGAATCTGCTACTTCACTTTTGAGTACAAAACCGCTAATTTTTTCCTTCAATAATCTGTTAATCGTTAAACTGTTAGTAATGCTAGTGAGAATAACGATTTTTAGACTTCTATATTCTTTAATTATTTCACCAATAAAGTCTTGCGCATTATCATTACCCAATCTAACATCTTGTATTAAAATATCGAAGTTATGTTGTTTGAGTTGACTAAACAATTGAGTTTTATTTGTTGCTGAATATATGCTACAGGTATTGTAATGTTTCTTAATTAAAGTCTTTAGACCTTCAATAATAAGCAAATGGTCCTCAGCGATTAAAATATTCATTCTGTTATTTATTAGATACTTACTTCAATTATAATTAAGGCTCCTTGATTTATTGCACTTTCAATCTTAAACGTGCCGTTAATCGCTTCTAATCTATTTTTAATGGAATTCAAGCCTTGCGTTTGTTTATTCGTTTTAATATCAAAACCAACCCCTTCATCTTCAATACTTACAGTGATTTTAGTCTTATGAAGGATTAAATTCACAAAGCACAACTTACTCTTTGAGTGTTTTATGCAGTTATTAATGAGTTCTAAGGTGATTAAATACAGAGTTTTGGCACACAATGGATTGATAACTAAAAAATTGTTACTAGTGCAATTGAATTTTATTGTAAATTCTTTAGTATTTAGTAATTGACAGTATTTTCTTAATTCAACATCTAAGCCAACTGTATTAAAATGCAGTGGGTGTAGGTTATGCGCAATACTGCGTACTTTATTCTGCAACTGTGTTAATTGATTTGTGATTATATTATTGTCAGTGCCGCTTAAGTTTACTGTGTTTTGAATATTTAATTTTATTGCAGTTAATGATGCCGCTAATTCATCATGTAATTCATTCGAAATTCTTTCTCTCTCTCTTTCTTCAGAGGAAGTACTTGCCTCAAATAATTTTATTTCCCCTTCTTTTTTTAGTTTATCAACTTTTACCTTATTCATTTTATAGATAAATATAATTACTACAATAAACAAGACGCAAATAAATCCCAACACCACAATAATCAAATTACGTCTTAATGCTATTTGTTCACTTTTATTAATTATTAATTGTTTGTTTGCAATTTCGCTTTTTTGCTTTTCGTATTCGTATTTTATTAATAATTGATTAATACTCGCTTGAGTTTCGTCTTTAGTGTTAAGCTGATATATTTCGTGCGCAACGTTTAAAAAGTAGTAGGCACTGTCTGAGTTATTTAAACCTAAATATGTTTCGGCGAGTTGCCTGTTAATGGCGTAGTAAGTGGTTTTATTACCGATTTTGTCCGAAAGCCGCAATGCAGTTGATAGATTATATTTAGCCAGGTTGTATTGTTTCTTTTGATTGTTAGTGAGTCCTAATCCAATTGAATTGATTAAAACATATAGTGGTTGATTGTATTTAAAACTTAATTGTAACGATTTTGTAAAGTGCAGTTGAGCTAAATTATAGTTCTCTTGTTTAAGAAATAATTCACCTTTGCTGTAGTTAGCAATGATTAACCCCAAAACACTGTTGTACTTC
>Ga0335394_10001346_pt1 | contig 27571 bp, 39 predicted proteins | sample MAT03_FD_205741 | JGI IMG/M metagenome (GOLD analysis project Ga0335394, IMG submission 205741) | Freshwater microbial communities from Lake Fryxell liftoff mats and glacier meltwater in Antarctica - MAT-03 (spades assembly) (version 2) ...
CACTCGGGCTGATCGGAGTTCGTCGCTTCGCCATCCATGATGGCGTTACACTACCCACTACAAACCGATAGCGCCAGCCCAAATGGGCGGTAAACAACTACCGAGGGAGTTGCCTGCGCTACTTGTGGGCGAGCGCTTGGTCGATAGAAAAAGCCCCGACGCTGCGAACGTGCTCTTGGCACAATGCGAGGATGTACTCAAGCGGCCAAATTCTTGGCGCAACATTTATCCAACGGTAGAACTGGAAGTCGGCGGCTCCGAAGATGACGCCAAGTATATATATGCGAATAGGCAGGCCGTACGAATGTATGGTTGTAGCCATGAAAATGACATCATTGGACAGAGCGTGAATGTTGTAGACGGACGGCTCGAAGAGTGGATCGTTGGGGCACAGCTAGAAGGATTCAATAATGAACAGAAGGGACTTTTTGCTCATGCGCTCCTCTGGCCTGCAACGAAGCATAACCTCATGAGCAGCGTGCCGCTCTGGTTCACGGCTCAGCATCCCGCTACGGAATTCCAATTGCAGTGTTTTCTACCTGTCCTGGTGCAGAAGACCGAGGCAACGCACACCGTCACGCGCATCCTCCGAGTGTCATTCATTCCGATCACACATTGGGTGAGGAAGGCCGCACTGAATCGAGACTCTCGGGCGATAGCCCTTCCGCACGATTGGGAGGCATACCACGATGTTTTTGAATGCGACGTCATGTGCATCGGTGAGCAAAACTCGCTGATGGCGCTTGCCGTGGCCGGGATCTTGGCCAAAGAGCACATCGGTGTGGGACCGTGCCCCGATGGATGCGATGACCTGGGCGCATCTCTGACTTCGGCGAGAGTTGTCGTCCTGCTCGTCGGTCCGGATGGACTACAGGAAGCTATGGAGAAGGCGTTGGTAGCTGAACTGCCAGACACGAAGCCAGTGGTCGTGGTTCATGCTGCCACATTGGAGGCAATCAAGATGCTGCCGGACTTGAGGAAAAAGCTAGAGAGTCGCCCCTGGATTCATTTCGCGGATGGTGACAGCAACGCAGCAGAACACGCGAGTCGCCTTCGGTCAGTGGTACGACTAGTGCGAGACATACTAAGACAAGAGCTTCGCTTGCGCACGGATGGGAAGTAATGGAACACAGCAGCGATGCGTTTTGGAGTACATATGCGCGAAGCTACGATAGGGTTCTTCCCGTGATGCCATTCTATAGGGATGCGATACAGCGGCACATCGCCGCGATACTGGCCTGCGGCGCACGTCGCGTACTTGACGTAGGTTGCGGAACCGGAAATGTGGCCATACCGCTTGCAATCGCTGGGGCGCGTGTCATCGCACTCGATAAGAGTGATGCGATGCTGGAGAGGCTTAGAGACAAAGCGATTGCCCATTCCGTTGAGGGAGAAGTGGAGATAGTCGTTAACAATGCTGAGGAAGCACAGTTTCCGACTCCGGTTGACGCGGTGAATTGTCTGCTGGCGCTGTTCTGCATGACGGATGGTGTGGCTGTGCTTGGCAAGATGATCAAGAGCCTTCGTCCTGGCGGGATCGTTGTACTAACTGAGCCGACGCGACGGTTTTCTGAGGAGCTACTTCTTGAGTATGGCCGTGAGGTGTTGTTTGATCGCATGCAACGAGTTGATTTGGCCGACGATTGGGATGTCGTCCGGAATGCGGGAAAGGCCCTTGGCGGCCTGATTCGGCAAAGTGAGGAGCGCACCGTGCGATCGGAGGACCTGCCGGAGCGCCTTGCAAGCCTAGGGTGTACTATTGTGGCAATTCGGGAGAGCCATCTAGGTCAGTGTCGGCACATCGTCGCGTGTCGAACGACAGGTTGAAAAGGGAGGCATCTGTATGCAGTTCTGTGTCGATCGAGAAAGCCAGCGCGTCATTGACATTAGTCGGTTACCTTCTCGTGATTCGGGTGCAGAGAGGCTCGTCGTAGCCATGGCCAAGAAATGGGACAAAACCGTCCTCAATTGCGCATTTCTAGAGGGAGACAAGTCAATCAAGGATCGTGTAGCGCAGATTGCCCGGGGATGGTCCGCTTGCTGCGGAATCCGGCTTGTCTTTGATGGCACAGATAAGCCGGACGTTCGCATCGCCTTCGGCCGCGGACGGGGTTCCTGGTCTGCCATTGGCATGGACGCTACATCTTGCCTGCCGAGTGAGGCGACGATGAACTTTGGGTGGCTTGATGAAAGTGTTTCGGAGAACGAATGGAATCGTGTTGTGCTGCATGAATTCGGCCACGCTCTGGGCTGCATTCACGAGCACTCGGGACCGAACTTTGACAGAGAATGGAATGAGCAGGAAGTATACGAACAGTTCGCGGGTCTCCCAAACGGGTGGTCGCGTAATGAGATCGACCACAACATCCTACAGAAATTTCAGGGTCCAGTTGCCTGCACGGAATGCGATCTCAAATCGATAATGCTCTATATGTTTGGTGGCGAGTTGTTTCAAGATGGAAAGGGACCGACGAACTCGAATACACAATTGTCTGAGCTTGACAAAAAGATGATTGCGTCCGTGTATCCATGATCGCACGACGTGCTGTCCTTAAGGCAAATCGTTGTCGGCTTCAACGTCATCGAGCACTTCGCAAGGTGTTCTCGAATGACACGACGCTGCCTCGGGACAACTGCACTCGACCGTCCGATAATCTCCGCTAAGTGCGGTTTCTGGAGAGGTCGTAGCAGTTGTGCAGCTCGAACAACCGGACTATTAGCTTCGCTGCTCCAGCAATACAACTGGACCGATTGGGATCTGGTCAGTCCCCCAATGTCTCGGCTTCAGGGTCGATCCTTCGTGTTGGCTGACTGTCTGCGTCCTCTTGGGCGCTGAGCAAGGGCTCTACGACATCTTCACAAAACCTACGGTATGCAATTCGGCGTTGTACCTTTGAGAAGTAGACTCGCTCAAGTGTGCCAAACGCTTTTGGTCCCCATTGGCTAGCCAGCTCGCGAGCAAGTTCGTCTCCTTTTATTGCTTTCTCGCAGTTTCGAATATCCTCTTGATTGCGAAACCGGAAAGTCCCATATACGTCACCTGCGGCATCACTCAGAGATTCGACCAAGAGATACGACACTAAACCATACACTGCATAACCGTCGCGTGAGTGCTGGTCTTCGTCGTCTGTAGAGATCGCGCGACTTGCCCTTGCAAAAGCATTCCGGAAGTCTTGGTACATTACTTGTTTGTGATTTGTACAGGACAAGTATCCGGACGGGCGTTCAAGATCGAAGCAGCGATATGCCGCCATTAGAATTTGATGCCTGTGACGTTCGTCGAACTCGTCGAGGATCGCGAATAATCGCTCTATGGAATACTGGACTAACCCCGGGGATTTCGTCACGAACTGGTAATGAACCGGATTCACGAGTGTCCTCCTGGCGTGCTATTCTGTGCGGAAGCAGCGCCCAGATATGCTTCAGCACTTGTGGGGTATGGTTACGTTATCGAAACAATTTTTGCATTTGCGCCCGCGATTTTGTTCCACCAGGCACCAGGTGACATCTTGTGCGGCGCTAGCAAGTCACAGAGTTTTTTGCTGGGGGCAGACGTTGAATATGCCCCTCTTGCCCATGATTCCGTCTTAGTCCAACCCATTGCTTGGGCAATCGAGACGGCTTCTGGGTAGGTTAGCGCGAACGTCTCCGCTTGCTCAGGAGCCTGTAGTCCCCAAATGTATGCAAGGATCAGGTTCGAGAATTTGGCGTACTTCTGATCAAGAGAAAAGGCCCTCGTCGATGCCGCCTTCATCTGAATTGGTGACGCAACGAAACTTGTGACCTTTGAGTTAAGGTCGAAATAGGCAATCAGGTCCACTCCCCGGTCACGTGCCGGGAGTGCAACCTCAAGGCCGTCCACTAATAATTCATTGATGAGTTTGTTCCGACCCAATAGTTCAATCGTTTGGGTGTCCATCGGTTCACTCCACTAGTGACTTGAACACTGCGTCGGCAGCATCCTTGTAGAACTCGATGCTGATCTTGGTCCAGAGGTCGTCCGGTAGGTCGTTTAACTGCTTGCGGGCGGAGACCGGCATCAGCAGCGTTTGGGCCTGTTTGTCTACCGACAACTCTGCGATGCGCACGGCGTTGGGGACCAATTCGACGGAGCCGCCCAAGTTCAGCGAACCGACAATGATCGTGCCACCGCGGGTATTGCGACCCAGAAGCGATCCGCACAGAGCGACAAGTACGGGCAGCCCCAGTCCGGCGCCCGACTTGTCTGTGTCCATCGCCCGTAGCTGAATCGTGAACTCTTCTTCCCGCGGGTTGCGGTCCCCGACCAGCTCCTTCGACCGCGTGTACAGATTCTGCTCGCCAACTCGGACGCTCTCGCGAAACGCCGGCGGCGTCGGCTGGTTCAGAATCCTTACGCCGCTCCCCGGGCTACAGGCGACCTCGATTCTGTTCAAACCAGGTCCGCCTTCGCCCGAGCCGGTGCCCGCCGCCCAGACCTGTCCCGGAGGTAACGGGTCGCTCTCGATGGCCTCGTCACTGTGGAGTTCGGGAGTCGAGACAAACTGCTCGATCCCGTCCGGCCCCAGGATGTAGCTGAAGTGCGTATTGCGGAATTCGCTTTTGAAGACCCTTTTCTGCTGCTCCTTGACCCGCCGGCGGGCTTCCAAAGCAAGCCGGACGATCCATTCCAGGTCTTCGTTGGAAACGGGCATCGAGGGGTCTGGAAACACCAATTTCACGAGCCCGCTTACCGTTTTGTTGACCGCTTCGATATCGCGTCCACTGAGGGCGCCACCAAGGTGAACGCGCCCCTGCATTACCGAGACCCGGTTCTCGGACCGAAGCCTGCTCCAACATTCGCTGAGAAAATCACTCACCAGACCGAAGTGGTCGGTAAGGTGCTGGCCGGGATTCAACTTTGGGAAGTCCCAGCCGGGGGCATAAGAATGAATGCGGTCCATGAACGCCGTATCGTTCCGCATCTCTGGTGGAAGCGGGCCCAGCAGGTGGCCGATCCGCTGCTGCTGCTCAACGTCTACATCAAGATTGCCGACCATCACGATGCCGCCCTCGGCTCGGATGTTCTCTTTGCCCCGGCTGAACTGACCCGAGGCCATGTAGCCCTTCATGATGTTGACGCCGTCTTTTTGGTCGAATGAGATGCCTGACACCTCATCGAAGCAGACCACGTCGTACTGGCAGACAAGTCCGCGCTGGCCCGAGGCATTGTTGACGAACATCTTCGCGACGGTCGCCTTGCCGCCTGAAATCAGATGAGCGTACGGAGAAATCTGCTGGAACAGGTGACTCTTGCCGGTCCCCCGCGGGCCCAGTTCGACGAGGTTGTAGTTGTTACGTGCCGAATTACGATCGCACTTCTTGCCGAATTCTCACTGTAGAGATTTCGGGGTAGAAAGAAGCGGTTTGCCGAATTGTTGCGAATTCTGGAGGGGCCTCCGGGTCAAATTCGTCGTACGAGCATGCATCGACGCGGGGCCGAAGGGGCGGAGTGGATGCTGGGGTCGAACGGCGCAGCGAGGCAGCCGCGCCTGCGCAGGCTAGCCCCCGGCATTTGGATGGGAGCGGCCGACTGGATGGCTCAAGATGTCGAGCCGGTGCGATGCCCCTGGTAGGCCCGCAGCCATTGTTCGAGAAGTTCGACGGCAGGGACGAAATCGTGTCCCAGCGCGATCAGCAGGTCGATGATGGTGTTAGGCGACTCCCTGATAGCTAAAGAAAAGCTCATCGACCCCGCCGTGCCCGAGCGAGCACGACGGGGCTGAACTCTTAGCCCTTCCATTCGCGGCACTGTCGGTTCCGGAATTCGCACATCCCACATGCCAGCCCAGGACGAAACACGAACCGCCCTTGATCGAGATCGTCCAAGTACGCTCGCACCACGGCGAACAGCCGCCGAAAGTGTGCCTCCGACCGTCGCCCAAAGCGATGCGTCTGCACCTGCGGCGTCTTGGTCTTGATGATCTGCCGGATCTCCAGCCCTGCCTCAGCCTGGTCCGCGGCGTGCCGCAACAGGTAGGCGTACGACGTGAGCTGCAGTTCGTGAACAATCTCAGCCATCGCCCCGCCTCGCGCTGCCGTCTTGAAGTCCACGATCGTCAGGCCTGGGCCACCCGTAAGAACCAAGTCGATGATGCCCACCAGGGGGATTCCGAGGTCCTCACCGGACCGTGGATCGATCAGGGGAGCCTCCAGCGACACTTCTACCGCGAGCGGACGAGGTTCGTCGTCTGCCAGCTTGGCCAGATAGGCGGTCACCAAGCCCACGGCCTGCCGACGATACGCTGCTTCATCATCTTTCGACGCGAATTTCACTCCCTCCTCAATCGTCGCGGCGTCCCAGCCCTGCCCCAGCCTGATAGCCAGGTCGCAGGCGTCGAGGGCCAGCCCGAGCTGCCGATGCCGGTAGAACGCTTCCAGGGCCGCGTGAACCATCTTGCCGACGAACGCGGCGGGGCTCGATGGCGACCTGAAGCCCTCCACATATTGAAGCCGGAAAGCCAAGGGACATTTCAACCACAGCGCCAGGCGACTGGGACTGATGTAGTCCCGGACGCCCGCGCCGCGGCCTCGCTGACAGCCACGATCCAGCAGTTCAGTCGTCATGCTGCGGCTCCCCGCAGCGCCGCCAGCACATCGATCTTGCCAGCTTCGATTTCTTTCAGCGTTTCGATCAGGCCGCTGGCCTCCAGGCTCGACAGTTCTGCGACTGCCTTGCCGAACATCCGTCCGGAAAGCTCATCCAGCCCCCGCAGCCCGAGGCCCTCGATGCGATAGGCGAGTTGCTTGGCAAACTCGACCTGTTTCCGTGAAACCTGCCGCGGTGCCTGCTTGGGCGTCTGGCTGGTCGACTGATTGCCGCCACGCGACACCTGGCCCGGCGGCTGAGGGCCTCGCCTCTCCGGACCCTCGCCCTGGGCTCTCCGCCCCGTTATTTCCACGGCGGAACCCCGGGCCCCCTGTCGCGCCAGTTCATCTTGAACGGCCTGGGCACAAGCCACATAGACAGCGCGGATATGGCGATGCAGATCCTCGGGATTGCCCTGCAGTAGGGAGCTATCGAGTTCAAGTTCCATTCCGCAGCTTGCACCAAGACTTCCGTAGTCCGGCAAGCCAACTTTCTTGGACAGACCGACGTTGAGTTTCAGAGGCATGGCGCCTCCTTCATAAGTGGATGTGTATACTCGGTGCATTGACCCGTACTGAGGGTCAAACTACTTTGTTCACTAGCAAACATGGCGACTGCTTGGTCGCCATTTATCTAGCATTCCCAATCGACTGGATTTCTCGATGGCCAGAACGAAGAAGGGCGAAGTCAGCAAGTCCGACTCCATTCGCGCGTATCTTGCGGCCCACAAAGGAGCCAAAGCTGCGGCAGTAGTTGCAGGCCTGGCCGAGCAAGGCATCGTCGTGGGCCTGCCCCTGGTCTATGCCCTTAAGCGTAAGGGCAAGCGTGGCCCCAAGCGGGCTGCGTCCAAGACTACGCGGGGCCCTGCGAAGACCTCGTCCGGTAACGGGCAGCTCTCACTGCAGACCCTCCTCGCCGCCAAGAAACTGGCAGATGCCGTGGGCGGATTTGAGAATGCTCGTGAAGCGCTGCTTGTGCTAGAGAAGCTCAGCTAGTGAAATTCGCCTGAGCTCGGATTTGGCCGACGCAAAGAGCTTGCTTGTGGCGAAGTGGTCACGCTGCCTGGGCCGTCGTCTCGCGCTTGATAATCTTCGGCGACTCCACGCGAATCGCGTTCTCGCGTGACGAGATCACCCCGGATGCATCCAGGTGCGCCCACGCGTAGGTGCGATCACCGTCGATGCAAGCCATCACGTTCTCGAAGAACCAGACCTCGCGAAAGCCCAAGTCGATTGCCCGCATCAAGTACTTGCGGTTGATCGACACCCGAGCCTGTCCCCGGACAAAGCTGTTGGAGAGCGCGAGCTCGGTCGTCGGCCCGGTGTCTCGCGACCGTAGGCTGGCCTCGCCATCGAGATCCACCGTGATCCTCGAATACTGGTCGTCCACGGCGCAGGGCATCTTCGGCAGAGCCTGCGCGAGGAACCGCGCGTCGCTTTTCTCGACGAGCAGCTTCGCCGTCGCAAAGCTAACCGGCGGGATCGAGTCTTCCACCCGTGGATACCGACCTTCTTTCCGAATCGGTAAATGGATCGTCCATGGGCCCACGCAGAAGGTTGCCCAGTTCTCGCTCGCGCCGACACGGACGGCTTGGGCGGGCAGGTCCGCAGCCCCGAACACCTGCGATCCGGGCACCAGCAGATCTCCGCTCCAGGGAAACGCGAAACCGGAGTGCATGAAGAGATGCCGACCGTCGGTCCCCGCCACGCGACCTTGCTTGCCGCCCCGTAGATGCAGACAACCGAGCGCATAGCGGCCACTGGCGTCGTCGGTAGCTGCGGCCGCCGCCTGAAGTGACTTCAGAAGGTTGGGCGGACTCGCCACAAGCTCCGCAGGCATCGGGGGAAAGTCCACGGACTCGGGCTCGCCGGCTGTCAGAAGCTGGTGCTGGGGCACGTTGCCCTCGATCCAAGTAACACTCAACTCTCCGGTTTCCGCTAGCTCGAACTTCACGAGGTCCCGCCCTTTGCCCTGCCACCGCGACAAGCCCGTGAAGGGAACCCAGAAGGCCGTGGGCTGGTAGCCGCCCGGCAAGCGGTATTCGACCGCCCCGTGGGCCGTCATGGCTCGGGCTACGAGCGAGTCCGCATCGGCGATGAAATGTACCGAAGGGTCGGGGCCCCTGGGCGTGATCTTCAGCGCCCGCCGTAGAACAGTTCGCAAGGCCTGAATCGTCTTGCGGCAGATGGCAATCATCTCGGCCTCCTTTCATTGGGTTTGAGAGCAACTAAGCGTTCCCATTGGCCGGTGGGGAACCCGGATCGTGCGTGTCGTGTGCGTCATCGATCGAGAGGCAATCGATGCCGTAGTGGTCATGGGCCTGGTCGGCGATGGCATCGAGCAGATTCTGGATTCCGATGTACAGCTCACGCTGCGCCGTTCCTGCGGCGTGCGCGATCAGTTCGCCAATTGCTTGGCGCTGCTCTCGAAAGAGTGGTCCGTCGATCGCCAGCAGATACCGGACGGCGTGCGGGAACACGCTGACGTTCGGTTTCAGGCTGAGATGGACGCAGGCCCCCAACGCTCCGTTGAGCGCTTCGACAGCCGTGCCGTCGCCCTGCTCCAGCACCGCGTCCTCCTTGGTGTGGGTCGGATCGGCATACTCTGGGTAGAACCAAATGCCGCACTCGCAATCGTAGAGACATTCGTCCGTGCTGTAGGTAAGGATTGCGCCTCCGCATCCTTTGACGGATTGCTGGGGACTTCCATCCGGCTCCGTCGTTGGGCAGCGAACGATCACGCCCTGCTTGGTGAGCCGCACGCGCCGGCACTGGGCGTCCAGTTCGGGTTCCGAGAAGAACCAGCTTCCTCCCGTGGCAGGACAGCCCACCACATACGCGGCTTCCTGTTTGGGGAAGATGGGCAGGATGGTGACCACGCTCCCGACCGGGGTGATCCGCTCGATTCCGTCGTCGTCGTCGAGTTGCTCGATCAGCAGCACGAACTGGTCGCCGATCTTGTATTTCATGTCCCCTCCTTTCTCTTGGGGCGTGATGGAACCCTTTCGCAGCGGATTCTCGATGCAAAGGAAGGTGGCGGCGTTAGTCGCGGTCGTCGCCCTTCACGAGCTATGCCGGGCCGGCGGTCTCGAACTCAAAGCCTTCCTCATTGCTGCTGTCCGACTCTTGCCAGTGTTCTTCCAGCAGTTCGTCGTCTTGGTCGCGTGCGATCTTCTCGCCCTTCTTGATGGCCGCCGCCAGCGACTTCGCTTCGACTACCAAGTCGGCGGACAAAAGCACTTTCTCGCACTTCGTGAAATGCAGGATGAACTTGGGCATATCTCGGTTCCTGCTCGCATGATGGTTTCAAGACGTCTTGCTCTCAAACGCGCGAGGAGCGTTGCAAGAAGCACCCCGGGAATCCGTCCCCAAGGTGCGACTGCGTCAATCAACGTGGCGGGTCCTACTCAGCGAGGCCTCCGTCGTTTGGAGGTCAGCGTTGCCAGCCCCGTCGCCACCGGGGCGGCGGCAGCCGGCAACGCCATAGGCGAGTGCTCGTCGAAGGGCCGCTGGAACTCCTGGACCGCCGGCAGCACGCCCGCCAGCGGCCGATCGAGACTGAGTCGCCCGGCCCGCTCGCGCAGCTCGGTGGCAACGCCTTCCAGTCCGTCGGCCGCATACTGATCTGCCTGGCGAAGCAGCCCAGCTTTGCGGCTCGCATCCTGCGCCAAGAGTTCAGCTTCCAGGTCGAGCGCCACGTGCGCGACGAACAGAGCTTTGAGGCGCCCGGCCACAGCTTGAAAGATTCCGAGCATGGAGTGCTCCTGTTGGAGTGAGCAATAGAGAAGAACGAGACGCCCTAGGCACGCCTGGCTACGCCGCCAGGCGATCTACCCTCGCGGGCTGCCGGGTGTCCCAGTCGAGGGCGACCGGCTCGTGGTCGTCGCCATCCTGGTCGGGCAGGTCGAACGAGAGGGGACTGAAGCCGCGGCGCTTGATGGTGGACATCGACTCGCCGGTGGCGTGGGCTACGGCGCGACGGAATTCGGATTTAGTCATGGAAAACTCCTGGTTACCAAAGAATGCAGCCAGGCCGTACCTGGCTGCTGGAAGAGAACAGCAAGACACGCGGTTTTGACGGTTGGCGGCTACACGCCGCCCATGAGATGACAGGACGCATCGACGCAGCAACTGCGTCGTCAGTGCGTCGGCTTGGAGATGATCGGCTTGAGTTCGATCTCCCGGAACTTGAAGAACCGGACCCCATGGGGCTCCAGGTTGCGGCGGCGATCAAAGGCCTCGATGACCTCATCGGGAAGGATGATGCCCGTACAGCCATGCTTCCTAAGCACCAAGATCGCATCATCGATCTCGCGACGGTCGTAGGCTTCATCTCCCGGGAAGGCGTTAATTTGGTCAAGTTCACCCAGCCTGAGATTGGCCGTCAGGAGCGGGATATCCTTGTGGCCGTAGACAAAGAAGTTGCCTCCGGAAGGCAAGGCAAATGCCGTTGCGCCGAACACCAGCAGAAGGCCGAAGCAAACGAAGAGACTGTGACGATTGAACATTGAACCTCCGGTTGCAGAAATGAAACGGACAGAAGTGGATTGAACGCGTTCGTTCTAAGTGGGTTTGCGCAGGCAACAGCGACGTGCGCACGTAATCAGTCAGGTCACGAGCCAGTTGGCTTCGAGCCAGGCACGTTCGGCAGCGAGAGCCTCGCTTCGCACAGGAAATGGCCCGATCTTCGGGCCCGAGACGGGGGACAAGTCGGCGATCCATCGCCCCTGTTCATCGGGCTCGACGTGGCTTCCTCGTGTGATCACGGGCACGCCGAGCGTACTCAGATCGATGGTCTCGTCGTAGACAGCCCGCACGCCCCCCGAAGGATCAATCACGAGTTGCATGGCGGTTCCCTTCTACTTGGGTCGTCGAAGGATGTTCCGCCGGGGCCGGTCGACCATCAGCCCGTCGAGGGCCGACTGCACGCCGGCGAGCTCCCGGGCCAGGTGTTTACGTACGTTGCCATCGCCTCGCAGGTCCTGTGGCTCGACGCCACGCACGGCCTGCTGCGCCCGCTCCACCAACTGATCGAGCTCGGCGCTGGAGCGGACGTTGAAGCTCTTGAAACGCTCGAAGAACTCCGAGAGGTTGGTCACGGCCGAGTCGCGGAAGACCTTCGCCTTGCCGTCTTCCTGGCCGGTGATCCGCTCGCTCAGGTGCGAGACCAACTTGGCAAGTTCCCCCAGGAAGGCCTCCTCGGTAAGCCGGACTGCCTCATCGAAGCGCGCGGTGACACGGGCCCGCTCGGCCTCATAGATCTCGGGGCTCAGCTCCCGCAGGTAATTCGGTGGCTCGACCGAGGGAAAGTCCCAGGTCACATCAAACAGCGTGCGGAGCGACTCGGGATAGTCGGCGGAGTTGTAGAGCCTGCCCAGCCGTTCCCGGGCCGCCGCCCGCAGCTCGGCGTAGTGTTCGTCCAGCCGCCAAACGGCTTCGGCCAAGTCGGTCTTGAGGACCTCCAGTTGCTTGTTGAAGGCGTCGATGTCGTGCTGGCGGATCAGTCGAATGCCAGGCTCGGGAAACGGGAGCGTCAGCGAACGCCAGTAGTTGAGAATTCGGCCACGGACGGCCGTCACCGTCTTAAACGCGGGATGCTTGGTATCGAGCAGCTTTTTGCCTGCCGACAGGTACTGGCCTTCCGCGCCGAACGTGTCGGCGGCCTGGGCTTTTTGCTCCGGGGTAAGGGTCTTCCGGACGCCGAGCCATTTCAGGCTGACCCGCACGGCGGCCATGGTAGCCCGCAGCCGCTGGGCTGGGGACGTGGCTGACGTCGAGGTGGGAGATTCGAGTACGGTGCTCATGGTTCAATACTCCGATAGTTGTTTCGTCGATGAAGGGCAAAACATGGTTGCAGTCGCTGGTGTAGGCCGACGCAGGAAGAGGTAGCCGTCGTACTAGGTGATCTCAACCAGCAGTCGGAACAACCGAAGCGTTCCAACCATGTTGCTGACGAGACAGCATGTCTCGCAGGTACACGTTTCGCCGTGTTCGACAAACAGCCCCCCGCAGGCACTGATCAGATCCGCGAGGTCTAACGCGATCTCTCTTCGCCGCATCTGGTAGGGCTCGGTCACGGGCTTCTGTGGTCGATGACGCGGAAGTTGGGTTTCAGGTTTGCGGTCTCGTTTTGGTTTGGTCTTTGGTGATCGTGGCGGGATGGGTGGCTCCTTTCTGTCCAGATGCCATCGCTCGGACTGCGAGCGCCTGCTTGAGGGCCTCAGGGATTACGGACGGCGAGCCCACTTCACGAGGCTCAGGGTTTCGGCTGCATGATCTCGTTGTCCGTCAGCCCGAGCAGTGCTTGGGCCTCTGCGGCCTTCTCGGCTGCGTAGTTCTTGCGGGCCATCAGCGTGATCGCCTCAAAGGCTGTCGTACACTTCCGTGCCGTCAGGCGATCGCTAGCCGAGCCATTCAGATATCTCGTCCAGTCCTCCAGGGATGCGATCACCAGCAGGGATGAGGCAATCTGCCGTCGCAGTTGCAGCATGTCCTGGCCAAAGAGTTCGATCACCTTCGCCCGCCATTTGGCGTCTGTCGAACTTGCCATGAAGTTCGCGGCGATGTCTTGCTTGTAGGTCTGATCGTTGACCGCCAGCAGCGCCGCGAGAGTTTCGATCTCGTGAGCCCGCGGCGTCTGCACCAGTCGCAGTTCCCTTTGCAGGTCCGAGACCAGTGGGTCCCGACTCTCCGGTGGGGGCCGGTTGGTGGTGGCTTCCTGGACCGCGTTGCTGATCGCGAACAAAACCACGCCAATGGCAATTCCGGTGACAATCTGCCGGTTCATGTGGTTCCTTCTGTGAGATAGGGCGGCGCGCGGCACCGCCCTGTTGGGAAGAGAATCAATGGGCTTTGGAAGCCCCCAAATGAGGCAAGGCCTCGGTTGATGTGACCGGCCTTTGGCCGGTGCTGGTCCACGCATAATGGATGCCCGAATGATCAGACGTCGAGCGGGATCGCGTTCGTGTTCAACTGTTTAATGCGTCCCCGTAGCATCCAGGGTTCGGGCTTGATGCAGTAATGCGTCCCCGTAGCATCCAGGGTTCGGGCTTGATGCAGCGGAGCCAGTCTTGTGCGGTGGGAATCCACCTCAGGTCTTCTTGGACATGCTGCTCGCCCAGAAACCTGACCGGCACTTCCCGGCCCTGGGAATTGACGAGCGTGACACCGAACAGCCGCTCGCACAGGAAGATTCCCTCGGCGTGGTGCCTGAGCGCCCGATGACGGATGTCAGGGAAGAACGCCTTTGACTCGTCGAACCATTGGTGGAGCGGGAGGTAGTCCTCGGGCTTGCCGCCATACTTGCGGGCTGAACTCTCCGCGTGATGATAGGGATGCACTTCACGCCTCCGGGGGAAGTCGGGTCTGAGACGACTCGGTGGTAATTCCGCTTCGGATATTCTGTTCGAGACCTACAAGCCGCTCCGCGACGTTGAGCGTGACCTCCCCGAACTCACCGTCGTTGATCTCCCAACCGCCGGGAAGCCATTCCTCGACCAGTTCGACGAGGTCGTCCAGGACCTCTTCGGGAACGTGGCTCGTCGAGGGCTCGACGCGGATCTCGTCGCCAACCGTGCCCGAGTCGCTGTAGCCGTCGTACGTGACCACAACACTCGTCACCCCCAGCGATCCGAGCGTGCCGCACAAGGCGGACCAGCGCGCTTCAAGTGAAGGTTCCTCGTCTTCTTTGTCGCAGTATGTCATATGGAGACTCCAGTTCTCTAAGGATCTCCGACCGGATGTCGATCCGGGCCGGGGTCAATTGCTCGACGCATCCCGGCTGATCTTGCGACCAGGCTTGGTCGCGACCGGTTCTCGCGAGTAGATGCCCGGCCGATCTGCCGACAGGCACCGACCATGTGCCCAGGTGCGTAGCTTCTCGACCGACTCTGCGGCCGTCCGGGCCACCGGCACGACGTTCTGGGCAGCTTCGACGAGGGTCACGCCCAACAAGGCTGCCAACCGGCAGCAGGCTCTGATTTCAGCTCCCGTCCAGTCAGCGTCAGGGGGCTTGGGCTGGCCGGCATCCAGCTCGAATCGCTCGATGTAGAGCTTCCAGATCGCCCGCCGTTCGGCGGTGCCAGGGAAGTCCACGAAGAACACCCCATCGAACCGCTCCGCTCTTGAGAATTCCGGCGGCAGCTTTGAAATATCGTTGCACGTGCCGATGAAGAACACGTCGCTTTCGTGGTCATTAAGCCAGGTCAACAAGGCACCAAACAGCCGCGCCGAGACGCCCGAGTCCGTCTGTCCCGAACTGGCCACGCCGCTGAGCCCCTTCTCGATTTCATCGCAGAACAAGATGCACGGCGCCATGGCGTCGGCGATCCGCAGGGCCTGCCGCACGTTCTGTTCGGTGGCCCCCACCAGCGAACCCATCAGGTTGCCGATGTCGAGCACCAACGTCGGCCGCCCCGTTTCGTTCCCCAGGGCTTTGGCAAACGCGCTTTTGCCACACCCGGGCGGGGAGAGCAGAAGCACGCCGCGGGGCCGGGCCTGCGCGGCCCGATCCTGCTGGTGGGCCATGGCTCGCGTGCAGAAGTCCTTCACGCCCGTCAGCCCGCCCAGGTCCCCGAACGACTCCTGGCCGCGATGCAGCGCCAGGAGACCGCTCTTCTTGAGCATCTGAGATTTCAACTCCCAGATGGTCTCGGGGGTCACCCGACTGTGCCGTACCAGCGACAAGCTGTACGCACCTTCCGCCTCGAATCTGGTGAGGCCGGCCGCCGCATCGAGCACCCGATCTAGGTCGGCGCCGTCCGGCAACTCGCCGGCCTCCGTGGCGACGCCACGGGCGATCTCCGCAAGCTGCTCGCGGCTTGGCAGGTCATGCTCGATCACGACGAACAGTTTCTCCAGCTCGATCGGAATCGACACGACCGGCGCGAGGACCACGATGAACGTGCGATTCTGCTTGCCGGCAACCAGTTGCCGCACCAGGGCCTGCACGATCTCGGCCGACTGCAGGAAGCGGTGGAAGTTCTGCAGAACTAACAACGCCGTCCCGTCTGCCGAAGCCAGGCTCGCCAGGGCCCGGATGGCCGCCAGCGGATCAGAGCCGGCAGACTGGCCCACGGCGTCGGCACCAGTAATCGCCAAGCCCCGTTCGATGTCCCAGGTGGCCATGCGCCAGTCTTCCTGGCTGCACAGCCGGGCAATATCCGTCAGGGCATCCTGGTGTTCGTGGGATTCGATCCAGATGCCAGTGAAGCACGCGCGCACGAATTCAGACAAACGCTCGGTGAGCGCCATAGGATTCTCCTGAAGGTAAGGACTGGGGAGAACGGTTGGGGGGTTGCCAACTTCAACAAAGAGGTTGCCGAATTCATAAAGAGGTAGGTCAAGAGCATGCCGCGCAGAAGCAAGTTGAGACCTACAGCGGTCCGATCGCGACTGCATCTGTCTGCGAACAATCTGAGAAGTGGGATTCAGCCTCCCCTACCGAGCGGCAGCTGAGGGCGGTGACTCGATGTTGGGGGCCGGGGCAAAGGCAGGCCAGATCAGCACCTGTCCCAAGGCAACAATGCTTAGTGAAGCTTGACTCGGGCTTCGCGACTGGTACCCTCAATGCGCGCATCCGCATCTCGGTGTCTACTTCTGCGAGGCCTCTATGCACCGCGTTCTCTTTTGCGGATTCCTGCTTCTCTTCGCCCTTCCGCCCTCCGCGCGGGCGGCGGATCGCGACCGGCATGTGATCGTCGTCTGTATCGACGGACTCGCCGCCTATCTGCTCGACGATTCCAAGGCGCCTTTGCCAACCATCCGCCGCCTGGCGCGCGAAGGTACGGTCGTGGCCCGAGGGATGAAGGTCTCGAACCCATCCGTAACCTGGCCTAACCACACCACAATCATCACGGGCGTTCGCCCCGAAAAGCACGGTGTACTAGCCAACGGTGTCCTGGTCCGAGGTGCCGTGGGGATGCCCACTATGGTCGATCCAAACGGGATCAGCGAGACCTGGTCCGTGTCGCGACACTCTTCGACCACGCCTTGGACGCCGGGCTGGTTTCGGGGGAAATCAACTGGCCTTGCACCCGCGGCGCCAAATCGTTGGCCGACAGTTTTCCGGATGTGCCCGACCAGGTGCTGCACTGCACGCCCAGGCTGCGGACCGAGCTGGTTGCTGCGGACATCTTGGTCGACGAGACGCAAGAGTCGTTCGCAGCCAACAGCGCCGCAGGCCGCGACCTGATATGGACCGAGGCCGCCTGCCACGTCATCCGGAAACGAAAACCAAATCTGCTCTTTGTCCACCTGCTGAACTGCGACGCCACGCACCACGCGCTTGGCCCGCAGACGCCAGCCGGTTATACCGCCAACGCTTATGCTGACTCCTGCCTGGCGAAGATTCTGGCGGCCACACATGAGGCGGGTATCGCCCCCCAAACCACGTTCATCGTACTGGCTGATCATGGCTTCACTCACACGCCCAAGGCCGTCCGGCCGAATGTACTGCTGCGGCAGCAAGGTTTGCTGACAGCCGCCGGCGGCAAAGCAACGGCGGCCCGCATTCATGTATTTCCGGAAGGGGGCGTGGGACTGATTTACTGCACCGATCCCGGCCAGGCGCCAGCAGATCGCGAGGCGGCCAAGAAGCTCTTCACGGGTCTGGAGGGCGTAGCCGATGTCGTGTTGCCGGATCGATTCGCCCAGTACGGTCTGCCACACCCCCGCGAATACAGCCAGGCGCCGGACGCCTTGCTGGTCGCCGAGGACGGTTATGCTGTTTCCGGGGCCGTCGATGGCGAAACGTTTGTCACCACGAACCTGGAAGCCAAGACGTCCCTTGGCTCCCACGGGTTCGTCTCGACCCTGGCGAAGATGAACGCGATCTGCGTGTTGAGCGGCCAAGGGATCAAGTCAGGCGGAACGATTCAGGACGTCGAGAACATCGATATCGCGCCCACGATTGCGCGTTTGCTGGGCATGGAGAAATTTGCGGGGGACGGGAAAGTGCTCAGCGGGGCGCTATCCGAGAAATAAAGGCCTGACAACATCGCACCCGAAACGGTGATGATCGGCCAGCCCCCTACCGCAGGCTTCCCTGTTCGGTAAACACTGACCTCGGTCGGGCTCTTGGAATCGGTTTACGCCCCCTCCCGCAGCGTCTGCTGCTGTGCCGCCGGCAGGTAGAATTCGCTGGTCAGTTTCTCGTCAGTCCGTTTGCCGAGGGCCTTCTCGACGAACTCGCTGGCCGCGCGGCACTCACCGCCGGCAAAGCCCTTGGTCTCGACCCGCGTGGCGCCATTCGGGGCGACAATGATCTCGATGATTTTTATCAAGCGGCACCTCCGGCGACCTGGATGGTCAGCTTGATCGAGCCGTCTGCGAGCGGCTGCTCGAAGACAGCATGCCCCTTCTTGCGGGCTTCGATCTTGGTTCTTTCGACGGCATACGCCTGGATGAACTGATTAAATTTTGCCTGCTCGCCCCAGCGGCCGCCGTAGTTGTCGTACTGGACCTGCCCGCTGGCCAGGTCACAGACGACAGGGTACTGCCAGCCGGGCAACTGCACGGCCAGCCCGGTGGCCTTCGTGGTGAACAGCTCGAAGGTGCCCTGCGTGGGGGCAGCAATTGCTAGCCGCTGGCAAGCGGCCTGCACAGCGGCCCCATCCCTGACCTCGGTCTGGATCTGAACAATATGTGACAATGGAATCTCCTATGATGGGAAGCGTGCGGCGTCTTCTCGACGCCTCGTGGCCAGCAGCGGCCGGAAGAATCGGACGAATCAGCTGCGAGTTGACTCGGCGTCCGCGTCGCCGTCCGGCTCATGGGTCAGCCTGGGCGGCAGCCGATAGGTCGGCAGGTATCTTGGGCTCGCTTCGGCGAAGTCCATGGTGAGGAGTTCACCAACGGCAGCGCCGTCGACTTCTGTGCCGCCAAGCACGACACCGCGCATGACATACCAGGCCAGCACGAGCGGCAAGCCGGCCGCGATAATCAGTCCGAGCGAGTTGATCGCCGCGGACAGGACCGAGACGAGCTGACGCTCGATCGCCAGACGGCGACGTTCCTGCTCCAGTTCGTCGCGTTGTTGATCAAGGCGAGACCGCTCGCCCTCGAACTGCGCCTGAGTCGCCTGCTGGAGGGCAACCAGGTCCGATCTCGCTTTTGCCTCATGCGCGATCAGTTCCTGCTGCAGCTCAAGCACTGCCTTTCGGGCCTGTGCGTCGGCCTCGACGAGCTCCTGCGTTGCTTGGATCACCTGTTCGTTCTGGTGGGTTTGAGTCTCCAGGGCTTTGCCCGCCAACTCGCTTAACCGGTCGTCCGGCCCCGAGCATCCGCTCGCTGCCAGCCAGACCAACAGCGTCACCCCCACTGTCTGACACATTTTCATGAGATTGTCTCCCGTGCCTAAGTAGCTTGGCCAAGAGCCTCTGTAGTGCGCGGCGCAGCCGCACTTCGCGAGCCAAAGCCACGACCAACAGCACGACGAGCGTTGAACTCGCCGCGAAGAGCACGATGTTCGTCGAGATCGGACACCTCCTTTCGTGGATGAGAGTCGAAATTGCCGACGAAGAACCGCAATGCACTCCGCCGTTGATGGCATGCCTATCAGCGTCAATTGATATGCCGCGAAAAGTGCGACTATTCAGGTGCGGCACGCCCACGTAGGGGGTCGGAGCGGGCTCGCCGAGGCGATCGGACCACTTCCGTCGCCGCCGGTGCGCGAAGTTGCAGTTGGGGTCGCCCGGCAGTCTCGCATGCCAGGCCCCGCCAGACGCGTCAGGACGCTCCTGGAAGGCCTTTGCTCGTGGCAGGCCTGCTTCTTTTGCCCTCGCCCAGCGACCGAGGCTGTAGAGGCGGCAGGCAGCGTTAGCGAGCGAGAGTCCCTTTGCAATCGCTTGCGACGATTTGCTATGACCCGCAATGCCTTGCAATGCAGTGCGAATCATCGCCGATAATTATCAATCGAAAGGATACCACGAAGTCACTGCTCATCGACTCCGACGAATCGCCGTCCCTGTTCGTCCGGACCTGGATTCCAGATGGGATTTACGCCTTCGGGCAATGGTTCGACGAACGCATAGAGAGTCTTCGGGGCGGCCTGAAAATAGAGAGTCAGTGCAGGGCAGAGCCAACATTCCATCTCCTTGCCGCTCACTGCCCCCTTGTACCAATTGCCCGGCATGCTGACGCTCGGCAAGTCGGCCCTGGTCCAGTGAAGCTCTACATCGAACCCCTCGAACCGCTCATTGGCGAAAGAAAGTGTGATCCCGTTTGCGGCATTGGGAATGGTCTTGCCTTCGACAACGGCCGAGATCATTTCCGAGGCTCCGCAGACGAATGCTTCCTCCTTCAAGCCTGTGCTTGGATCGTCGAAGACCCAAGTGGAATCGAGCAGGTACGGATAAATCGTGAGTGGCTTCATTTCATTCTCCTTAGACGATGATTGCTCGCATCGCTTCTTGGTAGTTGTCGGCGCCGGCAAGCTCTCGAAACTGCTGCGGCCGTGGACGGGCATCGGAGAAAACCTTTCAATCGCAGTCGAGGACAGGCGGTCTTGTAAGAGGGACTTGGACTCGCTTGAAGCCTGTCTGCACATCGGCGGGGACATGTCGTCACCGCCGGAGATCGATTACTTCAACAGCACCAGCAGCATGACCACCGGGGTCCTTGCCTTGATCGAGTGCTTCAAGTTCGCCGGCATGTGGACCCACGTCCCCCCCTGTGCTTCCTGCACATCACCGCCCAGACCCACGGTCGCTTCACCCTTCACGAAGAACAGCATCGCTGGTTTTGCTGCCGTGTGTTCGGAAAGCTCCTGCCCCTGCCCGAAGCCAAAGACGACGGCCTTGATCTTGTCGTCTTGGAAGATGGTGCGGCTCAAGATGCCATCCGCAGGCGGCTCGGCTTCTTTGGCTAGATCGAGGATGTGGGTGTCGCGCTCGCCGAGCTGCCGGCCGAGGACGAGTGGACTGGCGCAGCCTTTGCAGGTAACGGCGCAGTCTTTGCAGGAAACGTTTGATTCCACCCTGAAGTGCGACCGCGGGATCGATCGCACGCGCCGGCTGAGGGACAAAGAGGCTGGCATGACCACGGCAGCGCGCTTACACGCGTTGCCTTGGTTTTTTTTCTGAATATACTCCTGTATCCTCAGGGCAGAGCAAGGCGCGACCAGCCAATTGCCGTGGACGATTCAAAGCTATCCAGCTGTTAGCATACGAGAAGTAGCAGGCGGCCGGCCGGCCTGATGGTGAAGCGGAGAAAGAATGGCGAGATTCCCTGTCGATGTCTTCGAACACGCCCGCAACTGAGCGGAGAAAAAAAACGTTTACCACAATGACACTCGTACTCGTTCTTTTGGCGACCCTGCCTGCACCCTCGCCTGCCTCATCCTTCGTCAGCGTCGATCGACCGATCGAGGTTGGATTGAAAGGGGTTCTTGGCCATCCGGCTCATGTTGTCGAGGCCATCGACTCGGAGAATGCGATCGTGAGCATCGTCCATGGGAGTCAGGTCCGCAGGTACTGGTTGCTGGGGGCGCGAGATCCGAGCGGACCGGTCCCCGCGGGCACCCCTTATGCCGCCACCGGGGTAAGGCCATTTCGCGAAGGGGTTTTTGTGAGGCAACTAGTCGTCATCGAGATAGTCGGCCGTTAGCGATGATTCGCGAGCGAAGAAGTGGTTAAATTTCTGCGCCACCGATCTTCGTCGGGGCATCAACCATGCGATCGCCATCGTCGCTTCGACGTCGATCCAGCCTTCAAGGCAAACCTCAGCCTATCCGAAAACCTATTTCGATAGCTGATATCAGCCTGCAAATCGTATGTTCGGAGGGTTTTCGGATAGGCTCTAAGCACAAGCTGCCGGGTCAGGGCAATACCCGTTCCTTGATGCTTACCTGCAGGATGAGGTCGGACTCGTCCAACTCCGCTGCGCTCGCAATGTTCCGTGGGCGAACCCATGAGTCCTTGTCCGAAAGCGGGATGCGAGAAATCCGCACGTCCGGTTTGATGAGCGGGAGGTGGAAACGGAGTATGGCCAACGGATATTGAGGCACAAACGGGGAAACCCTGACACGGATCTAAGCTGGAGCCTGCACCACCGCGCCACCTCTCGACTCTACAGACACACAGCTGGGACAACGGCACAGGGAGGTTGACCTTCCCTTTCTCAATTGCTAACGTTACAATATTCAAATTCTTGAATATCACGACCCGAGGAAGAGACCGTGCCGCATCGCGCGATCGTCGCCAAGGAATTGGCCGGACTGTTGGGTGTACTGGCACACCCGCAACGGATTCGGATTATCGAGGAGTTGCGTGTGGGCGAACGGGACGTGACGTCAATCCAGGCCGCTTTGGAGATCAGCCACTCAGGCGTGTCGCAACACTTGATGCAACTGCGTGCCCACCGTTTGGTGACCGAGCGTCGCGAAGGGCGACACGTCTTTTATCGCTTGCGACAACCAGACGTTGCAGCATGGCTGACCGAGGCGATGCGGTTCATTGAGTTCGAGAGTGTTGAGGCGGGGGAGCTTCGCAAGGCAATCAAGAAGACTCGTGCGGACTGGACTTCCAAATGAACTGTACATTTGGAATACGACGCTATTTCCGTGCAGGTCGAACAATCGTCGCCGGCCTGCTGGGCAGTTTTTTGCTCCTGTCGGTTTCCGGCCCAGTCGCCTTACTTGTTCTTTCTTGTGGAACTTCCAACTTCGCTCCGGCAAGCGACTCGGATTCGGAAGAGAACGACGCCAGCGAATTAGATGCGATTGCCCGCGCGGCCGAGATTTGGATCAGCGGCAACGACGCGCCGCTGATCCGAGTCCTTGTCGTCATCGACGAAGACTCGCCTCCGTGGCCGAGCACCAAGTTCCTGCGCCAAGGAACACGAACCAGCGGCAGGGTGCTGCTCGACCAAGTCGGCCTCGGCTACGAAGCCTGACGCAGACTCAACGGATTCCCGCCGACTGTGGCATTTCCAGAACCTTCGAGCGAAGGAAGCAAGCAGGACAAAGGCAAGTAGCTCGGCAAAATGTCCGGGGCGCGGACGAAACTGAAAGGAAATCTGATGACTTCCGATTTGATGCAGGCGATGCAGGCCAATTTATTGTCGCCCGCAGTTTTGTTTTTCTTACTCGGCGTGTTCGCGACGTTGTGCAAGAGCGACCTGAAGTTTCCGGAGCCGTTGTATCTGGGGCTGACGATCTACTTGCTCACCGCGATTGGCTTCAAGGGTGGAGTTTCCATCGCCCGGGCCGGAGTTTCCGTCGTGTGGTGGCCTGCACTGATGGCGGTCGCGCTTAGCGTGTTGATTCCCTTATGGAGCTATCCTGTCTTGCGGTGGCTCGGTCGCTTGTCGCCGGTCGATTCGGCGGCAGTTTCGGCGCACTACGGTTCGGTCAATGCGGTGACATTTATCGCAGCCACGAACTTTTTGAAGCCCGTTGGCCAGCCATTTGAAGAATTCGCCTCGGCGTTTCTCGCGGTGATGGAGGCTCCGGCGATCGTGATTGGCGTCGTGCTGGGCAAACTCGCGACGCAGAAGCCGGGCGAGTCGCTCGGGCCGACACTCAAGGTCGCCTTCCACGAAGCGTTGCTCGGTCGCAGCGTGATACTGCTGGTCGGGGGCCTGCTGATTGGTTACCTGTCTGGCGAGCGGGGCTATGAGGCCACCTCCGGATTTTTTGTCAGTCCCTTTCAGGGAGTGCTAGCGTTGTTCTTGTTGGAGATGGGACTGGTCGCGGCTCGACGGTTCGGTGATCTGCGCAAGGTGGGGCTGTTCCTGATCATATTCGGGATCGCGATGCCGATTCTCAATGGTCTGATCGGAGTTGCGTTGGGACAACTCGCGGGCCTGAGTCTGGGAGGCGCGATGCTGACGGGAATGCTGGCGGCGAGCGCGTCGTTCATCGCCGCGCCGGCGGCCATTCGCCTGTCGCTCCCCGAAGCGAATCCAACGCTGTATCTGACCTCGGCCTTGGCAATCACGTTCCCGTTTAACATCACTCTGGGATTGCCGATCTGCTTTGAATTCGCCAAGTGGATTTTCGGAGGCACGCCATGAAACTACATTCGTTGAAATTGGTGACCATCGTCTGCGAGGCGTTGGCCCGCACGGCAATGACCGAGCTGTTGCGCGAAATTGGCGCTCACGGATACACCTTGTTTCCTGTCGAAGGAGCCGGTGCGCAAGGCTCGCGGGTGGCCGACATCGAAGAGTTCGGCAATATCCAGATCGAAGTCGTGCTGCCGCCGGAACCAGCTCTGAAACTGTTGGAACGGCTGGAACGCGACTTCTTTTCCCGCTTCGCCATGATCGCGTTTTCGACCGACATCGAAGTCATCCGCAGCGATAAGTTCTAAAGCCTTTGAGCCGCTCGTTGCGAGCTGTACTGGAATGATGCGAGCGCACGATGAGATTGGAACCAGAGAGATGTCGATCGTTATTACGAACTCGCCGACGCGGGCGAGATCGCCAATTTCCCAAACGTTTCCGCTCCCTCCCTGTTCGAAAACTATGTCCCAGCTGTGTGTCACGACATTTGGCACTTTTATGCGTGAGTTCTCGCCATTTTGGCCAGGCCGCACCCGGCTTGGGAGGCCGGAGTCGTGGATTCTCGGGCCTCTCAGCGCTCTCGTGGCGCGTCGGGGCGTACAAGTGGGCCACCGAAGCGCCGTTCTTCGATGAGGCCCGATCTCAGTTGAGGCTTGCGGTCACCAACTCGCAGGCGCTGCGCCGATGGCCCGGAGAAATCACGACTCCGGCCTCCCAAGCCGGGTGCGTCCTGGCGCGGCTGGGCCCTGATCCGCCCCGTTCGGCCCGACCATACTCGGTGTCCCAAAGCAGCATTGCGGCCGCTGGGACGTTCTGATCGACCCCACACATGCCAACCGAGCATTGAACGCATGACCCGCCATAGTCTCTTCCGGGGTGAGCTTCGGGATGAATCGGACCCGATCGCCGAGAAAGGTGAAGGCCGCATGGAATCCCTGCTCCGACAACCGGCCGAGCTTGGGTATCGCAAGATGACGTTCAACGAACCAACGAAAGGCTGGCGTGAGGTGTGGATCGAAACTCTCCCGCTCGAACGGACAATGGACGCGATCAGAACCATTGCGACCAGCGTCAATGACCGAACTGCCAGTCCCGTAGCAGTTCCCCCCATCCGATGTCTCTGGGCATGGCGTCCCAGATCACGCCTTCGCAACAATGGGTTGGTCGGTCGCTGCTTGCGGCCTGAAAGAAAGCCGCCTTACCCTTCGGCGCTGCCTGGCCGGCTCCTGCAAAGAGAGCGATCTCCTTATTCTCTTTGGCAGGGCTTACGCCCGGTCCCGCGCGAGACGGACCTCATACGGATAAGTCGCCCGCCGCCAATCATGCGTCGAATTGCGCCCAAAGAGGGACGGCGCTGTAAGGGCTACGATATGGCGGATTGCTCGTAGCGGAGGGCCAGGATCAATCCTCGCGGCCATCAGCGGGAGCACACCTCGGCAGCGGGCTCCAGTCGATTGGCCAGCACTCGCTGAGGAACCGGCCGCAATCCCCAGGCGATCCAGCGCCAGCAGCAGGTAGTAACTCAGGTCGATCTCCCACCAGAAGAACCCCTGCCGCGCTGACGAGGAGACGAATTCCTAGTTGTCCATCGGCTCGGCGGAGGTGCGGTTGAGCTCCAGCCGCCAGGTTTCGCCCGTGGACGGGGACATGCCGCCAGTGAACTGCGTCTTGGCGGCATTGAACCGCAGGTAGACCACCCCTCGATCGGTATCGAGGAAGGTGACTTTCATCCGCGTGACGTCGTCCAGGTCCCAGGTGGCGACCACCTTGCCATCTTCCGTCATCTGGCGGTTGGCCAGCAGTTCCCACTGGCCGGTCTTCTGTTGCTGTGTCTTCTTCTCCACGGCCAACAGTTCGTACTTGCCGACCAGCTTACGAGCCAAGGGGGGAAGGCTCTCGGGCGAGATCGGCTCGATGGGCGCGGCCGCGTCCCCTTCCGAAATCTGCTTCAGGCGGAACTCAACTTGGAACTTCTCCAGGCTCTCCAGGCGGCCGATCGCCAGTTCGTACCAATGGCGGGCTCGCAGACGGTAGGTCGAACGGGTTTCCTCGGTCGCTTCCCCTAAAGGAACTTAAGCGACCGCGATTGTCGATTCGTGTTTTTTAATTCGCTATTTCCATATCGCATTACGGCAGTTAGACTTCGGCGTACCTGTTCTGGATTCATCGATTTCAGCGTAACTGAGACGCCGCCGTGAAATCCAACCCCGACAAGTCCAAAGTTGCCTCTCGCAAACCGGCGAGCAGAGTCGCGTCAACGGACGCATCACAACCGAAGCCACGTTCCGCCGCGATCATGCCACCAGCCCTTCCGACAAAAGCGTCAGTTGGCTTGCAGTGGACGTTCTTGACCAACCACTCGCACGTGCTTGTGCTGCTGTCGCGGAACCCTTCACTGGTGCTCCGCGAAGTCGCGATGCAGGTGGGCATAACGGAGCGAGCCGTCCAGCGGATCATCGCCGATCTGGAAGCCGGTGGCGTTATTGAACGCGAGAGGATTGGCCGGCAAAACCACTACCGCATTCGGGCCGACCAACCCCTGCGACATTCCATCGAATCGCATCGGACCATTGGTGAACTCCTGGCCTTACTGAACAGCTCTGGCGGATAGTTTCTGACCCTACCGTATTCTATGTGCTACTCTGCTGAACCCTGAAGACTTTTTGAAACTGCTTCTAGTTCTAGTCTAGGCTCTGTCGGAAAAGCTTAACGGCACATGAGACGCAGGTAGCGTTGGATGAATGCTGCCTTCAACATACCGAGATAGTTCACAGCGGTTTTCTCAAATCGCGAGAAGATGCGCCGGTTTTCTTTCAGCCAGCCTATGAGTTGCTCGATGATGCTGCGGCGTCGATAGAGATCTCGATCGAATGGAACAAGGCGATTCGTGGGGTCTTCGTTCGCTTTGGAGGGAATGACCGGCTTGATCTCAAGCTGCGCTAAGCATTCGTCTATCCACTCGGCCCGATAGCCCTTGTCCCCCGCCAGCGCGGCGGGCCAGGCGATTGGGTCGCCCGCCTGATCGGTGAGTGTCTGGTCCGCCTGTTTGAGGAGCCCTTTCAAAGCGGTTGTTTCGTGATCCTGCCCCGCCGTTAATCGAGCTTCCAACGGGTGACCATTCCCATCGCAGAGGAGATGGATCTTCGTCGAAAATCCCCCGCGAGAGCGGCCTAATGCGTGGTCAGCAGGTTCTTGTGGGTTCGTTTTTTCCCTCCGCCAGCAGCACAGCGAGCGGCACGGACGATCGTGCCATCCACGCACCACAGTTCGTCGTCGATCTCGCCCGCCTCGACGTGTGCGGCACGGAGGCGATTGAGGATCTTGTCGAGAGTCCCGTCCCCGTTCCACCGATCGAACAAGTCCCAAACCGTCGCCCAAGGGCCAAACTCTGCGGGCAGATCCCGCCAAGGCGAACCCGTTCGGAGAATCCACAGAATCCCGTTCAAGATCGTGCGTCGATCACGCGGCGGACGTCCCGTACTCTTTCGCGCGGGGAACAAATCCCAGATACACTCCCACTCATCATCCGTGATATCATGCCGAGACATCGCATGCCCTCCTTGGCAGCAAATAAGGAAGGCCACAGCATGACCAACAACGTCACAAAGCGTCTAGCCCAGTTTTCCGACAGAGCCTAGTAGTACGACGCCGATTCCAAGTCCTGCCCGCAACGCGAGCGCGGAAATCGGCAGAACGATTTCGCTACACCGCGCGGCGCGTGTAACGATGATGCAGGCGGCCGACCATCGGGGTCGACCGGACTGACCAAGCTCGGGCGATTCGATTTCGCGGGCTCGCCGGCCCACCACATGACCACGCGGTGGCACAGCGATACGCAGGAAATATCCACGCCGCCGCACGGGAATGTTGCCCACGAGTCCAGCGGGCTAGTGCGGCCTGAGTTGCACTTTGCGCTACGCCCCAGCTCTTGGTACTCGTTTGCTCGGAGTGTTGAGGAACG
>Ga0335394_10001347_pt1 | contig 27563 bp, 35 predicted proteins | sample MAT03_FD_205741 | JGI IMG/M metagenome (GOLD analysis project Ga0335394, IMG submission 205741) | Freshwater microbial communities from Lake Fryxell liftoff mats and glacier meltwater in Antarctica - MAT-03 (spades assembly) (version 2) ...
CATTCAGTGTGCGGAACTCGATCTCATACGGCGCATCCTCTTCCAAGGTGGCCTTGATCGCTGCGGCCACCCGTTGCCGATCCTCCGGATGGATCAACTGATGGTAGCCTTCCATGCTCGGGTCGAAAGATCCCTTCTCCACGCTGTGGATGGCATAGAGGGTATCGGTCCAGAAGATGGTATTGGCAACAATATCCCACTCCCAAATACCCAGCTTGCCCGTGCGTGCTGCCAGATCCGTGGGCATCTGCGTGATCACCTTCGATACCGCATCCAGGCCCCCGGCCGCTGCGCCAATGTCCTCCACGGGGAAGGTACGCTTGTCATCGCGCACTATCGCACCGGCTTTTTCCAGTGGACGCTTCAACGCTTCCACATCGCGTTTGCGGTACATGGGCACTTGCTCAGTGCCCATGGGGATCGCTTCCAACTTGCCTTGGCGCACCCAAGCGCGCACGGTGTTCGTGTGTAGACGAAGCAATCCGGCAACCTCCGGCAAGGAGAGCATTTCGGGCTCTTTCACGTCCTTTCGAGAATTCGGCATCCGGCTAATGGAAAGAGGTTCCACTTGGTGATCACAGGGCTAAGATACTGGTGGAAAATGGCCTGCGGAAACGTTTTTGATCGGTCCGTGATCTGAGAACAGCACGTGATCCGTTTGGATGGAGGAAAATGGGGTACACATTCCCCGGCTCTGGCCCAATAAGGCTGCTTTAGCCGAAGAGCGTCGCGATCAATTTCGCTGGTCACTTGGCGAGTGATCGTGGAAATACCACCCCCGATCGTAGCATTCCCACCCCGCTTTCGTCATGTGCAGAAAGACGTTGGCCCAGCCCATCTCAACGCAGATCCCATGATCGTAGAGGCATTCAACACCACTTGGCCGATCCCACTGCAAACGGTCCACGCATTGACAACAAAGGGCAGATCAAACCCTGATGATGAACAAGTATATACGGCCCCTCCTTCCTCTTTCACTTGGTCTTGTACTGATGTTGGGCAGTTGCAAGAAATACGAAGATGGCCCGGCGATCAGTCTTACGCCACGCGCGGAACGTGTAGCCAATACATGGACCATTGATCGCGCCATAGCCGACGGGAATGATGTGACCAGCGACTACGACAACTATGTGTTGACCCTGACCGCGGGAGGAAGTGCAACTCTAGTAGCCACGTACACGGTATTCGGTATCGACTTCACCGGAGACACCAATGGCACGTGGGCCTTTCAGAACAACGATGAGGAACTCGTCCTTGACTTTGAGAACGATGATGCGGATGGCACCTATCAGATCCGTAGACTTACGGGATCAGAACTTTGGATACACAAGGTTGGCGAAGATCTGGAACTGCGGTTGAAATGATCGGAGGACCATTGAATTTCCCAAAACGAACTATTTCTTAAAACGATGCACATGATCAATATTCAACGAACCTTGGTAATTGCTCTTGCTGCAACCATGCTCAGCACCGGTTGCAAGAAGTATGAAGATGGACCGGCTTTCAGTTTGCGGTCCAAAAAAGAACGCGTTGCAAACACTTGGCGCGTGGGGCAGGCCCTGAACGGGGGCCAGGATGTAACTTCTGATTTCGACCAATACGAGCTGCAAATGCTAAGCAGCGGGAATGCGACACTCTCTGCATTGTACACCTTAGGGGACTTAAGCTTCGAGCTACAGACGAGCGGAACGTGGTCCTTGCAGAACAGTAATGAGGACCTCCGCTTGGACTTCGAGAATGATGATGCGGACGAGACCTATGAGATCCTCAGACTGAAGGAGGATGAGCTTTGGTTACGTACCATGAACAATGACCTCGAACTGCATCTGGTTCCGCGGTAGAGTGAGTATGATCCCTTCGATCACGTAGTTTGGTGAACGGGGCGAATAGCAAAGAATTGGATAATTCAAACGCAGGTTCCGATCTTCGACGAAACTTCGTGAACAACAAGAACTGAGACCAAGTCCACATCGATCATTCATAAAAGGCCCGTGCATGCACGGGTCCTTTTATGCTAACAAAGTGGCACGATCAAAGAACAACTACAACAGGAAGGACGAATGAATAATGACCCGATCAAACGCTACGGCAAAACGGACCTACAGGAGTTCGAACAAGTGATAGCACAGAAGCTGGCGATGGCCCAGAACGATCTGGACGAGCTCCGCTCTTCCCTGGTCCACTATTCAGGCAATGGAACGGATGACACTTCATTTTCCTCTCACAACATGGAAGAAGGGAATGGGTCGCTGGAACGGGAAGAGCTGATGATGTTGGCGACCCGGCAGGAAAAGTTCATCATACAATTGAAGGGTGCTCAGGAAAGGATCCACAACGGAACCTATGGGAGCTGCAGGGCAACCGGGGAACTCATTCCCAAGGCGCGCTTGCTTTCGGTTCCGCACGCAACTATGTCGATCCAAGCCAAACAAGGATCAGCAGGAACCCGTTGATCTTCCAATGCACAAGCACGAAGTTGAGCAGAGTGATCAAGCGGGTCCCGAACGCAACATCGATATGATGCGGCACGAGATCTATATTCAACGACAGAAATAAGCGAAAAATGAAAACCCCGGATTGCCAATACGGCTCTCTACTGGAGGCCGTAGAAGACCTGAAGAAGCAGGGCTACACGGATGAATTGACCATTCGGGAAGATAGCCTCTTCAACGATGCAAGTCCTTTGGACCCGAAGGAGTTCACGATCGATTCCTTCCACCGTTTCGAAGGACCCACCGACCCAGGGGACCAGTGCATTGTTTACGCCATCAGTTCAACACATCTGGATCTGAAAGGGATCCTGATAGGGAACTACGGGTCCGACGCAGTGAACTATATCAACAAGATGGTGCAACTCTTGGACGCGCACGGAAATGAAGATCGGAAGGTACAACCCGTAAAGTCGGTTGCTCCTGGCAAGAGCACGAAACGCTAGGTTGGTCCAATGTCAGAAGCTTCTGTTGACATTGACCGATCTGGGCACTTGATGGCGAAACGCATTGTCCCGCAGTGTTGATCAAATGGTCTACAGGTCGATATTCCAACGACGGCGCGACATCAAGATGGCGCTTGGGTATGGGCCTCAACGAACCAGAGCCATTTATCAGCACCACGGGACACTTCGGTAAATAGGTCCGCACTATCCGCATCTTGAAGCTCGTCGGCTTTATCGATCGCGTCACGTATCTCACTTCCATAGGCCGCCAATGCCCGGGTAACTGCTTGCACATGTGCTACCCCAGTCACTATCCCTTTGGGGAACTCGGGCAATTTCGAGTTTGCGACAGCTGCGCGGGCCGTACCATTCACGGTTCCCCCGAGCATCACTGCCCGCTCTGCGATCTTGTCCACATACTCTTCCGTTGCTTCGTAGATCTCATCGAACAACTTATGCAAACCGATGAAATTCGGACCTTTCACGTTCCAGTGTGCCTGCTTCATTTGCATGTGCAGGTCCACGGAATCAGCTAGCCTGGCGTTCAGCAGTTCGACCATTTCCACGCGTATCTTTTTCGGCAGATCAATTGAGGTTTCGTGCATTCGCTCCGTGGTGGAGCTTGCCTTCTTCTTTGTTGCCGTTCTCTTCTTCGTTGCCATTTTGTTCTGTTCTTCTCGGTTTGTTGTCAATTCATCAAGCCGCCACGATCAGCGCCGGAACTTGAACTCTTTCAGAATACCGTTGCCTTTCAACGGTTGTGCGTTCGTCCGCAATAGTCACATCACCTACCCGGATCCCGAAAGGTGTTCGGACATCCATGCGTTGGAATCGCGGCTTTTGCTCCTTGTTAACTGTCCCCACTAACACCATCACACCCTCCTTCCGCAGACATGCCAATGCAGCCGCCGCACGTTCGACCACCTGATGTGCAGGCATATTGGCGCGGAGAATGGACCATCGGGTCCTGCTCGCACTACAGACCAACTTGGTCCGGTCAGCACTCACGGTATCGACTTTTACGCGAATACCGTACTTGCGCCAGAGCGAGCGCTCGTTTTGAGCCAACTCCTTTAGCATTTCTTCGGTAAGGAAATTTCCTCTCTTTCGTATTCGTTCCATCGGAAGCGTTCCAGAACGCGGTGTCTGAATTCGTTGGATGGAGCCACTATTCAGCATTGGCCCAAGAGCATCCAGATCACGAGGAATACGAGCACTGTGCCGAAGCAGCCTCCACCCCATTTATAGGCCGCACCACCGGCAATTAGTCCACGGAAAAGGTTGTTCATTGTTGTTGGTCAAGATCTGAAATGATGTAATTCGACCTCCCATCGAGGTCCTCTGTTCGCAGGTCCGCACAACTTCGCAACCCTTCGCGTTTGCCCAGTCGTATCGTGTATGAACGGCGGTGTTCGGTACGTTCCAATGGGTCCACGAAGAGTGCATCACAGATCAGGTCATCGACGCGTGCAATATCGATGGGCTTCTGTAATTCAACATCGATCGTGTCCAAGTGGTCGTGAACATCCACGAAGCCGAATCGATTGAAGTGTTCTACAAGTTGGGTAAGGTCCGTTGTTACCATGTTCATAAGGGAACGCGGGGTTGATCGCGCCATGCTCCATGTACCCATTGCACACCTCGGGCCGAACACGGATCCCGGTCGTTTACTCTGAAAGTTCACCGCATCTTGGACCAGGTTCGGGAATGAGTTCCCCGGTGGAAAGCGGAGAGAGGTAATCTTCTCCCCACCGAAGTCACCCCACGTTGGGTTCGGCCATTACGTGGCTCGCATCCCGGCATATTGCAGCTATCACCCAATTCCGATCCCTCAACAAAGACCTTTTCTGCCTTCGTCTCCTGCAATGGACCCAGAACACTACAATGAGGCGGTTCCATACCAGACCACGCCACACTTTGGGGAATCTACGCCCCTCATCTCCCCCAGCAATGTGCTCGATTTTGCTTTGGTATGCGATGTGCCATATCCGCTTGAACCAAAACATCAACCACCATGTTAAGATGGGTAGTTACATTTCTTGTTATAGCGCTAGTCGCTGCACTCTTTGGATTTGGAGGCTTGGCCGAAGGAGCCGCTGAGATCGCGAAGATCATTTTCTACATCTTTTTGGTCTTATTGGTCATCTCGCTGATCTTCGGCAGCCGCATATGGCCGAAGAACCTGTGAGGTGGACCAGTGTTGGAGTTACCGGTGGCCCGGTCAAACGGGCACGGTGGAACACCGGTATACACAGAGGCTGATCCGAAAGGGTCGGCCTTTTGTGTTGAAGGTCCAGACACAGCACCCCCAATATAGCACATGCAGGTGCTCAATTACATCCGCACAGTAAGCTAGGACCAGGATCCACCTGCTCGCTCAACAAGATCAACGCCAACGAACATCCGATCGGTCCATCGCGCCACAGTTGGGACGTTTCAACGACCGGCTTCGTCCCTATCTGATCCATCGTCAGGACCAAGTTCTTCTTTGGTTTCAAGTTTCGGATCCTTTGTGATCTGATCTGGTTGCATGAAGGAGTTTGGTCCATGTTGTTCGCCCTCCCCAATATGGCTCACAAGGTTTGGATCGCGGAGCTCCTCATTCACATCATCCTTTATGTTGGAGCTGCTGAGCTGGGTTTCGGCGTCGCCTTGTCGCTTTCCTTCCACTGTCCCATGGAGGGTTTCCGCTACCTTCTGGCTCGAACCAGCCCCCTGACCATAGCCCCTTTGATTGTTTCGGGGGTCCGCATAGATCTTATCACTGTGCCCCACGGGTCGATCCTCCGGAAGTTCCGGATCATTTTTGGCATCTCCTCCTTCCGCCTTCTTCTGAGTTTGTTCAGAAGAAGGATCGACCGGACGATCCCAGTTCCGTTCATTGTCATTCGGATGTTCACCTTCCTTCCCTTCCTGCGGGTCAGGTGAACGGGATCCCGTTTCGCTTTCCCTACGAGTAACCGGTAAATTCTTGTAGTTCCGCTCGTTGCTGTCCGATTCATTGGTTGATCTGCTCTTGGGCATTGTGTCGATGTTGCATGTTTTGGGGCACTGTCGCCCGAAGTACATGAACAACAAGCCCGCCGAACTGATCATTCGCAGCGCGATGAAGTGCGCGGATACTTCCACGCCGCTCTTCACACACGCAAAACCCGTTCTTGCACGGTAACGAATACATGGTCAGTTTCCTTCCTTCTCATTCGGTAAAGCCCGGTGAACTCTCCAAAGGCAGGAAGGATCCCCGCTTTCTTTCCAAAGAAGAAACACGGCAGTTGAATTGTTTGCTTCGCTTTCCCGATCATCCGAATTCCCGGATGGACATGACCGGCCAAATTGTAGAGCGACGTATGTTCTGTCGGATGGTGCGTGAAATGGAACGGACTGCGGTCCAGGTAAGGCACGGCATCCAACTCCGCCTTTGCATAATACTCCGGTTCCAGTACATCATGATTACCGGTCACCAATGTGAATTTCGTTGATGCATAATTCGCTCTCAGCTCAATGAATGCTTGCCAACTGCTGTTGAGATCACTGTGGAAGAGATCACCGAGAAGGAGCACTACGGTCGGTCGCGTTCTTACGATGAGATCCTCCAAACGCTGTAGGTTCCGATGTTCGATACCTGCCGGAACAGGAATGCCCGCGCGGCGGAAGTGCATGGCCTTGCCTAAATGCAGATCGGCGATGATCAAGGTTTTCTGCGCTGGCCAATAGATCGCCTTCTCGGCCAATAACTGGAGTTTCTCCTTTCGGATCTGGATCAGGGCACGCTTCATTCCAATTGGGCTTTCATGCGTGCAATACGATCCTCCAACTTTTCTGAAGTGAGCAATTCGCGTAGTCGGTCCACCATGATCGGAAAACAGAATGGCGTGATCGAGGGCGGTTCGGTGATGATGATCTTTTGGGTGGCGATGCGCTCCAAAGCATTCCGCAATCTGCTTTCTTCGAGTTGAAAGGTCATCACTTCCTCGTGTGCTTGGCGTAGTAGCAGGTTGTTCGGATCCAGGTCTTGGAACACCCCGAAGAACAACTGCGCGGAGGACTGCAAATGTCGCACGGCCTTGGCCTTTCCCGGATATCCCTTGAAGACAAGACCGGCAACCTGTGCGATATCACGGAACCTGCGGCGCGCCATTTCGGTCTCGTTCAAACTGCGTTCGATATCGTGCCGAAGATGGTCGGTGCTCAGTAGGTCACTGTCGAAAGCGGCCTGGATCGGGATCTCTTGTTCGCTCAAGAGTTCGAAGCCATAGTCGTTCATGGCGATGCTGAAACTGATCGGTCCCAGCAAACTGATCCGGTAGGCAAGGAGCGCGCTCATGCCTTCGTGTACCGCACGACCTTCGAAGGGATAGATGAAAACGTGATGACCTTCCTTGGTGCGGATGCGTTCCACCAGCAGTTCATTCGCTTGCGGAATGTGCGATCGTTCGCGTTGCTTCGCCAACAACGGTCCCAGTTTCTTCACCTCCGGATCCGCGGTGAGCCCTTTCGCCGTGCGGTCCATCACCTCGCGCAACACAACGGACATTTCAGAACTGAAGGACATGCGCCCACCCAACCAACTGGGAACTTTGCCGCTGGCCTCCTTCGAACTCCGCACCAGCATTTCCATGTTGCGGATCGAAACGAACTCGAGGTTCCTTCCACCGAACCAGAACACATCGCCCACGTCCAACCGGCTTGCGAAACTCTCTTCCACCGTACCGATGTAACCGCCCTTCACGAATTTCACACGGATGGACGTATCACTTGTGATGGTACCGATGGACATGCGATGCCGCAAGGCTATCCCACGATCGAGGACTTTGTAAACGCCATCTTCCACTTCCACTTTCTTGAATTCATCGTAGGCCAAAAGCGTGGGTCCACCGGTGGTGACGAAGGCGAGCACTTGGTCCCACTCTTCGTCGCTGACGGAATTGAAACTGAAGGTGGTTGCGATCTCCTTCCGCACTTCCTCCTGCCGGAATCCATCGCCGACCGCGAGTGTAACAAGGTATTGGCAAAGCACATCAAATGATCGCGTGTACGGGATCCGGCTTTCTATCCTTCCCTCTTTGATCGCCATTCGCAAAGCGGCACCTTCCAAAAGTTCCAGTGCATGTGTGGGCACGAAATGGATCTTGCTCAATGCGCCGGGTCGGTGTCCGCTGCGGCCAGCGCGTTGTGCAAAACGTGCCACGTTCTTCGGGCCACCTACTTGCACGATCGCTTCTACTGGCCGGAAGTCCACGCCAAGGTCCAAGCTGCTCGTGCAGATCACGGCTTTCAATTTTTCGTCGTGCAGCGCCTGTTCCACCCAGTCTCGCGTGGCACGGTCCAACGATCCATGGTGCAACCCGATAACACCAGCGAGGTCCGGAGCAACATCGAGCAGAGCTTGGTACCAACGCTCCGCGAAGGAACGCGTGTTGGTGAAGATCAGTGTAGTTCTATTCGCCTCGAGGATCGGTAACACTTGGTCCACGGAACGCAGTCCGATATGACCGGCCCACGGGAATTTGCGGATGTCCGGCGGTAGCACGCTCTTCACCTCGATCACTTTCTTCACTGCGGCGCGCACCAGCACGCGCTCTCCCATATCGTTGCCGAGCAGCACGTCCATGGCCTGGTCCATGTTCCCCATGGTGGCACTGATACCCCAAGTGCGCATGGATGGGCACCAAGCGCGCAAGCGGGAAAGTGCGAGTTCCAATTGCACAGCACGTTTGCTCCCCAACAGTTCGTGCCATTCATCGGCCACCACGCAACGCATTTCGCTGAAGAGTTCCGCAGCGCCCTTTTGAGCGAGCAACAAGTGCAGGCTCTCCGGTGTGGTGATCAACAGTTCGGGCACGTTCCGCTTCTGTTTCGCACGAGCACTAGCTGTTGTATCACCGGTGCGGATCGCTACTGACCAATCAAGACCCAGATCATGGATCGCGCGTTGTGCGGAGGCCTCGATCTCCTTCGTAAGTGCGCGGATGGGAGCGATCCAGATCGCCCGAAGGCCGCGCTTTTGCTTTGTAATGGAACGCATCCGAAGTGCTTCCAAGAGGATCGGCATCAACAGCGCGTAGGTCTTTCCGGATCCGGTGGGTGCGGTGAGCAGCCCGTTCTTGCCCTGCAGGTACGCTTGCCAACATTCACGTTGGAACTTTTGCGCATCCCAACCTTGCGCGGCAAACCAACCGACTGCGGTGGTGATCAACGCACGATCACTTGGCGGCCTTTGCGCGCGCATCGATCAGGTCCATCAGGTCTTGCAAGGAATTCGCTTCTTCGATCGGCTTGTCCGTCCGCCATCGATGGATACGGGGAAAGCGTAAGGCCACTCCGCTTTTGTGTCGAGGGCTCAAGCCAATTCCTTCGAATGCGATCTCGAACACGAGCTTCGGAACAACGCTCCGCACCGGTCCGAACCGTTCTTTGGTGTTCGCTTTAACAAAGGCATCCACTTTCTTCATTTCAATATCGGTGAGCCCGCTGTAAGCTTTTGCGAATGGCACCAGTTCCTCACCTTTCCACACGGCGAAGGTGAAGTCGGTGTACAGATCGGCCCGCCGACCATGACCGCGCTGTGCGTACAACAACACACCATCGATCGTAAGTGCATCCACTTTCCATTTCCACCAATCCCCTTTCTTCCGACCTACGTGATATTCGGAGTCGCGCCGCTTCAACATCAATCCTTCACTGCGCTTCTCCCGGGAACGATCGCGTTCATCAGCGAGGTCCTTCCACGAGGTGAACGCCACTTCTTCGGAAAGACGCAGTAACGGAAGATCGACCTTCTGCACGAGTTCCTTCAACAATGCACGACGTGCCGCCAAGGGTTCCGAACGCAGATCATTCCCTTCCCACTCCAAAAGGTCGTACGCGACAAGAACGACCGGCGCTTCCTTCAACGCACGTTGCGAAACGTTCTTGCGTCCGATCCGCGTTTGCAACAATTGGAATGGTAACGGCTTGCCATCGCTCCAAGGCAGGATCTCGCCATCGAGCACAGTACCATTGGGCAATGCTTCGCGAAGCACCGTGTACTCCGGATATTTATCGGTCACCAATTCTTCACCGCGCGACCATACGTACAGTTCACCGTCCCGTACGATCAGCTGTCCGCGGATCCCGTCCCATTTGTGTTCCGCGATCCATTCCGCAGGATCACCGAGGGTATCGACCTCACCTTCTACTGCGTACGCCAAGCAGAAAGGGTAGGGGCGTGAACGTGTTGCGCCGCCGTCGCGGTCGTTCACTAAGTCATGAAAGCTGGTGACTTGTGGATCCCAGTTGCCCATCAACTGATGCGCGAGTTCGTCCTCTGCAACACCGGTATGCTTGCTCAATGCGCGCACCATCAATTTTTGCGAGACGCCGATACGGAATCCTCCGGTGATCAGTTTGTTGAACACGAAGCGTCCGATCCGGTCCAACCTCTTCCACATATCCACGACACGTGCGTGCCGTTCAGCCTCGTCGAATTGCTTCAAGGCGATCACCAATTCGATGTGCTCGGTAAGTGTTCCGGTGTCTGTGTTGGTATCGCCCGGCACCACTAAGGCAATGGCCTCGCTGAGGTCGCCCACGATATGGTGGCATTCATCGAAGAGCCAGAACGGGATACCCGCTTCCTCGGCGGCCCACACCTTCAGATCGGTGGTGCGCAACGATCGTTTGGGTCTGCGATGGCTGAGCAAGGCGATGGTCCACAGCTTGTCGCTTTCCGGTGCGTGTTCGAAATAGTCGGTCAACGCCTGTACCTTTTCATTGGTGCTCGTCGTTGCGTCCATCCGCTCGATCAATTGTGCGAAGCGTTGCATCAAGTGCTCTCTTCCGATCCGGTTGCGGTTACCGCTTCATCGCCGGTGAATGCGGTTTCCTCGGTGGTCGCTTCAATGCCTTGCTCGTTCAACCAGCGGCTGAATTGGTGCGTGTAGCCGTGTGTGGCGATGACCCGTTCGGCACCGGTGGCTTTCACAGCAGCGTTCAACCCAGGCCAATCCGCGTGATCGCTCAGTGCGAAGCCACGGTCCACGCCACTGCGCCTGCGCCATCCGCGGATCTGCATCCAACCGCTTGCAGAGGCCGTGCTGAAAGGTCGCAACTTATTCGCCCACGGCGTGCCCATGGCGCTGCCCGGAGCAACGACGAGCGCCCCTTTGATCACCTGCTTTTCCGTATCCTGCGTGAGCTGAATGGTCTGCGGAAGTGTGACACCTGCGGCCTTGATGGCCACATTGCATGCTTCCACTGCACCGTGCGTCAGGATCGGTCCGATGGAAGGGTCCACGTTGGCGATCACGCGTTGTGCCTTGCCGAGTGAATAGGCGGAGATGATGCTCGTGATACCGTCCGCTGCATTGGCGCGCCACCATGCGTTGATCTCTTCGAATATCATGTCTTGTGGTTGCCAGGTGTAGACCGGCAGACCGAACGTACACTCTGTGATAAAGGTGTTGCAACGCACGGGTTCGAAAGGTGGTGTGATGCCATCGGCGGTTGTCTTATAATCGCCACTGGCCACCCACACTTCGCCTTTGTGTTCCACGCGCACTTGCGCAGAACCGATCACATGGCCGGCCGGATGGAAGCTGAACCGCACGCCGTTGATCTCACGCACTTCGCCGTACGGAATGCCTTCCACAATGATGTCCTTGCCAAGACGATGCTTCAGGATCGGGACGCTCTGCGTATGGCACAGATACGAACCCATTCCCACCCGTGCATGATCGCTGTGCGCATGGGTGATGATGGCCCGGTCCACAGCACGCCATGGATCGATGTGGACCCCTGCCGCTGCCACGTGCATTCCGTTTGGAGTGAAATCTATCAAGGACATAGGATCGAATGCAAGCTAAACGGATATTCGGAGAATAGGGAACACCTGAACTGCAATGAAGTTCACGGCATCAACTTTTCCCGCTCTTTCTTCCGCTACCGCTCTCATTACCGCCACCATCCTGTTTGTTCACGGGGGCGTACGCAATGCGTTCGGCGGCCTTCGTGCTCTTACCGCTCTTCTTCTCGCTGTCTTCAATGTGTTGGGCTTGTCGCTTCTGTTTGTCCGTGTAGCTGCTCTTATCCCCTTGTGGCATTTTGAAATGATATGGATGAATGGATGGGCCACCAAAACTTGCGCCACGGCAATTCATCGTAATGCCGGAAGATCATTCGTCGTGCTGTTCAACCGATCCGTTTTGCGTTGCTCGTTCTGATCCAGTGCGCGGTACGACAGAGCTCACAAGGAATCTCCTCAACGGACTGCTGCTTTGTCGCTCCGCAACCGCGGCAAGCCACTTGACCTTCGGCGATCGGCTTTTTTGAACTCAAGATCTCCGGCGCGATGGGCAGACCATACCCAACCTCGCTATCCGGGAGGAAGAAAACGCTCACTTTGCCATCGATCTCAATGTACGCGCTCTTTACTTGACCCAATTGTTCCACATGTTGCCCACGCAATTCCCCATAAAATTCATGAACTGTTATTCCTTCCTTATTCAATGCCTCGGTACCCACGACACCGTTCGCGAAGACCTGCACCGCGTCACCCTCGATCAACTTTTCCAACTTCCGGGAACGGTTCATCCACTTGTTGAATGCCCAGTAGAACAGCAAGACAACGAACATGGCCACAATGGAAGGCACGATAGGCGATTCTGTGTAGATCATGGGATCACCCAATGCCGAGCCCAAGCCGATAACAACGATCAGTTCCAATACACTAAACTGACGTACTTCCCGCTTACCCGTAAGTTTGAAGAGGAAAAGCACGGCCACGAACATGATGGCAGCGCGCATTGCACATTCCAACACGAACATCCAGGAATTTTCCTCACCCAGGAGGAGTGTGTGCCAATCGTTCATTTCAATTCCTATTTCCCGAATTGGGTCGATCAACGTATTGCGGTTCTCGCAGAGTCCAGTACAACGATACGCAAGTTACCTTCCAGTATTCAACCGTTGCCACTGCGAACAGGTCAAAAAGCTAGCCGGATCCTTGGGAATATCCGTTCCGGCACACCATTCGGTACGCTTCGGGAAAACACCCGATAATGGCCATCAAATTCCCCACTTCGATATTGTTAATGACGATCGCAACCGGTGTTGCCATCGGCGTGCTCATCGCTCCCGCCTCCGGCAAAAAGACGCGGAAGGCCATCGTGAACACCAAGGATGACCTACACTATCTTGCGCTGAAGGCGGGAGAAATGGTGGAAGCCCTTAGCCAAAAGTTGTCATCTCTAAAGCACGATCCTGCCGATAAGGAGCTTGAGTCCACCAAGGACCGGGTGGACATTGCTTGAGGGAAGCTAACTCCCCGCCTCTGTGGACAGTGGAAGCGAGAACCAGAACGTGGACCCTTGGCCTAATTCGCTCGCCAACCGCTCAAATAGCGGGTTCCAAGGCTATTGGGAGACTACCTGCATGCTTCTCTTTCCGCAGTTCGTTCCAATACCGATGATGCATTCGTTTCGCCAAGGCCAACAAGTCCGTTGCCGCGATCCGTTCAGTATGCAATTGGATCGGGGCGCGTTCCTCGAAGACACGACCTTCAGCATCGATCGTATAGATGCCGGCGTATTGTGGCAATCGTCCAGGCGGTAATTTCCGGTAGATCACACACGGCATTGCGAAACTGAAATAGTTCGGGCGGCGACAGACCTGCATACCGGAATTGCGACGCAAGTCCTCTCTTGTCTGGTTCGGGGTCCTGTTCTTGGCCGGATCCTTCGCCATGAAACTACCGTTCATCAACATGCCTTGGGCATGCTTGGGTTTCTTCAGGTCATTGAGCAGGTCCGCCCTGGAGCATTTGATCTCCAATTCACATACCATTCCATTGCTGGTAACGGTGAGCAGGTCACTTTCCCAAGCATAGAAGAGCACGTTGGGTGTGATCCACTCATGGCCCAAGACCACAGCATGGTTGTACGTATGCCAACCCAACTCAGAAGCGGTGACGAAATTCATGACGATCCAGGATGCACAAGATAATGCGTCGAAGCGAAGGTCCGCTACTGTTGAACCACAGACCTCGAACCAAAATGTCAACGCATCTCCTTCAACTCCTTCAGAACGCCATCCCGTTGGACGTGGATCATTGTGCCATTGGTGGAAGGTTTATCGGAAACGATGGTGGCGTCGAGTTCAAATTGATAGGAAGTTCCGGGCTTGAGGAGGAATTTCATCATGGTCCCGATGGCTTCACCGAGGTCTATTTGCAACGGCAAGGTGATGTTGACCTTGTCATTCGCAGGAATGGTAAGGACGCTATCGACCTCTGCTTTCAATACCCGGTCCTCCCCCACGCGCATCGTCACTTTGGTATCTCGGAAAGCGACCGATCCATTGTTCTCGTTCTTCACTTGCAGGACCAATGAAAGACGTGTATCATTCAATCCGACCTTGTCCACTTGAAGGTCCATGACATCGACTTCGGGCAGGATGAAAAGTGGAAGGTATCGTTCAAGGTGGAAGGACAGGGGCTTTTCACCGATCAACGGGAACTTCTTCGTGAACTCGATGTCCATCCCATAGATCACGCTATCCCTTCCCTCTGCATCCAATTTCTTCAAGGTGCCCAATAGCAGTTCCTGCTTCGTGGAAATGGGCATGGTGATCATGGTGCGGTCGTAGGCGTTCAACTCCAACGGATCAGCATAAGTTGACCTCACCACCTCCACATCTGCAATGGCCAATGTAAAGGTGAAGCTGTCCACGGCAAAACCGATCGGCAATGGATTGTCCAGCGCTATGCCCATGGAAACGTCCACCCGCTCACGGGTCAGCTTGGTGATGGTGATATCGGCGAACTCGATGGAGGGCATGAAGAACGCGGCATCAGGATCCTTGCCTTTGGCTTGCAACCGAATGATCAAATGAACGGCCAACGAACCGAGCAACAGTATCACCACTATCCAAAGTATCTTTTTGATCATGGATCTGCTCGGACCAATGCGTGCATCTTGTGTTGTTCAGGGTTGGTGGGAATGTTCAAGCAATGCATGGCGGTCCACGGTGCTAGTTGCCGGCGTCTTGCCCCTTGGTCTTCGCGCTCCTGTTCAATAGACCGAGCACCACGCAACAGAGCATGGAAACGAGCACCACGTAGACCATGATCTTGGCAAGTACCATGCTGCCGCTGGCCAATGCCACAACACCAGCCACAAGCATTACAAAGGCCATGACCAGAATGGACCGTGGTGAACTCTTACTCACCCGTTGGAAGATGTTCAAAGGGCGATCTTGCATGTGGACCGTGCTCATGGCAGTTGTTCTATAAGAACGTTGGTTGCTTCCGTTCCTCCTATGTTCCGTAAGATGGCATCACGGTCGTTCTGAATGCCGGTATACTTCACCACACCGTCCATGTTCACGTCCTCGCCGGCGTAGCCCGTTGTGGTATTCGTAGCCACCAGACCGCCGATCATTTCGAGGATGGCATCACGATCATTGCCCAAGCCGGTATACTGGACAGTGTTGTTCCCATTGCTATTGCCTGACCACAGGAGGGAAATGCCATTGAGGGAACGCTGCGCAACCGTACCGAATACGGGAACGCTCCCATCTGTCAGGTCCACGGTGGTCGCAGTTCCGATCTCGATAGGCAACTCCGTCATAACACCCAAGTGGTTCCTGTGCCGCACAACCACATGATAGCTGCCTGCGCCCGTATGGAAGGTGAGCGGCGAAACATTATCGACCGCAACGATATCACCATCGCGCTGTGAAAGTCCATGTGCCACTGCGGCAATGAGTGATGGATCCACGGTGGCCCGCAGCTCCACGCGCACCCAATCCACTATCGCGTTGTTCCCTGTGGTGTTGAGGACGGAAGTGGAAATACTTTCGCCACCGCCACCTGCAACACGTGGAAAACCGAGTGCTGTATAAGGTTCCGAGGAGGGCAATAGGTCTGCGGTCCGCAGTGCATCATCCATGGATCCGTTCGCTGCATTGTACGGGCCGTCAAGGAATGCCTTTGCACGCAGGGTCACGATCGCAGCGGGGTCATAGATGCGGAAAAGCGTTCCATTCAACGTGTTGCACACATACAGTTCGCCGGAAACGTCTTCGCCAAAAGCGGCCAAACCTTGCGTACCGGTCATGAGCAAGGTATCCTGCTGCCATCCGTTCCCCGTTGGCAATAGGGAATGGATGCGGCCATGGCAAAAGTCGGTATAGATGAAACGACCGTACAGCGAAGGATACCGGCTACCGCGGTAGACCCGGCCCGCGATCACCGAACACCACTGTGCGCTTTGGTCATGGTCGATCAGCGGGGGATAATAGTTCGATGCCGGCGCGCAACCCGTTGTGTTGTAAGGTTCGGTGCCTTCGTAGCAACGCCAGCCGAAGTTGGGTCCCGTGTTCGTGTTGGCCGGCACCATGTTCAACTCTTCTTTCACATTCTGGCCCACATCGCCGATCCACAGATCACCGGTGAGTTGATCAAAGGCGAAACGGAACGGATTGCGAAGGCCACTGGCCCAGATGGTGCGCAGCGTATCGATATTGTTCGCTGAGGCGAATGGATTCGTTGGCGGTATGGCGAAGGGTGTTCCTCCGTCCACATCAATGCGGTGTACCTTCCCGTGACCGTCCGTCATGTTCTGCGCCAAGTTGTTGGGGTCCCCTGCTCCACCACCATCGCCCGGCGCGAAATAGAGGTAGCCTTCAGGTCCAAAAGCAAGGTCTCCACCGTTGTGGTTGCTGCTGGAATAGGACAATTGCCACAGCATCTGTTCGCTGCTTGCAACGGCAACATCCGGATCGATGCCCACATTGAACCTGGATACCCGAACGCTGCCGGAACCTGATCCGGCATTGTAATACACAAAGAAGAAACCGTTCATGGCATACTGTGGATGGAATGCCAAGCCAAGCAGACCCTGCTCGCCACCAGCGTTGTTCACCCTGTCGGTGATGTCGAGGAACGGGACCGCATTCAAACTTCCGTTGGGTTGCAGGATCTTGATAATGCCGGGTCGTTCTACTATGAACAAGCGCGCATCACCTGCATGGACGATATCGACCGGGTTGGTCAAACCGGTCACAACAGGTTCCAACTGCACCGAGATCTGCGCGATCAGAAGTGCGGGTACGAACAGCAAGAGCAGGGGTAGGGATCTTCTCATGGGGATATTGCAATTGGTTCAGTGAAGTATGTTGCCGTCGACCTTCCAGCGACCACGTGGAGCAGTAGCTGTCATCCCATCGAATACATTCAGGTCGCTCCGTGTACGCTCCTTCGTTCCACTCGTAGCGATCAGCTTATCCGCGGCTGCAAGGCGTACATCGATCCCTTTCTTGATCGACCCACTCCCCAACATGAGTTGTGTCTGGAGCCAACCGTGCAAGTTTTCCTGTCGCGTTCCACGCACGTACCGTGTCTTGATCGGTTGGTCACCACATACCTTCTTTGATCTTGGCGAGATGTGCAGAACCTGTTTAAGACGGTGCCGGAGTTTGTTGAGGAGTACCATGCCGGAGACCATCCCAAACATATGCCGCTCGTGATCCATATGGCAAACGTCGATCGGCCGTCACACAGATGGGAATGCATTACCCCGAAGCTGAGCATTCAACTCCACAATCCCATGCCATGAAGTGTCGTCCATTACAACCCTCAGAACAGGATACATTGTGCATGCCGATGGAAAACCGACGAGAGCCTTTAGTTGGAGCGGTCCGGATACCCGCACGAATGACCTGATCAAGCGGCCACATGGCCTTCAGGTCAGGTTGATCCGTGGATCCCCTTCAAAGGCATTCCCTGGACATGGCAGTAGAATTGCATTCGGAAGGGAAAAACGCATCAATGGAAGCAACGAACGGTACATCCACGAAACCACATGACCCGTATGCTGAACTGGATCTTGCAGCGTATATGGAAAGCCTTAAAGGATCCGTGAACGGCTATGTCCGCACCGAGAAGGAGTTGCTCAAAATGCAACTTAGCGATCGTGCAAGTTCTGTTATGGCGGGTGTGGTGGAACAAGCTGTTAAGCTGGTATGCATGAACGGCGTGCTGCTCTTCCTCACCGTCGCACTCTCTTTGTACCTCGGCGAGTTGGTCGGCTCCTACCCCATTGGGTTTGCCGCCGGAGCTGCGGTCTACCTGATCCTTTATGGTGGCTACCACGTGTGGTGGGGCCGCGGCGGAAAGGACCGATTCATAATGGAACGCATCAACGATCTTTTTGGCCATGAAGCAGATGTACACTGACCTGAAAACCTTCCGCGCGGCCAAGAGACAGCTCCGCCTGGAACGTGATAGCCATGTTGCAAAGCTGGACGACCATTGGGACATCTTACGCAGCGATGAAGCACGATCGGCCATGCTGAAGAACACGGCCATACAAGCTTTGCGCAAGCTTGGACCTTACCGCGCCGTGGACGACCTCGTTCATGGCAAATTCTCCTCGGACAGCATTAGCGGTCTAGGGGTGCTGTTCGGATCCATGCAACGCAATCCGATCAGTCGCATGATCACCACCGCCGGCAGCGCGCTTTTGGGCAACCTCTTTGGGGGGAATGAGGAGGGAAAAGGGACGTTGGCGAATGTCATTGAACGCATCGGGAACGTGGTCCGTAAATTCAGATCAAACCCAAGTGAAGAGGAAGAGACCTTTGTGGAACCTGTGGAAATGACGAACCACCCATGAGCACGTGGATCAAGGATACGCTCGCCACCGGCACCGTGGCCACCACCGCCACCAACGGTGCATTAGCCATACTGGGCAAGGCGGAGAACGGCAACGCGCTCGGACCGATCAACGCGGTAAGCCATATTGTGTGGGGCAAGGAGGCTGCCCATGCGGACCAGCTGGATGTACGCCATACCGTGCTGGGCACGGTGCTCAACACCGTGGCCGTGACCGGTTGGGCAGGTGTCCACGAATTGATGATGCCGCGCCGCCGCAGACCCAGTGCCCAGCGCGCATTACTGGCAGGGGCAGCCGTATCCACCTTGGCCTACATCACGGACTACCACGTGTTGCCCAAGCGCCTTACACCGGGTTTCGAAGAACGCCTCTCCGGCAAAGCACTTTTCTCGGTATACGCCATCCTCGCCGTGGCCTTGGCCGCTGGCAGCTTGGCCCGTGACCGTTAGGGCATCACCTTCTCAACACCAACCGCACACGTACATCCCATGAGCAAGAAACCACCACCGATGCCTTGGGGCTACCGCCTCATCGCCATCTTCCTTTTCATCGTGCTCATTGCTTGGGTGTGGATGACGGTGGTGTGAGCTTGATCGGGAACATTCGCATGGCAACGGTACCATGGCATATCCGGCGAAACGCTGATGAACGCGACCCGAGCACCGGTATCCAAGGGAACTAGCCGACCAAGGTCTGCCGTGATCCACACGCCCACCAAGCGCTATGTGCGAGCGTGATAGCCGTTGGTACCGATCCGGCACACGGGAGAAACCGTCTTGGAGGAATAGCGAACGCACCACTAGGGTCCGAGCTCCATCCACTGCACTGCAGCGCCGCTCGACGTTCCTCCCCAGGGGTGCGTTCGGCACAAATATAGATCAGTTGCCGATCAACGCACCCGACCGAGCGTGGAACTCACACAGAGACGAAAAGCCACGGAGAAGACATCAGCTCAATGACCGTAAGGCGCTCTGTGGCTCGCATTCGCAGATACATTTGATACACGTTCCCAGCAACCTGAGCAAGGCAAGACCCGGTCATGTTCCTTCCACAGGCACCGCCGCAAGTAGTCCCTACGGATCCTGGGAACGGATCCTGATCTCAGGGTACCTCGAAGTAGACTTTCAACTGCTCTGCACTGACCGATCAACGTAACTCTTAGCGCTTCACCCTGTGTACCCTGCGTGCGCGCTCGCCTTTGAGAGCCGCAGCGCGTGCGCTCTGGGCACCTTTGGAGTTTGAGGTCTGGCCCGGATGCGGTCGAATGGTGTCCGGTGTGGGATCGAAGGTGGCTTCAGGGAGCTCAGCGATGGGTTCATTGACCGCAGCCTCTTCCTGTTCAGTGCGATCACCCTGCGGTCGTTGCTCCTTGCGCGTGGTCTTCGTCGCTTTGGCCTTGGGCTGCACTTTCTTTTTCGCTGCAACCTGTTTCGTGCTCTTCTTCGATGTGGTCGACTTGCTCACGGCAGCCTTGTTGAGTGTGGCCTTTTTAACCGCCGCTTTCTTGGGTGCCGTCTTTTTGGTTGCCTTCGCGAGAGCACGCTTCGGCGATGCCTGTTCCACCGGTTTCTTTGCTGCAGCCTTCTTCGCTCCAGCCTTCTTAGGTGCCGCCTTCTTAGGTGTCGCCTTCTTAGGTGCAGCCTTCTTAGGTGCAGCCTTCTTAGGTGCAGCCTTTTGGGATCCTGACTTTTTCGCTGTTGTCTTGGCAACTTGCTTCTTCACCGGCTTCTTGTTCACCGCCTTTTTAGCGGCTTGCTTCTTGGCGGGCTTCGCAGTGGTTTTCGCTGTGACTTTTTTGGGGGTGGTTTTTCTGGCTTTCATACGTTGAGGGTTGGGCTTGTGCCGTGAGAAAGGTAGTGTTTGTTCTTCAGGCGGCCTTGCCACCAAAATGATATTGGTAGTGATCGCCTTGCTGGCGCACGTGCATCTCATCCGCTGGTTGGCGATTGCGATCGAGCTTGTTCAGATAGATCATCCAATCATCGCCGACCAATACGCGCTCATCCGGTTCCACAAAGACCGCATCACATACCAGGTCATCCACTTGCTGGATGTCCACAGCGGCGGGCACCATCAGGATCACTTGTCCGTTGGTGTCCCTAAGGGTAACGAGACCAAGCTGGTTGAGCTGCTCAGCGAGTTGGGGCATGTTGGTAGTTAGCATGGGTAGGATGTGTTCGCGTTGTGATGAGCACCCTTCCGAATAATATGCCGAAGGAGAAGCGGTGAACGGGAAGTCGCGTGGAACAGGGGGTTGGAGCGTGCCGTTCGGAAAATGACGCTGGGAGAATTGGGGAATCCAATGCCCGATCCGTGTGGGGCCGGAACAACGAATGCAGCAAGACCGAATGCCTTCGGCGATGAAGAATACTAATCCCCCCGATAAGTTATTGATCGGTGGAGATGTATTGCGCCGGACCCTTTGGTGAAGAACCCAGAAATGAAAGGTCATCCCGTTTACATACTGATCACACCCCGCTATGCATGTGTGCGGCAGCCGAACCATGCCTTCCACTGCCGCCTATGTTCAACTCCCTGTTCATGGGTTGTGGCATAAGGTTGGTATCCCTTTGGTTGAACTACTCGCAAATTGAAGATCATGGCCACGAAGATCACACGATCCACATACTGGAGCGCCCTCGCGCTCATCCTCCTCGTTATTGGCGTTATCTATTTGGTGGCCCGCGATGGAAAGGGTGGAGATGAGGCACCGGTCCCTTCCCCGAATTTTGAGAACGTGAACGAGTCTGCACCATAGCGCACATTAGGGGATCTTGGATCCTACGGCTCCCACCGGATCAGATGCAAGGATCATCGCATCGGCTGCTCACGCATCAAATGCATGAGGTACACGATACGGACCACGCGTGGTTCCTTGTCGGTGTTCTTGCCGAATTGGCAGGCTTTGGTAAAGTGCGTTAATGCAACGCTTCGCAGCACACGTAACATGGCATAAATGGAGGGACGGCACTATGTGTGCAGGTACCCGGAACATATGTTGAACGGTAAAGAACTCATCCTGGCCACACGGGTATTCGCGAACGAGGTTCGTTGGAAAAGTTGGTGGCATGTGTTGATCACCATCGTCGTGCTTGCTGCGGCCTACACAACGGTATTCGATTTTTCATCATTGTGGATCAAAGCCGCAGGAAGCATCCTGATCGCCTTGACACTAGCGCGCATGTTCGTGATCTATCACGATCACCTGCATGGAGCGATCCTTCAGAAGTCCAAGCTGGCAAGGGGCTTCTTTACGGTGTTCGGTATGTTCATGTTGGCACCGATCAGCATTTGGGAACGCAGCCATAATCACCACCACGCCCACAACAGCAAACTCTATACGAGCAGCATCGGTTCATATCCTGTTGTTACCAAGGAGAAATTCCTTGCGAGCAGCAGGGGACAGCGCGCGCTCTACCTGTTCATGCGGCACCCGATCACCATTGGTTTCGGCTACATCTTCATGTTCCTCTATGGCATGTGCATCAGTTCCATTATCAGCAGCAAGGAACGGCATTGGGATAGCATCGTTGCGCTGGTGGTACACTTCGGCATCGGTGTGGGCATCGCTGTGCTGGCAGGGTGGAGCGGATTTCTCTTCGGCTTCGGGCTACCCTTCTTCATGGTACTCTCCTTGGGGTCGTACCTCTTCTACGCGCAACATAATTTTCCCGGAGTCAAGTTCGCCGAGAAGGATGGCTGGACCTATGCCGACGCAGCGCTGGAAAGCAGCAGCCATATGAAAATGAGTCCTGTTATGCGCTGGTTCCTGGCCAACATCGGCTACCACCACATCCACCATTTGAACCCGCGCATCCCGTTCTACCGATTGCCCGAAGTGCATCGCGCAATTCCAGAACTCCAGCAGGCGAGAACAACTTCTCTCTTGCCTTGGGATGTCTGGAAATGCTTGCGACTGAAGGTGTGGGATCCCGTGCAACAACGGATGATCGGAAGACGGGAGATCTACTCCTGATCTTGCACACTTGGCAGCGGTTCCGGCAAACGCGTAGTACCTTATGGCAGCCGGATCGACGAGCAAACCGTCGATCACGCAGCGAATGGAAAAGCGAATGGATGAGGAGATGCGCGCCATCCTCGGTGCGGCCATGGAAGTGCATGCACAGCTAGGCCCCGGCTATATGGAGACGGTGTACCAGGAAGCGTTGGCCATGGAGTTCGGCATACGTGGCATCGCGTACCAACGCGAGGTACACGTACCCGTCTTCTACAAGGGCATACCCCTAACGAATTGGTACCGCGCCGACTTTGTTTGCGGTGCCACGGTGGTCGAATTGAAGGCCGTAAGATCCCTCACCGCGAAGGATGATGACCAAGTGCGGAGCTACTTGAAAACCATCGGACAGCAGCACGGCTTATTGTTCAACTTCGGGCAACGGTGTTTGCAGTTCAAACAGCTGTTGGTGGGGCAGGAAGTGGACACCGAATAGGATCGTTCTATCCGCACGGAGCGGGTATGCAATACTCACCTCACACCAAAAAAAGAAGGTACCCCTCATCCTAATACCATCACGATGCGTACACGCTCTTTGAACGTCGCGCGTAGTGCGAGACCCTTGTGTCGACCACGTATAAGACTGATCAGTCTATGCTCTAGTTCCTTGTCCACTTTACGGATCCCGTGGATCTCGGTCTCGCCAACCATGATCTCCAAACTGATAACATTGGGCATGTCGTATATCTGATCGAACCAAGAGAGAAGTGGTAGTTCGCCGCGCTGTGGCAATATGAGCCGACCTTTTTGCAGTGTGATCTGCTCGATGGCATCGCTGACCACCTTGCGCACGTAGCGCACTTCGCTCGAATGTTCCCAGCGGGGCTTGGTGATGCGTTGCGCTTTGGCTTGCTTCGTCCTCATGTCCGACCTACTTACACAGCTTCACCTCGCCATCCTCGCATCAAGCTTTTCCGAACTAAGAACCATGCATAATGCCTTCGGTCCCTTAACACGTCGTCCCTCACAATGGAGTTCTGTTGCAATGGCTTACGTGCCGGTGCAGTAAGAACGGTTACATCCAAGCCAAAACGTGAGCCGTGACAGGGTCGATCCCAGCTGCATTCAACACCGTTCCAAGCTACGGTGCATTTGACGTGCGAGCCGGCCGGTGATAGCGCAGCGTAGTGGGCTGGTGCGATCGGATCAGCTTTTCGCTCCAGCGCGCTAGAGCTATGTCTTTCGCGAAGACCACAGCGGGGTGTATCCGCCCCGTGGTGAGAAGAGCAAGCCCCGCCAATGCGCTGCTCTTGCCATCCGAGCGTTCGCAAGCACGTGAGGCTCTGCTGCCAAGGCGGACAGTTTTGCATCGCGATCCTAACGTTGGCACAGCGCATGGCTTACATGAGGAAAGCCAGATCGATGAAAGCACTCACGTACCAAGGCGCCCATGATGTGCGGGTGGAAAATGTACCCGATCCCGTGATCGAGCAGCCGGATGATATCATACTGCGGGTCACCGCCACTGCCATCTGCGGATCGGATCTGCACCTGTATCGCGGCAAGGTGCCGGGTATGAAGGACGGGGATATCCTTGGTCATGAGTTCATGGGTATTGTGGAGGATATCGGTTCCGGCGTAACGAAGCTTGCGAAAGGGGATCGGGTCGTCGTACCCTTCACCATCAGTTGCGGGGATTGTTTCTTCTGCGGGCAAGAGTTGTATAGTGCATGCGAGAACACCAATCCGGCGCATGGCCTCACCTTGAACAAAAAGGACGCGCGGTCGGGTGCGGGCCTATTCGGGTTTACACACCTCAATGGCGGCTATGCAGGCGGGCAGGCGGAATTTGTGCGTGTGCCGAAGGCGAACGTGGGGCCCTTGAAGATCCCCCCTGGCCTTGCTGATGAACGCGTGCTATTCCTCTCGGATATACTGCCGACGGGATATCAAGCGGCCTTGAATGCGAAAGTGCGGTCGGGCTCCACGGTGGCCATTTTCGGTTCCGGGCCCGTGGGTCTAATGGCAGCCGCGTGCTGCAAAATGCTCGGGGCGGAACACATCTTCATGATCGACCATCATTCCTACCGCTTGGATTTCGCCGAGGCCACCTATGGGGTGGAGGCGATCAACTTTGACGAAGTGGATGATCCTGCACAGTACATCATGGACCGCACGGATCACCGCGGCGTGAACTGCTCCATCGATGCGGTCGGCTTCGAAGCCAAGGGAAGCAAGCTTGAAACGGTGTTGACCACGATGAAGATCGAAGGCGGCAGCGGCTTCGTTCTTCGGCAGGCGATCGCCTGCACGCAACGTGGCGGTTACATCAGCGTGCCCGGGGTTTACGCCGGTTGGATCCATGCGTTCATGTTCGGCGATGCCTTCGACAAGGGATTGCATTTCGCCATGGGCCAGACCAATGTGCAAAAGCTCATGCCCGAACTGCTCCAGTACATCCAGGATGGAGCGCTACGTCCTGAAGAGATCATTACCCACCATCTGCCCTTGGAGCAAGCTGCAGATGGTTACCGCATGTTCGATAAGAAGGAAGAGAACTGCCGCAAGGTGGTTCTCACACCTGGCGGTAAGGGCAATGGAAAAGCGTGAAAACAAATAGATAGATCTCAAGATGGCACCGACCAACACCGACCTGAAAGCCTTGCTGGTGCAACACCTGGCGAAGCTGTATTATGTAGAGAACCAACTTGTGCGTGCATTGAGGATGATGTCCGACGCCGCAACGGCCCCCGAGCTGAAGGCGGCCTTCTTAGCGCACCGCAAGGAAACCAAGGGGCATGTGGAGCGGGTGGCGACTACGTTCTCCGAACTGAACGAAAAAGTGCAAGCCCACACTTGCCAAGCCATCGAGGGGCTATTGGAAGATGGGAAATGGATGATCCACACCATGGAGCCGGGTGCCGTATTGGATGTGGCGCTGATCGGTGCCGCCCAACAGGTGGAACTCTTCGAGGTTGCCAGCTATCGCACTGTGTGCGGCCTGGCCAAGCAACTGCAATTGCAAAAGGTAGCGGAGCTGTGCGAAGGCATACTCTATGAAGAGCAGGACGCGGACAATAAACTCACGGGTATCGCTCGCAGCATGGGTCAGGAGAGCGCTATTTCCCTCGCGTTGGAAGAAGCGGACGAACCATCGGTTTAAAAGTTGACTGAGGCAGCGTAGGATAAGTGCGCTTCCCTCCCGTAGTGCAAAGAACTCCACACATCCGGGAAGCATCCTGTACCTGAGACCAACTGTTGGGCTTGGTTGCGCGGACATGATCTTAACGTCACCGAAACAAAGTGTATAGCCGTGCATCCATCTTGGATACCCATTATCAGGCGCCACACCCGCGCTCTTCACCACGGCGGTTGAGGTTCGGCGCTATCTTCACATCATTCGCCCAACACGGGCGGTGGTAGAAGAGGTAGCCCGTATCAAAAGGCGAATGGCCGCCCACATCGGACCCTTCACTGAGCAGCGCACTTCATTACACCACATTAGGCCACACGATCAGTGAGCCAGATGCAATGTCCTTGAGGAAGCATGATCAACACGGATCGGATCGAGTTGACAAGCGGATGGAACTCGATGAGATGGATATTCACTCACTTAGCCTCCAAGTAGTTCGCTTCAAGCACAGCACACGCTGTAGGGTGAGCGCGCTCATGTTGGACCGTTTCCAGCGTACATATTGGGCAGCGGCTCCCCGTCCGGTGGTCTACTTCCTTGACCTTATCGCCCACCGTTCCCTTTCGAACGCCATCGCGAATCGCTATGGCATTGATCACCGATCGCCCCGAGTGCTTTTGGTGCATCGTGCGCGTTGTGTCGGGAACTGGAGTGATGGTATCATTGATCTGGAAGAGACCCAGCACATGCTGCGGAGCCTGTAGCTTAGCTAGTAGATGCCTCATCTTCCGGCTTGGGAGTTGAAGTGCATGCCAATGCGACCATGTGAACGCAGTGGTGCTCCGAGCCGCAGTGGGAAAGGTGGGCATCTTCTGAAAATGAGAAAGCCGCCCAGCACCTGCTGAACGGCTTTCCCCGATGGAGGGTCATTCAGTAAGATCACTGCTTAGTGAACCGCGTTGCGAAGCGGCTTTCTTGGCCTGTTATGCGCACAAAGTAAAGACCTGTTGGTAGTTGCGAAACATCCATGGTGGCGGTGCTTCCGCTTTCATTGATACTACGCTGCATGATGGTGGAACCGAGAAGGTCCACCAGCTCCAGCGTTGCATTGCTGTTCATGCCCCTCGGGAGTGCGATGTTCAGTTGGTCAACGACCGGAACAGGCCATACGCTGAGCGCCTCAGTGCGTTCGGCACGTTCGAAGATGCCTACGGTATTTTCGGTGCAAACTGCACCGCGGCGCACTTGCCCACGGATCTCGCCATTGGGAAAGTCCTCCGTGTGAACGTTCAGGTAAAGGCTGTCATTGCGAAATTGCACCGAGTTACCCACAGTGAAGGGGGTGGCATCCGTACTCTTCCAATACGTGAACACGCCGTTGTTCATGAGCAGGCCGGTCATGTCGAAATTCACAGGGCCGTTCATTCCTGCTACGCCGAGATGGAAGTGGGCACCCTGCACCATTTCCGCGTTCACCACGAACATGACGTGCGCATTGCTCCGGCCGCGATCGATACTGACGATGCCTGCACCGGTGGCCATGCTGCTGTTGGCAGGCACTTCCTGAGCGCCATCCAAGGCGATGGTGTAGCCCTCGCGGAGGTACCGGTAGACCTGCCCGCGGATCTCGCCATTCGGGTTCATGGCCGTGTGTACATTGACGTAGAGGTTGCCTTCCAGCATTTCGATGACCTCTTCCTCCGTTGCGTCCGTGATCCAGCCGCTGATGCGGTTGCCACTGATGCCGCCACCGATGTCGATGACCACGGGGCCAGAGACGCCCACTGCGCCATTGTGCAAGTGTGCCGCTTGGATGGGGCCGCTGAGGCCGTCCACCACCACATCATACCACACGGAATCCATGTCCCAAGTGGCCACGAGGCTGGC
>Ga0335394_10001350_pt1 | contig 27530 bp, 29 predicted proteins | sample MAT03_FD_205741 | JGI IMG/M metagenome (GOLD analysis project Ga0335394, IMG submission 205741) | Freshwater microbial communities from Lake Fryxell liftoff mats and glacier meltwater in Antarctica - MAT-03 (spades assembly) (version 2) ...
TCCACTACGCCAGCCGGGGCGACCTGCCTTGGTTGGGTGCCGACGCGAGCGACGTCAACGTACTGGAAAGTCGCCTCCGCGCGGAACCGCTCGAGCTTTACCGTGCGTTCCACCTGGTGGCGGTCGATGCCAACGGGGAGAGTCGTTGGTTTCGGTGGGACGGCATGACCCTGCGGATGCAAACCGCGCCCCCTTTTGTCACCTCCTCCTCCTACCGAACCGCGCGGGTGGAGGCAGAGCGCCAGGCCCGTTTCGAACGGCTTGCTCCCGTGACGGTCGAAACGCTTCAGGCATTCCATCGCGAACATAGCGCCGATCGAGGCGCGGCTTCCATTTGCATGCGACGCGACGACGGTCGGACGCGCAGCCTCACGACCGTTTGCGTGCGCGCGGAGCGGCGCGAACTCACCTACGAAACGATCGCCTGGGATCGATCGATCCCCGAGCGGCACACGGTCGCCCTGCGATGAGCCCTTTCATCTCGGATTCCGTCGCTGCCCATTTTTCGAGCGGCTCGCTCTGGCTCGCGTTGATCGGATTGGCCTTGGCCACTTTCATCAGCGAAGACCTTACGTGTATTGGCGCGGGTCTGTTGGTTGCGGCCGGCAAGGCGCCGTTCTGGCCCGTGCTCGGTGCCTGCATGCTGGGAATCTTTGTGGGGGACCTCCTGCTTGTCTACGTGGGGCGAACCTTCGGGCGACCGCTCCTTGGGCTACCGCTGATCCGTGGCCGGGTTTCCGCCGAAGGCCTGGCGCGCGCGGAACGTTGGTTCAAAGAGCGAGGGGGCCGGCTTGTCTTGGCGACGCGATTTATGCCCGGGATTCGTCTGCCAGCCTATCTCGCCGCAGGGATTCTGCGCGTGCCGTGGCTCCCTTTTATCGGCTGGTTCGCGCTGGGCTGCGTCCTGTGGACGCCTCTCCTCGTCGGTGGCACGGTCTGGGCGGGCGAGACGTTGCTGGAAACGTTTCAAGCCTGGGAACGCGCCGTCCCCATATTGGTCGCTGCCGGCCTCGTTATCTGGGTGACTTTGAAACTCGGGATCCGCTTCGCCTCATGGCGCAGTCGCCGCCTTCTTCTTTCGCATTGGCGTCGCTTGACGCGTTGGGAGTTCTGGCCGCAGTGGGCGGTTTATCCACCGGTGGTGGTCTACATCTTCGCCCTCGGCATTCGACATCGGAGCTTCACCCTTTTTACGGCCGCCAATCCCGGCATTGGCGCGGGGGGAGGGTTGGTGGGAGAATCGAAGGCAGAAATCCTGCGAGGTTTATCCGCCGCCGGTCCGCGTGTGGCGGCTTGGGCGGCGATCGAGCCGGGGACAGACGCTTCCCGCCTCGCGCGGGTGACGTCGTTCATGGCCTCGAACGCGCTCGCGTTTCCGGTCGTCCTCAAACCGGACGTGGGCGAGCGAGGTTCCGGGGTCGTCATCGCTCGATCCCCCGCCGCCCTGTCGGATAAAATCGCCGCGGAAGGGAACACCCTGATTGCGCAGGCCTATGTCCCGGGCGTGGAATACGGCGTGTTCTATGTTCGCAAACCATCCGAACCGAGAGGACGCATTTTCGCGATTACGGACAAACGCACCGTATCCGTGGTGGGAAACGGCAAGAATACCCTCGAACACCTAATCCTTGCCGACGAGCGGGCCGTATGCATGGCGGCGTTCTTCTTGAAATCGTTTGAGACTCGCCTCGACGAAATCCCCCAGGAGGGAGAGCGGATTACGCTGAGCGAATTGGGGACCCATTGTCGCGGTGCGCTCTTTCTCGATGGAGGAGAGTTGGAAACGAGCGCCTTAGGCGATGCGATTGAAGCGACCAGCCGGACATTTGCAGGTTTTCATTTGGGCCGCTACGACGTGCGCTCCGAGAGCGTCGAAGCGTTTAAACGGGGCGAGTTCCGGGTGATCGAGTTGAATGGGCTAACCTCCGAGCCGACCAGTATCTACGATCCTCGACACTCCGTCTGGCATGGGTGGTCGATGCTTTGCAGGCAGTGGCGACTCGCCTTCGAGATCGGAGCGGAAAACCGGAAAAAAGGTGCCCACGTGCTGACGTTTCGAGAGCTTTGGCGATTGCTCGTATGAAAACCCCGGGTGAATGTGCTTCTTTTGTGGAGCTGCAAACGGACAACTATCTTTTGACGACAGCGCGCATTGCGCTCGACCTCGAGGCGACGCAACGCCTGCGTTACGAGGTGTTTAACCTCGAGCTCGGCGAAGGCTTGGTGGAATCCCGGCTCACGCGTCTGGATGCGGATCGCTTCGATCCGGTGTGCGATCACCTGCTCGTTCGCGAAATCGAATCCGGCGAGGTCGTGGGTACCTACCGCCTGCAATCGGGTGCCTCGGCCGCCCGCAATTTGGGGTATTACAGCGAAATCGAGTTCGATTTCGCACCGTTCGAGGCGTTCCGCTCACAGACGATCGAGTTGGGCCGCGCCTGCGTTGCGCGCGCCCATCGAAATCAAACCGTGATCGCGCTGCTCTGGAAAGGCATTGTGGCGTATACGCGCTTGCACGGAGGACGCTATTTGGTCGGGTGCAGCTCCTTGACCTCGCAGGATCCCGCCGCGGGTCTGGCGGCCTTCACCGCACACTTGGAAAAACATCTCGCGCCGCCGCCTTGGCGAACGAGTCCCCAACCCGGTTGGGCCTGCGAATCGGCCGTGACGGTATCCTCGCCCAAAATCCCCCGGTTAATGTCGGCCTATCTCGCGCTGGGCGCGTGGATTTGCGGCGCTCCCGCAATCGACCGAGAATTCAGGACGATCGATTTTCTGACCTGTCTCGATTTGACGATCCTACCTCCGCGCGTGATGCGTAAGTTTTTGAAGTGAGTCGCTGTATTTTGCATACCCATGCTGTCGACGCGTTGTAGAGCGGGCTGGCGCCTGGCCGCGTTAGGTTCGGCCTTGGCCTCCGGAGCGATCCGATTTACGTTAAATCCAAGGCACCGTCGCGATGCTACCACGAAGGCCGCGTGGTTGCAGGGCGTTTGCCGCCGGATCATGAAAGTCATGGCAATTCGGCCGATCGAAACGGGAGTCTGCTCTCCGGGCGCGCTGATCGCATGCAACCACCTCAGTTACCTCGATATCGTCGTTCTCTCCGCTTTGGCACCCGTCGTCTTCGTCGCGAAAAAAGAGGTCCGCGCTTGGCCTATTTTCGGGTGGTTCGCCGAAAAGGCCGGGACCCGGTTCATCGATCGAGGTCGTCGCGGGGACGTGATTCGTATTGCCACCGATTTGACGCCGCTCATCGAGCGCGGAATCAGCGTCGTCGTTTTTCTCGAAGGGACCAGTACCGACGGACGCACCGTGCTGCCGTTTAAGTCGTCCCTGCTCGAACCCGCCGTTCATGCGAAATGGCCCGCCGCCGCGGCCGCACTGACGTATTCGGTTCCCTCACCCCGCTCGGCCGAACTCGAGGTCTGTTGGTGGGGAGACATGACCCTAACGCCTCATTTGGTTAATCTTGCAACGCTCCCGTGGATCGAGGTGCGCGTCGCTTGGGACGAGGCAGAAACGGGAGGCGGCGACCGGAAGGCGTTGGCGGAATTATTGCGTGCTCGGGTGCTCTCACTCAAAGGCGGTCTGGCCTCACTTCGTTCTCCCGGAAGGGAATGAACCGGGTTGCTACCGCTCTCGTCACATCCCTTTTTTAAATGCCGCTTCGCCTTCTTCTCACTGCGGGTCCCACTCGCGAGTATCTTGACCCCGTTCGCTATCTCAGTAACGGGTCGAGCGGGAGGATGGGTTACGCCTTGGCGGCGGCAGCCGTCGCTCGTGGGCACCACGTCGATCTCGTGACAGGACCGGTCGCGATCGATGCTCCCGCGGGCGTCTCGCTCCACCGCGTAATTTCCGCAGAAGACATGCTGCTGGCGTGTCTTCCGCTCTTTAGGCAGTGCGACGTTTTTATTGGCGTCGCCGCGGTTGCGGATTATCGCCCGAGCCAATGGCACCCAGAAAAGCTTAAGAAGAACGGCGGGAACGTCACCCTGACGCTCGTTCCCAATGTGGATATCCTGAAAACCCTTGCCGAAAGCAAAACCCCACGCCAAACGGTGGTCGGTTTCGCCGCCGAGACTCACGATGTAGAGGCCTACGCGCGGCGAAAGATGGAAGAGAAGAAATGCGATTGGATCGTCGCGAACGACGTCAGTTTGCCCCACGTCGGCATCGAAGCCGCCGACAATGCGGTCGTCGTGCTCGGCAAGACAGGTCTTCGTTCGCCGTTTGGCCCGGCACCCAAGCGCGCAGTCGCAGACTTTATCCTCGACCTCGTTCTTCCGGTCGTCGATCCGTCGGCACAGAGTAAAAAAAAGTGAAATGGACGCATTTGGTGCGCGACAGTGGAACAAAAACCGTTTTTTTATTGGGTGCTAGGTTTTAGAGCCGAAGGTACTAAATTGGCCGTGCGAGTCGCTCAAAAGACTCAACAGATCTGAAAATTAGGGTAAAGACCCTAATTTTAACGCTCACTTCGCGTTGCAAGGCAATTGGTTGCTCATCTCCCGACTCTTAGGCTCGAACGCGGGCCCTAAAATGGCGTAAATGGTCCTCCGCTCCCGCAGCGGATCTATGAATTCCGGTGCAAGTCCTTCCTTTCAAAAGATCCGCGTGGCGAACGGACGACAGAAAAGCTTCTTCCTGTCCGGCGGCCTGCTCAGCCTCCTTTTAGTTTTGGAGGGATTTTTCTCCCCAGTACGCGCCGAGGCCTCGGATCGTTGGGAAGTGCTTCAAGCGATTCACTGGGTGGAGAATCCAGATAACAGCCCGGCTCCCGGTCCATACGGTGAATTGGGCGCTTACCAATTTCGACGTTCTACGTGGAAATCGCATACAACCAAACCCTTTGAATACGCCCGGGAGCGCGAACACTCCGACGAAGTCGCGATCAAGCATTATGAGTGGCTTAAACGCGGTTTCGAGCGTGCCGGACTGTCCGCGACACCGTACCGAATTGCCCTCGCCTGGAACGCGGGCCTGACGGCGACGCTCAGCGGACGAGTGCCCACTGTAACCCACCAATACGCCACCCGCGTCACGAATATTGTGGGGTCGCTGAAACAGCGCACCGCCAAAAGCGAAGGTCAGTAACGGGGTTGAACGCCTTCGGACAGGCCGCACGGCGTTTACTCTAAAAACGATTGTTGCTTCGGTACCTTGGCCGCGCGCTTGGCGGCTTCGTCTTCGGGCGTCGAATTAAGGTGCCGGGGAGGTCGCGAAACGCGCGTGGCGACCGCCGCTTCCCGATCCGTGACGATGCGGTCGCAGATCGCGTGGACGTGCAGGCGCAGCCATTGATACGTGCTGCTCCCTTCGGTGTAGTTCGCGGGGCCGTAGTGATCGATGCGACCGACCTGGCGGAGGCGGTCGTTCTGAGCGAATTCGTCCGGACGATCCGCATTGTAGACGGCGTAGGCCTTGCCGCCCCCTTTCTTGACTACAGAGAAACTCGGGATGTCGCTGGGACCGTCCGCAATGTAGATCATATTTTGAAACGGAATCCGCCGATCTTCCGGCGCGATATTAGCGTTCACGTCGATCGCCGAGTTCTTGTTCGTGCCCTTGTTGATTTCGAAGAGCGCACGCGTCTTCGTCGTGTTGTCGATGACCATGCCGATCTGGGCAATCACCGCGTCGGCTTCGATCGACAACTCTTTTTGGCGGAGAAATCCCGGCTGGAGCGGATTCTCGATGAACTCGCACCCCCAGATGCCGTCCACATAACCGGCGATGGCACTGCCGCGGACCATTTCCGCAAGTCCCGTGCTCACCACGTAGTGTTCGAGTTGAATTTCGTGCTTCGCGTGGATCTCGCGTTCGCGAACGAAGCTCTTTGCCTGCTCGAAAAACCGGGGTAAGCCCGGATAAAACGCGATCTCGGCACCGCATTCGCGCAAAAGCTTGTTTCCCAGCTTCGGCATCTTGCCGGCAAGAACGTGAGTGAGAAGATGGTTGAGATACGCGATCTCCCCCGAAAGCTGATAACCGCGGCGACGGTAGTGCTCGACCAAGCTGTTGGTCTCGTTCCAGAACGAGGCTTCGTCGATGCCGAAGTGCCGAAAAAGGGGCGACTGCATGTATTCCGGGATTAACGTCTTGTCGAAATCCCAGATGCAGGCGATGGTGTTCTGAGTGAAAAGCGTCGTGGCCATCGTGAATCAACACCGTTAGGCGAGTCGTTTGCCTCGCGGCGCCAAACCGCGAACAAAGCTGCGGACGGCGAGCCACGCAATTCGCAAATCACCGAGTTTGGCGGAACTCTCTTCCAACACGAGTATGGACAACCTTCCCTCAATTTTCCCTTTTCAGCGCCGCGTCGACGAACTCGATGCGCAGATGGCTGCGCCTTCCTTCTACGCCAATTCGCGGCGCGCGACGGATGTGACTCGCGAACATCAGAAGCTCGGCCAGCTTATCGCGGACCACAAACTCTTCGAAAAGCTCGAACAGGAGATCGCGGAGGCGGAGAGCATGGCGCGGGATTCCACCGCGGATGCCGAGTTGAAGGAGCTGGCCGCCTCGGAAATCCCCGAACTCCGTGGACGCCGCGAACGGATGCACGAAAAGGTGTTGATGGCGATGATCCCGCCCGAGCTCACCGATTCCCGCAACACGGTGATGGAGATCCGGGCAGGCACCGGCGGCGAGGAGGCCGCCCTGTTCGCCGCGGAACTTACCCGGGTGTATCAAAAATTTGCGGACAAGTGCGGTTGGAAAATCGAGCCCATGAGCAGCAGCGTCAGCGAACGCGGTGGGTTTCGAGAGGTGAGCTTTTTGATCACCGGCACCGATGTCTATAAGCAACTCAAGTTCGAGAGCGGCGTCCATCGGGTGCAACGCATCCCCGCCACCGAGGCAAACGGACGGATCCACACCTCGACCGTCACCGTCGCCGTGCTTCCCGAAGCCGAGGAAGTCGACCTCCACATCGATCCACAGGATCTCGAAATCACCGTCCAACGAGCGAGCGGTCCGGGAGGGCAGGGCGTCAACACCACAGACTCGGCGGTCCGGATTATTCACCGGCCATCGGGCATGATTGTGTTTTGCGCCGACGGACGTTCGCAGCAAAAAAACAAGGCAAGCGCGATGGCCGTGCTGCGCTCCCGCCTGCTCAAACTGAAGGAGGACGAAGAGCGCGCCAAGTACGCCGCACAGCGCAAGAGCCAGATCGGCACGGGGGATCGCAGCGAACGGATCCGCACCTACAATTTCCCGCAGAACCGTCTCACGGATCATCGGATCGGGCTCACACTCTACAACCTTCCGTATGTGATGGAGGGCGATATCGCGCAAATTGTCGCCGCGCTGCAAAAGGTGGAATTCGAAGAGAAGCTGGCAAACCTGACCGGACAGACCTACGTGCTCAAGCGCGGCGGTGCGGACCGAGACGACGACTGAGTCCTCCCGGCTGCACCGAAACGATCGACGCATGGCCACCGTACTCGAAATCGTCAAAAAGAGCACGGACTTCCTGGCAGGCAAGGGAGTCGAGAACGCCCGCTTCAATGCGGAGTCGCTCATTGGCTGCGCGCTCGCGCTTAAGCGAATGCAGCTCTACGTTCAGTTCGAACGCGCGCTGAGCGAGCCGGAACTGGAAAAGATCCGTCCCTTGCTGCGTCGCCGTGCGGCCCGCGAACCGCTGCAATATATCCTCGGAGAAACCGCCTTTCACGGCCTCGTTTTGAAGTGTGACCGGCGAGCGCTGATCCCGAGATCTGAAACGGAATACCTCGTGGAATTGATCGTGAAGCGCTGCGAAGACCCCAAGCCTACGTTCATTCTCGACCTGGGCACGGGCACGGGCGCGTTGGCTCTTGCGCTGGCGAAAATCTTCCCGGCGGCGGTGGTCACCGCCGTCGATGCCAGCGAGGATGCACTGACGCTCGCCCGCGAGAACGCAGCCGCCGCCGGAATCGCCGAACGCGTGCGCCTTTTTAAAACCGACTGGTTTGCGGGCCTGCCCGAGGGAGAGCGTTTCGACCTGATTGTGGCGAACCCTCCATATCTCACGTCCGCCGAGCTCGCGGAAACGCAGGCCGAGGTCCGCGAGTTCGAGCCGGCCTCCGCCCTCGTGGCCGGTGACGACGGGTTGAGCGACCTGCGAACGATCCTGCGCGATGCGCCGGGGCGTCTCGCGCCCCGCGGGCTGCTCGCGCTCGAAACGGGCATCGCACAGCACGCCGAGCTGAAAAGGCTCTCCGAGCGGACCGGACTGACGGGCTTCGAGTCCGCACTCGATCTGACGGAACGCGATCGCTTTGTCTTTCTACGAGCGTAAGCCGATTCGCAGACTCACGTCGAGCGGTCCGCGGTGGACGCGCCTGACGTGAAGACGAATGCGCTCGTGGCTGACCCGCTCCCAGCGGAAGAGTCACCCGGGCGATGCACCCGCGCACGTCGCCTCGGTCCTCCAGTTGGAGCGTGCCACCGTGATTTTCGACAATCTGGCGGCAGAGCACCAAACCGATCCCCGAGCCCTCCGGCTTGGTGGTGAAGAACGGGACGAACAGATTGGTCGTCTCGCCGACACCCGGGCCGTCGTCCTCAATCAGAATTTCCAGAGCCGCACCCACCTTCTTCCAGCCGATCCGGACTCCGGGCGCTTTGTCGTCTCCGGCGGCATGCTGTTCCAACACCGCTTCGACGGCATTTTTCGCCAGATTTATCAGCACCTGCTCGATCTGCGCACCGTCGCAGGACAACGTGAGGTTGGGACCTCCCGTCACCACAACAGGTGGTCAGTCCGTTTTCCGTTCCTGCGCTGGTCCACCGGATCGTCGGACTCGAGCAGCGTATCCCCTTGAGGAAATGCTGGGCGAGCAGCTCGATGTCTTCGCGCCTCTCTCGAAGCGGCGGAAGGTGTATGTGAATCGTATTGAGTCGGAAAAGTAGGTCCTGACGGAATCGCCCGGCGGCCACTTCGGCCTGAAGATCCGAATTGGTCGCGGAAATCAGACGCACGTTCGCACGATAGGTTTTAGAAGAACCGACCCGTTCGAAATCGCCGGTCTCGAGGGTGCGAAGGATTTTCGCCTGCTGGCTCATCGGGATCGTGCCGATTTCGTCCATGAACAGCGTTCCGCCATCCGCCAGTTCGAAACGTCCCGCACGATCGCTTTTGGCGTCGGTGAAGGCGCCGCGAACGTGACCGAATAATTCGCTTTCGAAAATTCCTTCCGGCAAACCACCCATGTTGACCGAGATAAAGGGTCGTCCCGCACGGGCCGAAACCGCGTGCAGAGCTTGGGCGATCACGCCTTTGCCTGTGCCGTTCTCACCGGTAACGAGCACATTGGCATCGGAGGGACCGACACGGGAGACTATTTCCAGCACCGGCCGCATCGCCGCGGATTGGGCAATCAAGGTCGGGCCGCCTTTTCCACGTAGGAGTTGGTTCTCCTCCTCCAGGCGTTTGTAAGCCCGGACCGCTCCGCCTAGCTCGATCTGGTTCCGCACGATCGTAAGCAAACGCGGATTATCCCAAGGCTTGGCGACAAAGTCCTTGGCTCCGCGACGCATCGCTTCCACCGCCAAATCCACGCTTGCCCAAGCGGTCATCACGACCACGGGAAGTGCGGTATCCACAGATTGAATGCGAGTAAGGAGATCCAAGCCTTCTCGTCCGCTCGTGGTGTCGCGCGCGTAGTTCAGATCGATCAGCGCCATCGCAAAGTCCCGTATTTCCAGCGCTTTCAAGACTGCGGCCGGCGACTTTGCCGTTTCGAGCTGGTACCCTTCGCCTTTAAAAAGGAGCCGAAGCGCCTCGAGAATGTCGGGTTGATCGTCGGCGATCAAAATGCGCGGAGCGTCGGCGGGCATGGGAGGAGTCACGAAGGAGGGCGGGGAGGGTGTCAAGGCAGTGGCGATAGGGACGAGCCAATCGGGAAGAAAGGACTATTTGCACAGGCCATGCCAACCGATTGAAATACTTTTAAATATTATCCAACAATTGGTTACACTACATCTAAACTTTAGCCGCTGCTTTCGATGGGCAAAAGCACGCGTCGATGGGAATGGCGTTTCCCATAATTGGGAAATCGAGGACGGCGTATGCCGGCCGGTTTCTCCAACCCGAACCGCTATTCGAACCGGAGCGCGTCGATCGGGTCGAGCTGGGCCGCCTTATGCGCAGGATAGAAGCCGAAAACGATTCCAACAAACGCCGAGAAGACAACCGCGCCGGTTATCGACGCCGTGGAGATGAGCACGGGCATGTTGAAGTGTGCGGACACGAGTTGCGAAGCGCCGATGCCAATCAAGACGCCAAAGATGCCGCCGAGCATACTGAGAATCATCGCTTCGATCAGAAATTGCAGGCGCACGTCGCGGTCATGCGCTCCGATCGCCAGGCGGATTCCGATCTCCCGCGTGCGTTCGGTGACGCTCACCAACATGATGTTCATAATCCCGATACCGCCGACGATGAGGGAGACGCCCGCGATGGATCCGAGCAAGGCGGTCATCGTCTTGGATGTGGCGGTCGCCGCTTCGGCGAGTTCCAGTTGATTTCGGACGGTGAAGTCGGGCTCGCGGCCTCCTCGTCGCTGTTGGAGCAGGTCGGTCACATCCTGCTGAATACGCCCCATCATCTCGGGGGTCTGAGCCTGAATGAGGATTCCGCTCAAATACTGGCGACGGGACACGCGACGCATGGCGCTCGTCGTGGGAACCACGACGACATCGTCCTGGTCCGATCCGAAGAAACTAAAGCCCTTGGACTTGAGGACGCCCAGTATCTTGAATGGAAGGTTGCGGATTCGGATTGTCTGACCGACGGGATCCATGTCCGGGTACAATTCTCTGGCGACGGTCTTGCCGATGACCGCCACTTTCCCGGTGCTGCGCATATCGGCGTCGGTGAACATGCTGCCCGACTCCAGGTCCCACGCGCGCACGCTCAGATAACCGGGACCTTCGCCCATCACGGTCGTGTTCCAGTTGAGCCCGTTGGCGAGGACTTGCTGGCGATCGCGGACTTCGCCGCTCACGGCAACCACACCGAGAACTTCGCGCTCGATCGCCTCTCCGTCCTCGATCGTCAACGTGCTGCTTGAGCCAAACCCGCCGCGCATTCCGCCCGAAGTCGATGTCCCGGGAAAAACGCTGATGACGTTCTGTCCGAGACTGGCGATCTGCCCTTCGACCTGGTGCTTGGCGCCATTTCCGATGCTCACCGTAGCGATGACCGCGCCGACGCCAATAATGATGCCGAGCGCGGTCAGAATCGATCGCATCTTGTTCCGGCGCAGCGCCCGCAAGGCAATGATCGAAGTGGCAGTGATACGCATGGTAAAAGAAGTCAGGCAGTGTGGGTGAGTTTCGCCGCCATCTCCGCTTCCTTCAATTTCTGCATCTGGATTTCGGAGCTGAAACGATCCTGGACCAATTCGTCGCGCACCACCTTGCCGTCTCGAACGATCAAATTTCGCTTACAATAGTGCGCGATATCGAGTTCGTGGGTCACCATCACGATCGTGATGCCCTGTTCGTTCAACCGTTGGAACACACCCATGACCTCGACGGAGGTCTTGCTGTCCAGGTTGCCGGTGGGTTCGTCGGCAAGGAGAATCTGCGGGCGATTGACCAACGCACGGGCGATCGCGACGCGTTGCTGCTGACCTCCAGAAAGTTGGTTGGGCAGATGGTCCGCGCGGTCTTCGAGTCCGACAATTGCCAAAGCCGCCATCGCCCGATCTCTCATTTCGCGCGCGGGGATTCGCTTCGGATTGTAGAGCATCGGCAGCTCGACGTTCTCGAGCGCAGTGGTGCGCGGCAGGAGATTGAATCCCTGAAAAACGAAACCGAGCTTCTGGTTGCGCAGATCGGCCCGTTCGTTGCGCTCGAGGTTGGAAGTGTCGACCCCGTCCAACAAATAGCGGCCCTTGGTAGGGCGGTCGAGGCACCCCAGCACGTTCATCAGGGTGGACTTGCCGGAGCCGGACGAACCCATGATCGCAACGAACTCGCCCGATTCGATCTGCAGCGTCACACCGCGCACGGCGTGGACCTGAACCTCCCCGTTGGAGTAGGTTTTGTAGATGTCCTCCAATTGAACGACAGGTTTCATCGGGTCATTCCTCGTGCGACCGTCTAAAACCGCCGATTGCTGCTGCCGCCGAAGGGATTGGTGGTCGACGGACGACTCGTTGCCGCTGCACCACTGGCGGTGGTGATACTCGTCACCAGTTTGTCGTTTTCCTCCAAGCCGGCGATCACTTCGGTCGATGCGCCGTCGGTGATGCCGAGTTTTACCGAAACCGCTTCCGCGCGAGGTTTCTCGGCATCGCCGGCGAGCTTATAAAGCGTACGGGTGGTGACCGTGTTCGTCCCGCCGGCGGCTCGACCCGCCATTCTCTCCGGCAGCTCAATCCCGCGTTCCTTCGCGAGGGCTTGAAGGCGCGCGAGCGCTTCCGGAGGAGGAGGGCCGCTGCGGAAATCCACGCCGGCGTCGGCCATCAATTGGCGCATTCCCTCGCGCCCGCCACCACCCTTGGTCCCACCGCCCGCGGAGGGCCCCGGTGAGGGCGAACCGGTAGCGGGGGTCGTCGACTTCTCCGCTTTCGCTTCGGCGGCCTTAATGGGGGCCGCGATCACAAACTCTTCCGGCACGCGGGCCCGAAGGGCGGCATTGGGGACCTTCAAAATATTCTGGCGCCGGGCGACGACGATCGAAACGCTCGCGGTCATGCCGGGCTTCAACTTGAGGTCTTCGTTACGAACTTCGATAATTGTCGCGTAGGTGACGACGCTTTGTGCCGTCGTGGGAAGGTTGCGCATCTGCACGACGCGACCCTGGAATTGGCGGTTGGGAAAGGCGTCCACCGTGAAGGTAACGTCTTGGCCGACCTCGATACTCCCGATGTCCGCTTCCGCGACCGCGGCCTTGATCTGCATCTTGGTCAGATCGTTCACGATCGTAAAAAGGGTGGGGGCGTTGAGACTCGCAGCCACGGTCTTGCCAACTTCGGCCAAGCGATCGATCACAAAGCCGTCGATCGGCGCATAAAGGGTGCAGCGGGATAGGTCGGTTTTAGCGTTCTCGACGGCCGCGTTCTGGATAAGAAGCTGGGCATTCGCTTGCTGATACTGCGCATCGGCTTGATCCAGTTCTTGTTGCGAAACTAGATTGCGCTCGAAAAGCGACTTCGAGCGCTCGAAATTGAGTTTCACCAACGTGTGATTGGCCCGGGTGTTGGCCAATTGCGCCTCCGCTTGGCGCAGACGAGAATCGTAAGTGGCCGTATCCAGGCGGGCGAGCACGTCGCCCTTTTGCACCTTAGAGTTAAAGTCCACTTTCACTTCGATGATCTGCCCCGAGATCTGCGAACTTACATCCGTCGTCACCACCGGTTGAAGATCGCCGGTGGACGTAACCGCTTGGACGATTTCCCCGCGAGAAACGGTCGCCGTCGCCACTTCGGGCGCTTTGTTCGCGCCTTTCGTCCAGTAGTAGTAACCGCCACCCGCGATTCCGACGAGGAGGATGACGACAAAGAGGTATCCGCCGAAGCTACGTGATTTCGCCATGGAATGAGAAAAAGGAAGTGAGGAAGGGGGCTGAAAGGAGAAAACCTAAAATCGAAAGAAATTCTACATTAGGAAAAAGCGGAGTAAAACCAACTCATCCGCTCGGGAAGACGCGAATTTCGACCGACCGGTTACGCTTCCATTTTCGTTAGAAGCCATTTGTTCTCAAAATCTCCTTGGGCGGAGCGAGCCCGCAGGGGCTTGCCTCTCCGGAGATATCCAAATCCTCACGATACCGAATTCCGTTTCTCTGCCACCCTGCGAGGAACCTGCGAACCTTCGCGCAAAGCGCAAGTCGAAGCCCGGAGCGTCAGGGCGTTTTGTACGTTTCCCGTAACGCATCCGCCACGTTCGGCGGAACGAAATGAGAGACATCCCCTCCGAATCGTGCCACCTGTTTGACCAGCGTCGAACTGCAATAGCTGAACTGCTCGTTGGGCATAACAAAAAGCGTCTCGATCGAGCTCTGCAAATGGCGGTTCATGAGCGCCATATTGAATTCGAACTCGAAGTCGGAGAGCGCACGAAGGCCACGGATGATCGCGTCGGCTTTCTGTGAAACCGCGAAATCTACCAGCAATCCGGAAAAGCTCGTGACGGTCACGTTGGAGAATCGCGCAAGGTTCGGCCGAAGCAAGTCCAGGCGTTGCTCGATCGAAAAGTGCGGGCCTTTTCCCGGATTGTGGGCGATCGCCACGGTGATGCGGTCGAACAGCCTGGCGGCTCGACCGAGGACATCGAGGTGGCCATACGTGATCGGATCGAAGGTGCCGGGATAAATGCAATGGCGCATAACGGTGGTAGTCTCGGAGCGTCCGAGATGGACCCAGCGGGCGATGGGAAGCAAGGGCAACCGCCTCCCGTTCCAACTGCCACTGGGGAAAGAGCGGACGTTGACCCTTGCCAACCGGCACGTGGGCGGATGTGTTCCGGGCCTCCCTGGCGCAATGAACCTACCAAACCTCATCACGTTATCGCGCATTCCCGCGATGTTTGCCATCGTGGGCTTGATGTACTGCGAGTTTCTGGGCGCAGCCTCCCTGGCATTTTGGGTTTTTATTATCTGCGCGATCGGAGATTGGTACGACGGTTACTTGGCGCGAAAAACCAACACGGTTTCCACGTTCGGCAAACTGATGGATGCCCTGACGGACAAAATCATGGTGATTGGGCTGGTTGTCGCCTTCGTGGACAAGGACGAGATTCCGGTCTTTCTCGCGCTCGTCACGCTGTGTCGCGAATTCCTGATCACCGGCATGCGCATGGTCGCGGCCTCGAAGGGCATTATCGTTCCCGCCGACCGGGGAGGAAAGACCAAGACCCTGACACAGTTGATCGCCCTCGGGTTTCTTTTGGGCGCACCGATGGCGCGGAACGATTGGAGCCGTTTTCTCCCGTACGATTTGAGTCTTTTTACCGAGATTGTGACCAAGATCGGCTTGATCGGTTTCGCGCTCGGCACGTTTTTCGCGGTGTGGTCGGGTTTCCGATACGTGATTAAATATCGCGACGTCGTGTTCAGCGAAGGCGACCTTTAGGCGAAGGTGGGATCACGATCATGGCAATCCAGCAGCCCCGGTGGCCGCGTTTTCTGCCTTCGAACGTTGTCGTTGGCTGCGCCCGGCTGGGTCCTCTGGGACGACTCAAACCGGGACCGGGAACGTGGGGATCGGTCGCGGGCCTTCTCTATTTTACTGTTTGTTTTATTCCGCTCGGAATCGCGGCCAGTGTCTTTCTCCACCTTCTCGGCTTTTACCTGGCCGTGGCCTTATGCGGCGAAGCGGAGCTTCGTCTCCAGAAACGCGATCCCGGCGAAATCGTTCTCGACGAGTTTGTCGCCATCCCCGTCTGCTTTCTCGGGTGGCCGGTCTTGACAGACGTGGCACCGAGGTGGGCGATCTTTCTCGCCGGCTTTGCGCTCTTCCGTTTGTTCGACATCGCAAAACCGTTCGGGATTCGCTGGCTCCAGGATCTGCCGGGAGGGTGGGGCGTCGTCCTCGACGACATTGCGGCAGCGCTCGCGACGTGCGCTGTCCTGCATCTCTGCCGTCTCGTCTGGATTGGGCTGCAGTAAGCTTATCTCGCGGAAGACGCCGTGCCGTTTGCGGGTGAGCGTCGCCGAATTGCCCGCACCCGTCGCTCGCGGAGCGAACGAAGCGCGAGGACGTCGAACGGGCCCGAGAAGCGTGTCTACCGCTGCAGCAAAAATCGAACCGCCGCGAAATAGCCTTCGATTCCCAAACCCGTGATCACTCCGATCGAGGTCGGCGCGGTGAGCGACCGGTGGCGAAATTCCTCGCGTTTGTAGATATTGGAGATGTGCACCTCGACGATCGGGAGCGTCGAACCGCCGAGCGCATCGCGCAAAACCACGCTCGTGTGCGTCAGGCCGCCCGGGTTGATCACCAGGCCATCGACTTTGGCCTCCGCCAGTACAGCGATCCGATCGATCAGGGCACCCTCGTGATTGGATTGAAAAAACTCCAGATTCGCGCGCGTCGAAAACTCGGACCGGAGCGAGTTCTCGATGTCCGTCAAGGTGCTTCGGCCATAGATCTCCGGCTCGCGTTTGCCGAGACGATCGAGATTGGGACCGTTGAGAATGGCGATGGTTTTCATCTGAGAGACGTCAGCCAACAGGTGCGCCCCCCTTGAGCGCAAAGCTTTTGTTGAAATCAAAGGGGGTTGTCGGTGCCGACAAACGTCCATGGCAGCTCAAATGCCGCCGCGACCTCGGCCGCCAACGCCCGGACACCGTGAACTTCGGTCGCATAATGTCCGCAAACGTAAAGATTCAATTGCTGCTCCTGCGCGACCGTGAACCACTCTTCGCGCAGCTCTCCGGTGACCAACGTGTCGATCCCCGCGCTCCGCAGCTCGGGAACTGCACTGTTTCCACTCCCACTGCAGAAAGCGACCGCCTCCGGCACGTCGGAGCCGTACTCTATGGCGACGACGCGGGCGTAGTGTCGCTCGAGTTGAGCCCTCAGATCCGAACGCGGCCTTCGCGAAGCGGCCGCCCAGCCGATCGGTTCGCCGTCCCTGATAAAAAAGGGCCGATCGGCGGTCAATTGAAGCTGCTTCGCCAGGAGCACATTATTTCCAATCTCCGGATGACCGTCGAGAGGGAGATGATTGGAGTAAACGGCGCAATTTCCCCCTATCGCCGTTTCGAGCCGGGAGTAAAGCGGCCCCACGATGGGCTTGGGCATGTCCCAATAAAGTCCGTGATGAACGATAAGGAAGTCGACTCCCGCTGCGACGGCTTTGCGGAACGGATCGAGCCCGGCGTCGACCGCCGCGCCAATTTTCGTCACGTGTCCTCGATTGGAGACCTGTAATCCATTAAACGCCCCGGGCGCATCCTTGAATGCGCCGATTCGCGTGCGTTCATTGCAGTAGGCAACCACACGTTCCAAGGTGACCATGAATGGGTTTATCGCCGGTAACGGGCAAAACGCGAAGTCAATTTTGCGCTTCCTGCCGCAAATCGGCGGATCGGCCCGGCAAGGGGAGGGGGTCGCCTTTGGCAGTTCCGCGCGGTGGCTTGCGTCCGATCCGACGTGCGCTTTGCTCACGTCTATGGACGTTCACGCTCCCGTTCTCGATCCGGTCAGTCCCGTCGATTTGATCGCCCACGCGGCCGCCCAATTCACGGCGCGACCGAGCTGGGACGAGTACTTCATGGCGACGGCAGTGTTGCTTTCTACCCGTTCTCCGTGCGAGCGGCTCCATGTGGGCTGCGTCATTGTCAGCGGCGGAGATCGGAAGAACCGGATCGTCGCCGCAGGTTACAATGGATTTCTTCCCGGGGCGCCTCACTTCTCCCGAATTCGCGAAGGGCACGAACAAGCGACCGTCCACGCGGAACAGAACGCTGTCGCGGATGCGGCGCGGCGCGGCAGTAGTGTCGAAGGCTGTGTCGCTTATGTGACCCACTTTCCATGTATCAACTGTGCAAAAATTCTCGCGTCCGCCGGGATCGCCGAAGTGCGGTATCGCGTGGACTACCACAACGACCCTCTAGTCGAGCCCCTGCTGGTCGAAGCGGGTCTCAAGCTCACCAAACTCGAATCGTTTCCCACTCGAACTCCGGCCGACTCCGGTACCTTACGGGGAGGAAACTCCGCGAGCGCGCCGTAAACCCGCCGATCGTTGCATTCGGATCTTCGGGCAGAACTTTTTCTTCCAACGACTTTCTCGCTTTCGATCGTTTCGAGTCGCAAACCCTCGCCTCCGCTTTTTCTTAAGACGTAAACGCATGCGCCCTGGCGTCAGAAATCCCACCTCCGAAAAGGAACTGGCCGGATCCCTCCTGCTGGCGCATCCTTCGCTGAAGGATCCGAGTTTTCGCAAGACAGTCATTCTGCTGTCGTCTCACTCGAACGAAGGAGCGATGGGTGTCGTTTTGAACCGTCCGCTCGGACGCACCTTGGGATCGCTCAACCCGTCGTTTGCCCTCGGCGCACTCTCCGAGATTCCAGTTTTTACGGGCGGACCGGTGCAAAAGGACCAAGTGATTCTATGTGCCTGGCAAATCCAGTCGGACGGTGAGGGCTTCCGTCTTTATTTTGGGATCGATCTGGAGAAAGCGGAGCAATTGCTCGGCGTGGAAGGCATGGAGTTGCGGGCGTTCCTCGGATATTCCGGTTGGACGGCCGGTCAGCTGGAGGGCGAACTCGCCCAAGAAACCTGGGTGGTCATGCCCATCGGGGCCCATCTCCTCGAGTTGGAAGCGGATGAAGGGCTTTGGCGGGGGCTGTTGGGCTCGCTGGATCCGGAGTGGAAAATCTTGGCCGACGAACCCGACGATCCGAGCGTCAATTGAGGCCTCGGCATGCTTTCGGACCTGGCCTTTTCGGTCAGGGGTAACGAGTTGGACCGGCGCGAAAGGGCTGCCTTTGCGATTCTGGACAATGCAGTTGACAAGCCCTCGCAGCTTCAATGTTTTGGACCCTTTATGAAAGTCGTTTCCTCTATCAAATCTGCGAAGAAGCGTCACCCTGCGTGCCAAGTGGTTCGCCGTCGTGGCAAGATCTACGTGATCAACAAGGTCGAGCCGCGTTACAAAGCCCGCCAAGGTTGAACCGTTATCGTACTTCCTCAAACTTTACCGCGCCATGAAAGCTGAAGGTCATCCCACCCTCAATAACGTTTGTTTCCTCGATATCGGTACTGGCAAACGATTTTTCACGAAATCGACCCTGAAGTCGGCTCGGAAGGAAACCATCGAAGGCACCGAGTATCTCATCGTCGTTCGCGACGTCACGATGGACTCGCATCCCGCTTATACCGGCGAAAAGCGCCTGGTCGATACCGCGGGCCGCGTCGAGAAGTTCACCACTAAGTTCAAGCGTACCATCGCCAAGAAGTAAGGCGACGTCTGCTTCGATGCAGACTCGCACCCGAGCCCTCCTACACTGGGAGGGTTTTTTTATGGCTGCTTCGAAAGAGGCTTAAGCGGTAGAGCTGGACAGCACCCCACTCAACCTCGACAGCCACTGTCCATCTGTGACGGCTCGCTTTACTCGTATCCGTGATCTCGCTTTCCCGCCTCCTGCTTCTGGATTGTGACAGCACGCTCTCGTCGATCGAGGGGATCGACGAACTTGCCCGACTCCAGGGGGACGTCGTCTTTAAACGCGTCGAAGCGATGACGATGGAAGCGATGAACGGGACGATCTCCGTGGAGTCCGTCTTCGGCCGACGCCTTGAGATCATTCAACCGCGGCTTTCCGATGTCCTCGCCGTGGGTCGACGCTATATCGAGACCATCGAACCGACCGCGCTCCCAACACTAGCGGGCTTGGTCGCCGTCGGTTGGACGCCGGTGATCGTGAGCGGCGGTTTTCGCGCGGCGATCCGCCCGCTCGCCACGCACTTGGGTATCTCGCGGGTAGAGGCAGTCGATCTTTCCTTCACGCGTGACGGCGCGTACGCGGGCTACGACGAGAAGTATCCGACCACGCGGTCGGGAGGGAAACCGGAAATCGTCGCCCAACTCCGCACGGAGTTTCCGTCCGCACGGATCGTTGCCGTGGGCGATGGAGTGAGCGATTTGGAAACGAAATCCCACGTCGATCTCTTCGTCGGTTTCGGACGTTATGTTCAACGCGAGCGGGTGAAAAAGGAGTCCCACCATTTTATCCGCGCGCTCGACGAACTCCCTGCGCTCCTTGCCGCGCATTGACGCACCGTCATGGTCTCGATCACTCTCGCCGCTCGCGATTTCGGCACGGCCGGACGGCCTCCGTTGATTTTGCTTCACGGATTGCTGGGGTCATCGCGAAACTGGCAAACCGTCGGCCGCGATCTGTCTGCCCATTTTCACGTCTACGCCCTCGATCTCCGCAATCATGGGAGTTCGCCGCACGCGGACGAGATGTCCTACGATGTCCTGGTCGCCGACGTTCTCGCCTGGCTCGACCTCAACGGGCTGGCGAGCGTGACCCTCCTCGGCCATAGTTTGGGCGGTAAGGTCGCCATGTCGCTCGCCTGCCGTCACCCCGGACGCGTCGAGCGATTGATCGTGGTCGATATCGCTCCCAAGGACTACCGGTCGAATGCCCATCGCGCGGAGTTTGCCGCCATGAACGAACTGGACTTGTCCACCCTGCGCTCCCGCGGGGAAGCCGAGCTGAGGTTCGAAGCGCGTGTGCCCGACGGGGCAATGCGAAAATTTCTAACGACCAACCTCGACCGGACCGACCTCGGTGGCTGGCAGTGGTCCATCCCGCTTCCCGCGCTGACGCGGGCACTTCCGGAATTGGAAAAGAATCCGCTGAGATCGACCGATCGGTTCGAGGCGCCCACTCATTTTATTCTCGGCGGCAAATCGCGTTACGTGTCGATCGCCGACGAAGGTACGCTCGCGCCCTATTTTCCGTCGATCCGGGTCACGCGTCTTGCCGACGCAGGTCACAACCCACACATGGAAACGCGCGAGGCTTTCGTCCATGCAGTTTTATTGGCAGACGGCCCGGGCGATTGAGGTTTCCGATCGCGACCGCGCAGAGGCGATGCGTTCGTTACTACGTCCGGACGACCGGTTAGGAAGGGGAGCGTCGGGACCAGATTCGCAGGCTCGAAAGCAAAAAATCCTCCAAGACCGCCGACTCGTTGAGGTTGACGCGAAGCAATCCGGTCGCGTGCTCCAGCCGCCCGATCGCAGCAATCAAGGCGCGGCGCGTGTGCTCGTCGCCCACCGCCAGACGAGGCAAGGCAAACGCACGCGTGGACTCGGCGACACTCGCGAAGAGGCGCAGCCGGAGGCCGTTCGCGATTCCCGTCTCGATCGCGATCTGCTCGTCGTCGTCGAGTTCGGCCGGAAGTTTCGATTTTTGTTCCTTCCATACCTCCGCGGTCGCGTGTTCGAGGATCGCACCGAATCGCGCGATCAACCCGTAAAGACAGAACAACGCATCCGCGGCGGACTTTTTATCGGGCGCGGCCCCGGCGCTCAGTCGTTCGAGCCAGGCTGCATAGTCTCCGATCCAAGCAGGCCAGCCGTCTGCAACCAGGGGCGAAGCGGCGAGGGGAAACCGAAAATGGAGCACCCGGCTGCGGATGGTGGGCAGCAGCGCGTAAGGACGCCGCGTCAAAAGCAGCAGTGTGGTATTCGCCGGCGGTTCTTCCAGGGTTTTAAGAAAGATATTGGCCGCCGCGAGGTGCATCCGGTCCGCTTCGTGAACGATCGCCACTTTGCGGGGCGAAACATTCGCGGAAACCTGCACTTTACCGATCAGCGCCCGCGTGGCTTCGGCCGAGATCAGCCGCATCTTTCCTGCGGGACGCAGGGTAAAACAGTCCGGATGGTGGTCGGGCGCAAAGTGCGCCGACGATCCCGCAACGTTCAGGAGGCGATCGGCAATCCCGCTCGCAACCCGCTCGAGGGTGGGGAGGTCATCGCCGGTCAACAGGAGGCTATGCGAGAGACGCTGGCGGGAAATCGCCCGATCGATCACCGCGATCGACGGCGTACCTGCCAGCGCGTCGGGCCAGGGAGCGGGAAAAGGGCGGTTCATGCGCATCCGTTAAACGATGCAAAATCGACCCCGCGAGCTCTGCGGAGCGAGACCGGGAGGGCAGGCTCGGCGTGCCGACTCAATCGATCCGATCCTTGATGGCAGCCCAGATTTTCTTCTCGATCGCGTCTTCGGATAGGGTGCCGTCGATCACGACGAATCGCTCCGGAAGTCCTTTCGCCAAGACCAGATAGCCTTCGCGCACCTTGGTGTAAAAATCGATATTTTCGCGTTCCATCCGATTCGGCAGATCGGAGGCGCGCTGGCGGATGCGCGTGAGGCTCACCTCGGTCGGCACATCGATCACCACCGTGATGTCGGGCATGACGTTGCCGACGGCGAAGTGGTTGATCCGATTGACCGGATCCATCGACAGATTTCGCGCGACTCCCTGGTAAACGGTCGAGGAATCGAGATAGCGGTCGCTCAACACGATCGTATTTTTCAACAGGGCCGGGGCAATGACCTCACGTACCAGCTGAGCCCGCGCCGCGGCGAAGAGCAGAAGCTCGGTTTCCGCGCACATTTCTTCACCTTTAGAATTGTGGACGATGATATTTCGGATCTGCTCGCCAATTTCCGTGCCGCCCGGCTCTCGCACGGTCACCACGTCGCGAGAGATTTTCTGAAGGTGCGCGGCAAGCCGGGCAATCTGCGTCGATTTTCCACTCCCTTCGGAACCTTCGAAGGAGATGAGTTTGCCGGAACGAGGCTGTTTCGAAGACATAGATCGAAGGTTGCGAAGCGGAGCGTTGTGAGCGAGGAAGGGTTTGGTCGTCGGAGGCCGCCGTGAACGGACTGGAAAGCGAATCGACAGCGAAATTCCCGAGGAGGTTTTCGGCAAACAGAATCTCCGTTCTTCGGATTTTCCATTGTATCGTTTCGGTGGACGTCCTCAGACTGTTTCTTTCCTTCCACGCCCGGTGCCCGCAATGATTTTTCCCGTTTTCGCGACCGTCAACCTCATCGACGTATTTTTACGCTGCGATATCGTCGGCCAGACCTTGACCGTGGGGCTCGGTATTTTCAGCATGATCGCGTGGGCCGTGATACTCGGAAAACGTAACGAGTTGCGGCAGATGCGGTCGTTCAATTTGGCCTTCGAACAACGCCTGCGCGAAGAACGTACTTTGCTCGACCTGCCCGAATCTCTTCGCAACAAGCGCTCCATCCCCTATGCGGATCTTTTTGCCGACGCCGTCGAATCCTATTGGCGGGCAGCCTCGATTTTGAAGGAGAAGGGCGCCGACTCCAGCCGGGCGCGCCTGGAACATGCCGAAAACGCGCTCCAACGTGCGATCGCCCGGCAGACGCTTCGCTACGAAGCATCGATGATTTTCCTCGCGACCATCGTTTCGGGCGCTCCCTTTCTCGGTCTCCTCGGCACGGTTTGGGGCGTGATGGAGGCCTTCGATTCGATTGCCTCGTCCGGAGCGCAGACCGCCAGTATCCAGAATCTGGCGCCAGGCGTCTCCGCCGCCTTGCTCACGACAACCGCGGGCTTAGTGGTAGCGATCCCGTCGGTCTTCGGCTACAATTTTCTCCTTTCCACCACCCGTCGTTTGATCACAGAACTGGAGAACTTCGCGAGCTCCCTGGCAGATCGCATCGAACTCGAGTCGAAGTAGTCCTATGGCTCGCACCTTCAGACGTCATCGAACCGCGCATCCGCTCGCGGATCTCAATGTCACCAACATGGTGGACCTCGCGTTTGTGTTGCTGCTCATTTTCATGATGACAGCTCCCTTGATCCAGCCTGAGCAGGCCATTCCGGTGAATCTACCGTTCGAGTCGAAGAGCCCCCAGGCGGTCGACAAAAATACGCGATTTCAAATCGTCGCGGTCGATAAGCAGGGCAATTTCTATCTCGGAACGACCGCGGTCTCGTTCGAGGAGCTGTCCGCCCGTCTCGGTGCCTTCGGAGCCGAACCGGAAGAGCGGCGACCCGTGATTCGCATCCGTGCCGACCTCGGCCTGCAATGGCAACAGGTCGTCCGGGTGATGGATTTGCTAAAGAAATCGAATCTTCCAAAAATCGTCTTCGATACCCAGACCCAAGGCTGAGTTCTGGGAAAACTCTCCAGATGACCGCCCAGTCCCCCAGTGCCTATGCGGCATCCGCCGGACTTCACGCTCTGGCAATCGCACTGATTGTCCTCTCGGCATACTATCTTAACAGAAATGCCGAGGATCCACCGCAAATCTTCGAATTGGTAGGTGGCGTGGGCGACAACTACGCCGCAACGGAAGCTCCTGCGGCGGGTGAACCGGGAGCGGCGGGAACCGATCGAGTCGTGCTCCCGCCCTCCCCGGTCGTACGGACTCCCGACCCTGAGCCTATCGCGCCCCCGCCTCCGCCCATGGAAGCCGTCGTCGCCCCCCCCGCTCCCGAACCGTTACCGATAAAGGCGATACCGCCGGCGAAAACGCTGCCGACCCCCGAGCCCAAACCCATCGACGTCGGGAAGAATATCACGCGCCTGATGAATAAACGGACCGCGAACATCGAGAAGAAATTTAAAGCGGAGCAAAAGGCGAAAGCCGACCGCGAGCGAAAAGAGGCGGAAGCGGCCGCGAAGCGCGCCGTCATCACCAAGGCAGATTTCGATAAGGCAAACAAAGCGGCGAAAACCCCCAGCACGAGCGCGACGAATGCGAAGGTCCCGTCCGTGGCGGCTGGTATCCGCGGAGGCATGGTTGGCGCGACCGGCAAGAGCACGGCGCCGGGCGCGGGCGGCACCGCGATGGAGCGCGCCGAGGCCGATCTGATGAGCGCTTATCTTTCGCTCATCACCCAACGGATTAAACGAACGATGGAGGAAGCCAATTTCGGAGACGAATTGTCCGTTCGAATTCAGTTCACCGTGTCGTCGTCGGGCCTGATCTCGGGTGCCAAAGTCGTCGGAACGAGCGGAAGCGGCGACTTCGATCGGGCCGTGGTGGAAGCGCTGCAGTCGACGCCCAACCTGGGCCCGCCTCCCAACGGAAAAAGCGGCACCTACGCGGCGTTGCTCAAAATGAGCGATGGCGGCTAGTTTGCGTTAAGCGATTCGGATTCGAACGCCACCTTGCCGAAAAAACCGCTTGCGTTTGCTCGCCGAAGACCGATTTTCCACGGATTCAGTTGGTCACGGGCTCGTAGCTCAGTTGGCAGAGCGCCTCAATGGCATTGAGGAGGTCGTCAGTTCGAACCTGATCGGGTCCACCAACTTAGCGGGAATGGAAAAGCGGACGCTTCCGACTCTCGTTTTACGAACGAACGTTTGGATTTTAGGGGTGAAGTCTCTCCTTGGACGCGCCGCTCTCCATTCGCTCGAACGCATTTTTCGGAAATCGGTTCCGACTCGTGAGCAAGGTCGCCCGTACCGAGTGTTTTAGGGCTTGGTTTTTACGTCGACGGACAGTTGTCTAGGCGGTTTTACGAATATGGCCATTGCAGTCCTTTTCGCCGGGCAGGGCGCTCAAAAAGTGGGGATGGGGAAGTCTCTTTACGAAGCTTCCGCGGCAGCGCGCGCACTCTACGACGAGGCCGACCGAACGCTCGGTTGGAGTTTAACGCAAGTGAGTTTTGATGGTCCTGAAATCGAGCTGACCCCAACGAAAGTCTGTCAGCCGGCTCTTTTCGTACATGGACTCGCTTTGCTCGCAGCAATCCGTGAATTGGGGAAACTGCCCGCCGGCGAACCGGTCGCCGCTTTGGGTTTGTCCTTGGGCGAGGTCACTGCCTACACCGCAGCGGGCGTGTTCGATTTCGGCACGGGCTTGAAGATCGTCGCCGAACGAGGACGGCTCATGCAGCTGGCCTGTGAACGAACGACGGGCGGAATGGCCGCAGTCATTGGCGAGGATCGCACGCAGGTCACCGGACTGTGCGCCGAATTCGGGATCGAGGCGGCCAACTTCAACGCCCCTGGACAGATCATTGTTTCCGGGGAAAAAGCCCGGGTGGAGACCGCGATCTCAGCGTGCAAGGAACGCGGCTGGAAACGCGTCATGGCGCTGAACGTCGCCGGCGCCTACCATTCTCGTTTGATGGAACCGGCGCGCGCTGCGTTCGAAAGCTTCCTCGGTCCCATCCCCTTTGCCGCGCCGCGCCTTTCGGTTTTCACGAACACCACCGGTCAAGCGATCGTCGATCCCCTCGCGATCAAACGGGCCTTGGCGAAGCAGGTCGTCTCGCCAGTGCTTTGGGAAGACTGTATGCGCTCCTCCGCCGCTGCGGGCATCGGCACTTATTGGGAACTCGGACCTGGCGCCGTCCTCGCGGGGCTCGCTCGCCGCACCGAGAAAAACTGGACCGTACGCAGCTTCTCCGAGTTCGCCGAGGTCGCGGCTGCCTGAGACAAGCAAACGCCCGCCCGCACCACCGCTTTGAGTAAATCCGATCCTTTGTCACCCGTGGGAGTCCCGCTCACCCGAAACTTTTGTATTATCGCTCACGTCGATCACGGGAAGACCACGCTTTCCGACCGTCTTCTAGAATACACCAACACGGTCCAGCAACGTGTGATGACGGATCAGCATCTGGACTCGATGGACCTCGAGAAAGAACGCGGGATCACCATCAAGAGTCACCCGGTGACCATGCACTATCCGGCCAAGGATGGACGCACCTATAAACTCAACTTGATGGATACGCCGGGACATGTCGATTTCTCCTACGAAGTCTCGCGATCGCTCGCCGCTTGCGAGGGGGTGCTCCTGCTGATCGACGCCGCTCAGGGTGTGGAAGCGCAAACGGTGGCAAATGCCCATCTCGCCGTGGGCCAAGGATTGAAGATCATCCCGGTGATCAACAAAATCGATCTTCCGAGCGCCAATCTCGAGCTCTGCATGAAGCAGCTCGAGGATATCCTCACCATACCCGCCGAAGAGGCGATTCTCGCCAGTGGAAAATCCGGGATAGGAATCGAAGAAATTCTTGAAGCCGTCGTGAGCCGCATCCCTCCGCCGCGTTGGGCGGACTATCCCCAGACACGCGCGCTGGTGTTCGATTCGCTTTACGACTCGTACCGCGGAGTCATCGCCTACGCTCGGGTCTTTTCGGGCGCCCTCAAAGCGGGCGACATGATGCAGCTGATGAGCACGGATCAACGTACGGAGGTGAAGGAAGTGGGCATCTTCACCCCAAAGATGCTCAAGACCGATTCGCTCGGAGCGGGCGACGTGGGTTACGTGGTCTCGACGATCAAGGACACCGCCGATATCAAGACGGGCGACACGCTCACGCTCGCGCGTCAGCCTGCGAAAGACATGCTGCCCGGCTACAAAGAAGTGCGGCCGATGGTGTTTTGCGGACTGTATCCGCTGGAGAGCTCCGATTACGAAAAACTCAAGGCGGCCCTCGGTCGTTTTCGGCTCAACGACGCCGCCTTCGTTTACCAATCCGAAAGTTCGGTCGCACTCGGCTTCGGCTTCCGCTGCGGTTTCCTCGGGCTCCTCCACATGGAAATCACTCAGGAGCGAATCCGGCGCGAACATGATGTGGAAATCATTTCGACCTATCCGAGTGTCGTCTACCACGTGGTTAAACACGGTGGCGAACTCCTCGAAATCGACAATCCGGTGAACCTCCCGGACCCAGGTACGATTCTCGAAATTCGCGAACCGACGATTAAAGCGGCGATTCATATTCCCAACGACAGCATGGGAGACATCCTCTCGCTCGTGATGGAAAAACGTGGCTTCTGCGAGCACACGGATACGCTGGATGCGAACCGGGTGATGCTGACCTGCATTTTGCCGCTCAACGAAATCCTCGTCGATTTCAACGATCGCCTCAAGAGCGTCACCCACGGGTACGGCTCGATGGACTACGAGTTGGGCGAGTACCGCGCGAGCGACCTCGTTAAGATGGAGATCCTGATCAACAACGATCCGGTGGATGCGTTCGCGAGTATCGTGCATCGTGACAAGGCCGAGGGCAAGGGGAGGCAACTCTGCGAAAAACTGGCGGATATTATTCCA
>Ga0335394_10001351_pt1 | contig 27524 bp, 23 predicted proteins | sample MAT03_FD_205741 | JGI IMG/M metagenome (GOLD analysis project Ga0335394, IMG submission 205741) | Freshwater microbial communities from Lake Fryxell liftoff mats and glacier meltwater in Antarctica - MAT-03 (spades assembly) (version 2) ...
GGCCGCCGTGGGGCGGTTCGGCGGTGCCCAGGTCGGCCACGTGCTGGCTGATGGCCGGAGGCAGCCCGGCAATCACCGCCAGCATCTGATCGAGCTCGCCGTCGGCGTCGCCGTCACGCCTGAGATCCATGCGCGCCGCCAGGTCGCTGAACACATCCGCATTCGGCCGCGACTCGGCCACCGGCTCGATGACCGGCCGCGTGAGTTGCAGCGTGATCGGGCCGTAGCTCTTGGCGATGTCGTAGTGCTCGAGGAAAGTAGTGGCGGGCAGCACCACGTCGGCGTAGACGGCGGTGTCGGTCAGCACCTGGTCGAAGACCACGGTGAAGAGATCCTCGCGCGCCAGTCCCGCCAGCACCCGCTGCTGATCGGGCAGCGTCACCGCGGGATTGCAGTTGTAGACGAACAGTCCGCGAATCGGCGTGCCGCTCGGTTCGAGCAGTTCCCGGCCGACGCGGTTCATGTTCACGATGCGCGTCTCACCTTCGGCGTCGCGGTTCCACGTGTCGGTGATGCCCCACGACGACGAGTTGCTCATCGAGTAGCCGCCGCCGCGCACGCCGAACTTGCCGCCCACCGCCGGCAGCGCCATCACCGCCATGGCGGCATTGCCGCCGTTGCGATTGCGCTCGAGGCCCCAGCCGCATTTGACGAGGGCGGGCGAGGTCGTGGCATAGAGCCGCGCCACCTGTGCGATCTGTGCGGCGGGCACGCCGCTGACCTCGGCGGCCCGTTCGAAAGTCCACGGCGCGGCCCGCTCGCGCAGGCGATCGGCGCCGGTCGTGTGCGCATCGAGGAAGGCCAGATCGGTGGCTCCGGTCTCGAAGAGATGCCGGTGCAGCGCCAGCGCCACGGCCACGTCGGTGCCGGGCTTGAGCGCCAGGTGGATGTCGGCTTGGCGCGCCACCGTCGTTGCGCGTGGATCGACCACCACGATCCGGGCGCCGCGGTCACGCGCCTCCTTCAGGTAGGGCATCAGATGGATGCCTGAGGCCGACGGATTGGCGCCCCACACCAGAATCAGCTTGGCGTCGGGGTAATCCTGGTAGGTCACCGACGGCATCTTGCCGTAGAGGCCAAGGTTGGCGACGCCGGTGGGCGCCGCACACACGGTGCGGGCCAGGCGCGCGGCGCCCAGGCGGCGGAAGAGCACCGCGTCGGCCGTGTCCTGCGTGAGCAGGCCGTTTGATCCGCCGTAGCAGAGCGGCAGAATCGCCTCGCCGCCCGATTCCGCGCGAATCGTCGACAGCCGCGCGGCGATGAGGTCGAGCGCGTCGTTCCAACTGGTGCGGCGGAAGCGGCCCTCGCCCTTGGGGCCGACGCGCACGGCGGGGAAGTGCAGCCGATCCTCGCCGTAGACCCGGCGGTCGAAGCGCCGCACCTTGGCGCAGATGTAGCCGTTGGTGACGGGATTGGTCGTGCCGCCGTCGATGGTCGTGATCCGTCCGCCCTTCACCGTGACCTGCAGGGTGCAGGCATCGGGACAGTCGAGAGGGCAGGCCGTTTCGACGGTGGCTTCAGGCGGCGCGACGGCGGGACGAATGGCCATGCGCCATCTTATCGCGGCGCGCTTGGGCGTGAGGCCGGCGTGGCACGAGGCCGCGCTACGACGGCTGGCGGACCCGCACGCGCGCGCCGTCGGTCATCTCGCGCAGCGCCTGGAACGGTCCCGACACGACCGAGGCGCCTTCGGGCACGCCGTCGACCTCGATCGACAGACCGCCGATGACGCCGGTCGTGACCTTCGTGAACGTGACCGTGTCGTTGGCGACCACGAACACGCCGGTGTCGGCGCCACGCTGCACGACCGCCTGCAGCGGCACGGTGAGGACGTTGGCCCGTTCGGCCACGAGGATTTCGGCGTCGCAGGTGAGTCCGGGACGCAGCACCGCCGTGTCGCCCTCGAGACGCACCCTCACGCGGAACTCGCGGGCGGCGGCCTGCGTGCCCACCTGCGGCAGGGCACTGGCGCCGATCTCGACGACACGCCCCGGCAACGTCCGCCCGTTGGCGGCATCGACCGTGATGGTGGCCCGGTTGTCGAGCGCGAGGCGCAGCACGTCCGCCTCTGCGACTTTTACTTCCGCGTTGATGGCGCTCAGGTCCGACACCGTCATCAGAATCGTGCCCGGCTGGTTCTGCACGCCGATGACCACCATCTCGCCCTCTTCGACATCGAGGCGCGTGACCACGCCGTCGATCGGCGCGGTGATCTCGGTCTTGTCGAGCAGGTCGCGCGCTCGCGTCTGCTCCGCGCGGCCCTGCGTGACGCGACGCTCGGCGGCGTTGTTCGTCTGGGCGGCGCGAGCCACTGAAGCAGTCGCAGAGGCCACCTGCGCGGCGGCGCTGTCGGCGTTGGCGATGGCCGTGTCGAGGTCGGATTGCGGGATGAGTCCGGCGGTGCGCAGGTCCGTAGCGCGCGCGAGGGCCTTCTGGCTCTCGGCGGCGCGGGCGCTGGCGGCGTCGAGTTCCGCCTGCGCGGACCGGGCCTGATCGGACAGGCCGCGGGCATCGGCCTCGAGGGCGCCGAGCCCGGCCGAGGCGGCTGCAGCGGAACTGGCGGCCTGCACCCGGTCGATGCGCGCCAGCACCTGACCGGCCTTCACCCGGTCGCCTTCCTTCACGTTGAGGCCGACCAGGCGGCCCATCGCGCTCGAGCCGATGTCGGCGTAACGCGTGGCCACGATCTCGCCCGACGCGGTCACGAACGACTGCAGCGAGGTGGTGCGGCCGACGACGGCCAGGTCGACCTCGCGGGCTTCGGGACCACGCTGGCGAGACACGTAGACGAAGACGGCGAGGCCCACGAGGACGACGGCGAACACGATGCGGCGCGGGGTCATCACGGTAAGTGTATGCTTCTGACGCACCACCGGCCGAGAAGGGTTCCGACTATCGGGGGCTTGACGCCGCGAATTCGCGTCCAAGGGTGAGCGGCAATGCCTGTTCCTTCCCGATTCCGGATTCTCACCGACGCGATCAGCCAGGGCGTGAGCGCCGTGGCCGCCCATCGGCTTCGTTCCGCGTTGGGCGCGCTGGCCATTGCTGCGGCCGTGGCCACGATCGTGGTCGTCGTCGCCGCCCTCGACGGCGTGGCCGCGTATGCGCGCACCACCACCGCGCGCTCGTTCGGCTCCGACACGTTCCTGATCGCGCAAGTGGCGTCGCCCGGGCGCGTCACCCGCCGCGAACTGCAGCAGCAGTTGCAGCGGAACCCGGCGATCCGGCGCTCGGAGCAGGCGATGGTCGAGCGTCTGGCCGGTGGCCTCGTGCAGTACGCGCCGAATGCCCAGACCACAGCGGAAGTCGTCGCGGGCGGCCGCACCTTCGAGAACGGCGCCATCACCGGCACGACGTCGGCGCTTGCCGACTTACGCGATCTGGCGATTGTGCGCGGGCGCTTCTTCCGGCCCGACGAGGACCGGCGCGGCGCCGCAGTAGCGGTGATTGGCGCGGACGTCGCCGACGCGCTCTATCCGTCGCAGGATCCGCTCGGCAAGTACGTCAGGGTAGCTGGCCGGCGGTTCGAGGTGATCGGCCTGCAAGACAAGTTGGGCAACTCTGGCGGGGCCTCGCTCGACCGCTATGTGTGGATGCCGATTGCCGCCTACGAGCGCGCGTTCGGCGCGCCGCGCACCCTGCAGATTTTCGCCAAGAGCCTCGGCGATCGGCCATCGGTCGATGCAGAGGACCGGGCGCGCATCTCGTTCCGGGCCGTGCGCCGTCTGGCGCCAGGCGCCGACGACACGTTCGATCTGCTCACGCCGGATGCCGCGCGTGGCTTCGTGCTGAACCTGTCGCAGCGGATCGGCGCGGCGGCCGCGCCGATTTCGGCGATGGCGCTGCTGGCGGCGATCATCGTCGTGACCAACACCGTGCTGGTCTCGGTGACGACGCGCACCAGGGAAATCGGCGTGCGGCGCGCGCTCGGCGCGACGCGCGGGCAGATTATGAGAGAGGTGCTGGCTGAAGCGGTGGTCGTGGCGGTGCTGGGGGGCGCGATTGGCGCGGCGGCGGCCGCCGGGTTGATCGCGCTCCTGTCGTCCTCGCTCGGCGTCCCGATTGGCGTGCGCCTGGATACCGTCGCGCTCGGAGTGACAGCCTCGGCGCTGAGCGGCATCCTCGCCGGGTGGTACCCCGCCCGCCGTGCCACCCGGCTCGATGTCATCAGCGCGCTCAGGGCGGAGTAACCACACGATGGCCGGCTCCTCATCGCATCTCAGTCAGATGGCCCTGCTGGGTGCCTCTGTGCGCGAGGCCGCCCGGCTGGCGTGGGACTCGCTGCGGAGCCAGCCGGCGCGCTCGGGTCTGGCCATCGGCGGCGTGGTCATCGGCATCGTCACCGTCGTCCTCGTCGCGTCGGTGCTCGTGGGCTTGCGCAACAGCGTGGCGCAGCTGTTCCGCGAACTCGGCACCGACAACATCTTCGCCTTCCACCGCAACGGCGATCCCTACACTCCGGCCTCCGAGCGCGACGCGCTCCGCCGGCCGTTGAAGCCGTCCGACGCGGCGCCCATCGAGCGGCTGGCGACGGCGGTGCGTGACGTCGGTGTGCAGCTGCTCGTGCCGGCGGTAACCGCCACGCGCACCATCACGGCGCGCGCCGGCGGCAACGAATCCGATTCGGTGCTGATCGAGGGCGTGTCGGCGAATTTCTTCGATGTGACGGGCGCGGAGTTCGCTGCCGGGCGGCCGTTCACCGACGTGGAGAACCGCGTGGTGGCGCCCGTGGCGGTGCTGGGCGCGAATGTGGCTGAGGCGCTCTTCGGACCCAGCGAGGCCGTGGGGAAGCCCTTCTTGCTCGGCGGCGAGCGTTACTTCGTGGTCGGGGTGCTGGCCAAGCGGAAGGGCACGTTCTTCGGCGAGAACCGCAACGACAACGTCGTGTCGCTGCCCGTGGCCACCGCTGGCCGCCGCTTCCCCGAAGCCCAGAACACGGTGCTCTACGTGCGCGCCAAGCCCGGCGTGCGCGAGAGCGCCAGGGCCGAGGCCGAGACCATCCTGCGGCTGTTGCGGGGCGTGCGCGACGACGAGGAGAGCAACTTCAATTTGTCCACCTCTGATCAGATCATCGCGCAATTCGACAAGCTGGGCGCGCAGATCTTCCTGGCCACGGTGGGGCTCGCGGCGGTGAGCCTGCTCATCGGCGGCATTGGCATCGCCAACGTGATGGTGATGAGCGTCACCGAGCGCACCCGTGAGATCGGCGTGCGGCTGGCCATTGGCGCGCGCCGCCAGGAGGTGCTGCGCCAGTTCCTGTTCGAGGCGGCGATGCTGGCAGGTGCCGGCGGCGTGGCGGGCGTGGTGACGGCGACGCTGCTCGGCCTGGCGGCGACGGCGATTGCGCCGTCCTTTCCAGCCGTGCCGCCGTTGTGGGCCGTGGCGTCGGGGCTCGGCACGTCGGTGGGCGTCGGCGTGATCGCCGGTTACTGGCCGGCCCGCCGCGCGGCGGCGCTCGACCCGGTGGAGGCGCTGCGCTACGAATGAGCGCCGGGGTGCCGCAGGTGGTCGTGGTGGGCGGCGGCTTTGCCGGGTTGGCCGCGGCGAAGGCCCTGCGCCGCGCGGCCGTGCATGTGACGGTCGTGGATCGCCACAACCACCACGTGTTCCAGCCGCTCCTCTACCAGGTGGCCACGGCGGGTCTCTCGCCGGCCGACATCGCCGCTCCGATCCGCTGGATCCTGCGGCGTCAGGCCAACGTGCGCGTGCTGCTCGGCGAGGTCGTGGCGGTGGACACCTCTGCGCACCGCGTGACGCTGGCGGAGGGACCCGCGCTCGATTACGACGCGCTCGTGGTCACGACCGGCGTCACGCACGCCTATTTCGGACATGACGACTGGGCGGCGCATGCGCCGGGCCTGAAGACGCTCGACGATGCCGTGGCGATCCGCCGTCGCGTGCTGCTGGCGTTCGAGCGGGCTGAGCGTGAGCCCTCACCCGCGCGCCAGCGCGAGTTGCTCACCTTCGTGGTGATCGGCGGCGGCCCGACCGGCGCGGAGATGGCCGGCGCAATCGCCGAGATCGCGCGTCAGTCGCTCCGCCACGAGTTCGACCAGATCACCCCGCACACCGCGCGCGTACTGCTGCTCGAGGGCGGGCCCACGATTCTGTCGACCTACGTCGAGTCACTCAGGGTCTCGGCGCGCGCCGCCCTCACGGCCCTGGGCGTGGAGGTGCGCGAACGCGCGACCGTCACGCAGGTCAGTGACGGCGAGGTGCGGCTCGGCGACGAGCGGATTCCCGCCGGCACGATCGTCTGGGCCGCCGGCGTGCAGGCGTCGCCGGTAGGCCGTCTGCTGGGCGCGCCGGTGGATCGCCTCGGGCGCGTGCAGGTGTTGCCCGATCTGTCGGTGCCAGGCCTTCCAGAGGTGTTCGTGGCCGGCGACCTGATGCACCTGCCCGACGCCAGCGGCCAGCCGGTGCCCGGCGTGGCGCAGGCGGCGATGCAAGCGGGACGCGCCGCCGCGGGCAACCTGCAACGGCGCCTGGCGGGTAGGCCGACGGTACCGTTCGTCTATCGCGACCTGGGTGCGATGGCCACCATCGGCCGGGCCAGGGCGATTGCCGACCTCGGCTGGATCCGCCTCACGGGCTATCCCGCGTGGCTTGCCTGGCTGTTCCTGCACCTGGTGTTCCTGATTGGTTTCAAGAACCGGATCGTCGTGCTCGTGCAGTGGCTGGTGGCCTACCTCACCCGCCAGCGCGGGGTGCGTCTGATCACCGGCGATCGCCTTGGGTGATCTGGCGATCGATTGATCTAGCGTTCCAGTCGCAGCACGCGGCCGGGCAAGATGTCGGCGAAGGTGCCGCGGGTGCGCACGATCCGGCCGTTGACGACGATCATGTCGACGCCTGTGGCGATCTGGTGGGGGTGCTCGTAGGTGGCGGTCTCGGTGACCTGCGCCAGGTCGAAGACCAGCAGGTCGGCGAAGGCGCCCTCGCGGACGGCGCCGCGGTCCTTCACGCCGAACACCTCGGCCGCCAGCGCCGTCATCGAGCGGATGGCGAAGGGCAAGTCCACCACCTGGCGTTCGCGCACGTAGCGCTGCAGCTTGCGCGGGAACGCGCCATACGACCGCGGGTGCGGCTTGCCTTCGGTGACGGGCTGCAGGCCGCCGTCGGTGCAGGTCATGGTCCACGGCTGGCGCATGATGAGGGCGATGTCGTCCTCGGACATGTTGAACGACACGAGTCCGGCGTCGCCCTTCTCGAGCAGCGTGAGGGCGTATTCCTCTGGCGTCTGGCCGGCAGCCTTCGCCAGATCCGACAGCCGCTTGCCCTCGATCGTGGTGTCGGGGTCGTACTCCGACACCAGGAAGGTGTCGGCGCCGCCGCGCCGCGCCAGATTGGCCTTCACCTCGTCGCGCACCTTGCCGCGCAGTTCGCCGGTGACGCGGCGCAGCATCACCTCGCGTCCGCCCACCTGGGCCCAGCGCGGCATCAGGGCGCCGACGATGCCAGTGCCACTGGCCTCGTAGGGGTACTGATCGGCGAAGATCTGCACGCCGCGCGCGCGCGCCGCCTCGATGTGCGCCACGAGCGTCTTCGACAGCCCCCAACTGGCGGGGCCGAGCGCCTTCATGTGCGTGACGACACCGGTGAGTGCGGCCTGCTCGGCGATCTCGATCACCTCATCCACGGCGGCCACGACGCCCACGCCGTAGTCGGCTTCGTCGCGGATATGGCTGCTGTAGCTGCCGCCGAACGCAGCGGCCTCCTTGGCCATGGCCACGACTTCGGCGGTCTTCGAGTAGCTGCCGGGCGCGTAGTAGAGGCCACTCGACAGCCCGAAGGCGCCCGCGCGCATCCCCTCGCGCACGAGGGCGTTCATCTTCGCCTGCTCGGCGGGGGAGGGATCGCGATCGGTCATGCCCAGCACCGCGCTCCGCACCGATCCGTGCGGCACCATCAAGCCCACGTTGAGCCCGATCCCGGCGCGCTGGTAGCCGGCGCGCTGCGCCGCCAGGTCGACCGGACCGCCCCCATCGGGATTCACGAGTACCGTGGTGATGCCCTGCGCCAGCACCGGGCGTCCCTGCTTCAGGTCAGCGGTGGCGAGCCCAGGGCCGGCGTGCGAATGCACGTCGATGAAGCCCGGCGTGACGTAGCGTCCGGCGGCGTCGATGATCGTGGCGGCGGTGGCCACCGAGAGATCGCCCACGGCGCGAATGCGATCGCCGGTGACGCCGACATCGGCCCGGCGCGCGGGTGCGCCCGTGCCGTCCACCACGAGTCCTCCGCGAATGAGCAGATCGTAGCGCGCCTGGGCCAGCGGGCGGGCCGGTGGAGCGAGCACCAGTGCCGTCGCTAGAACCCCCGCGGCGTAGTGCCATCGCGTGTGCATGTCAGCCCCAGTCCCTAGCCCCGAGTCCCGAGCCCGTGGTTCTTCAGGGGGTTCTTCAGGGGATATCTCGTCGCGACGTAGTCGTCCACGAGTGCTTGGAACGCCGCCGCGAGTTCCTCGTAGCTGCCGCGCAAGGTGGAGTGGTGCTGGCCGTCGATGAACACCGGACACGTCGGCGCCTCGCCCGTGCCGGGCAGCGAGATGCCGATGTTGGCGGCCTTCGACTCGCCCGGCCCATTCACCACGCAGCCCATCACCGCCAGCGTGAGGGTCTCGACGCCCTCGCGGGTGGCCTTCCATTCGGGCATGCGCTCACGGATGTAGTCCTGCACGCGTTCGGCCAGCTCCTGGAACGTGGAGCTCGTGGTGCGGCCGCAGCCGGGGCACGCGGTGACGCTCGGCGCGAACGAGCGCAAGCCCATGGCCTGCAGAATCTCGCAGGCCGCGTAGACCTCGTCACGCCGATCGCCTCCGGGCCGCGGCGTGAGCGACACGCGGATGGTGTCGCCGATGCCCTCGTTGAGCAGCACGCCCAGCGCCGCCGCCGACCAGGTGAGGCCCTTGATGCCCATGCCGGCCTCGGTGAGCCCGAGGTGCAGCGGCTGCGTGGTCTGCTTCGCGAGTGCGCGGTAGACCTGAATCAGGTGCACGGGCCTGGAGACCTTGCACGAGATGATGATCTGGTGAACGGTGAGCCCGCTCTCGAGCGCCAGCTCGGTCGACTGCAGCGCCGAGAGCACCATGCACTCGTTGAGGATGTCGTCGGAGGTGAGACCGAGGTTGCGGTCGGTGTTCTCCTGCATCTTCGTCATGACCAGCTCTTGGTTGAGCGAGCCGCCATTGACGCCGATGCGCACCGGCTTGCCGTGGCTGGCCGCCACCTCGCAGATCGTGGCGAACTGCTCGTCACGCCGTTTGCCGGTGCCGACGTTGCCAGGATTGATGCGGTACTTGTCGAGCGCGGCCGCGCAGTCGGGATGGCGCGTGAGCAGCAGGTGACCGTTGTAGTGGAAGTCGCCGATGAGCGCCGCCGTGCAGCCGGCGTCGCGCATGCGCTGCTTGATCTCGGCCACGGCCGCGGCCGCTTCGGGCACGTTGACGGTCACGCGCACCATCTCGGAGCCCGCCTCCCACAACTCGATGCACTGTTGGGCCGTGCCGGCCGCGTCGGCCGTGTCGGTCATGGTCATCGACTGCACCACGACCGGCGCGCCGCCGCCCACCGTGATGCCGCCAACCGCGACCGGCACCGTGCGGTGGCGTCCCGTAAGCTGAATCATCGTGCGTATCCTAGTTTTCTTCCCGCCAGCCGTCGCCGAGCAGCGAGATCTTGATGTCGTCGGCGCGGAAGAGCGCCACGTCGACGCCGTCGAAGTTCTCGGCGCGATCCATCACGTCGTTGACGAAAACGGTGAGCGTGGTCTGCGGATCGCCGGGGATGATGACCGCCCGGGCGTGTTCCCCGAGCGGGCTCCACAGCCGCCACAACACCGTGGGACTCGAGATGTCCATCAGGCCCGGGTGGAGCTACGCAGAGCGTCGGTGTAGGCCGACGACTGGCCGCGCGCAATCGACAACGTGATCCAGGCCGGGCCCTGCAGATGTTTGGCGAGGAAGACGATCTGGTAGGCGTGGCCGGCATAGTGACTCAGTTGCCGGGCGAGCGCCGCCAGCACGGTCTGGCCTTCGCCGCGAATCGTGACGGTGCGCGCCAGGTCGTCGTCGGTCAACCCGTCGAGGGTGGCAAAGATCACCGCCCAGCTCTGTTCCCACGACGCGAGCAGCTCCGCGCGCGTGACGACGGGCGGCTCGAATTCCGCGTCGCGGTTGCGCCACGGCTTCTCGCCGTCGCTCGTGAGGAAGTCGGTCCAGCGCGAGCGCAGGTTGCCGGCCACATGCTGCATGAGCACGGCCACGCTGTTGCACCCGGCGTCGAGCCGCACGTGCAACTGCGCGTCCGTGAGCGGCGCGACCGCGCGGTCGGTGAGCTGCTTCGCCTTCTGGAACTCGCAGACGAACGTGGAGACCACCACCTGGGCCCCCACGGCTCAGTCCTGGTCCTTGTCCTCGACAGCGTCGGCGGCAGCCTCGGCAGCCTCGGCGGCTGCGTCGGCGGCCTCGGCCTTCATGAAATCGGGCAACGAGTCGTCGTCGGCGCCGGCCGCGGCATCGGCCTGGTCGTCGAGGCTATAGGCCCGGCCGGTGAACTTGGTGGGAATCGGCCCCTTGGGGCCGCGTTCCTTCTGGGCGAAGCCGGGCTTGGGGCCCTTCTTGCCCTTCGGGGGAGCGGGCGGACCGAAGTTACGCGAGCGCGCGATGGCCGCATCGGTGAGCGGCGGGTCGCCGGGCTGGGGCCGGAAGCCGCCAGGTCGCGGCGCGAAGCCGCCTCCGCCAGACGGGGAGCTGAAGCCGCCCGGACGCGGTGGACCGCTGAAGCCGCCCGGACGCGGCGGACCACTGAAGCCACCCGGTCGCGGGGGCATCGGGCTGCGGTCGTCGCGGGCGCGCGCTTCACTGACCGCAAGGGGACGCCCCATAAAGAGCTGTCCGTCGAAGCGCTTGACGGCTTCTTCCGCCAGAGCACGTTCGCCGTACTCGACAAACGCAAAACCTCGGGCACGGCCGGTTTCGCGATCGAGCGGCCGCACGATTTGCGTGGGCAGGCCGACGCTCGCAAAGTGCGAGCGGATGTCGTCTTCCGTTGCGTTGTAGGGCAGGTTTCCGATGAACAGTCGAACGGCTGGCACGGCTGGTTACTCTTGGAAGTCCGAGAATCGGCTCATGGGTTGACGATGCGTCGATGTCTCCACGCTCATGTCGTGTTGGGGCGACGTGTGGCTGCGTAGGGAATGCGTCAGATGAGTAGGGACGCGGGGAAGCGATCGAGATCGCAGAGCTGTCCTCGGCTGTGGGAGCATAGCAGGAAGCCTGCGAGCGCGCAATGGAGGGACCGGGGTGTCAACCGCGGCGGCCGTCCGGCGGCGCCGCCAGGCCGGCGAGCAGCGCCTCGAGCGCCGTCACCCGTTGCCGCAACATGTCCTTGTGCACCGGCCGGCACGCCGCCTGGAGCTGAGCCGTGGTGTCGGCCAGCGCCAGTTGAATCGACTCGGCCCGCTGGCGCCGCGCGATCTCTTCGGGCGAGGGCGCCGGACCGGCTGGGCCCTTCGCGCGCGCGTCGTCCTGTTGGGATTCGACCGCTTTGCTCTCCCACCCGCGTGCCATGCGCCCAGCATAGCAGCCCTTCGGCCGCTGAGGCCGCGGCCCGCGCCTGTTGTAGCCTACGGCATGCGTGAGACCGTCCCCGTGCGCCGAATTCATGGCGACGACGCCGCCGCCTTGCTGGCCGCCGGCGACCTGACCGTGCTCGACGTGCGCACGCTGGCCGAGCACGTGCGGCTGGGGCATTTACCCGGATCTCGCTTACTTCCTGTGGATCTAGTGCTGTCGGCGCCGGCCGTGCTGCCCGATGACGGCCGGCCCCTGCTCGTGTACTGCGAGCACGGCGTGCGGAGCGCCCATGCAGCCGAGGTGCTGGCGGCCGCCGGTCTCGGACCTGTCTATGACCTCGCTGGCGGGATGGCGGCCTGGCGCGGCGCGCGCGAGTTCGGTGCCACGCCCATCGACGGGCCGGCCGCGTGGCTGCTCGACAACGGCGACCTGCTGCGGCCGGGAATGCGCGTGCTCGACGTGGCCGCGGGCCGCGGTCGGCATGCCCTGCTGCTGGCGGGCGCGGGACTCGCGGTCACCGCCATCGACCGCGACGCCGCGAAGATGGCGCGTCTGGCAGACCTGGCCGGGCGCCTCGGGCTGGCCATCACGACCGAGGTGGGTGACCTCGAAGCTGGCGACGCCGCGCTGACCGAGGCGGCCTACGACCTGGTCGTCGTGACCAACTATCTGCACCGGCCCCTGATGCCGGCGCTGGTGCGCGCGGTCGCGCCCGATGGGGTGCTGCTCTACGAGACGTTCACCACCGCGCAGGCGGCGCGGGGTAGGCCCACCAACCCCGCCTATCTGCTGGAGCCGGGGGAACTGCCACGGTTGGTGGCGCCGCTCCAGGTGATCCGTCAGCGCGAAGGCGAGGTCGACGGGCGGATGGTGGCGAGCGTGGTGGCGGTCAACGGCTCGCGACCGGCGTCGGCGTGAAGGCCGCGGCCGCCGTCTGCCACGCGGCCGTGATGCGGGCCGGCGTCACGCCGTTGTGCGAGCTGTGCCATGTGACTGCGCCGCGCGCCACCACGAACACCTGGGGCGATTCGTGGCGCACGCCGAAGCGCGCGGCCAGCCGCTGCGACACGTCGCGGTGGCGCTGCACCACCACTTCGTGCACCGGGCCGGGCAGCACGCCCTCGCTGAGATCGTCGCGCACCATCAGGCTCACGCCGCAGCTTTGGCTATGCTTGAAGACGATGACGGGCTCGATCTGGGATGCCGCCAGCATGGCGTCGACATCGGCGTCTGACGCCAGGGCGCGAAACGAAGTCACCCGATCATTCTACCGTGCGCTCGGCCTGGGCCTGCTGCTGGCCCTGGCCACGGCCCGCGCCTCGGTCGCGCAGGAGGCGGTCACTCGGGGTGGGGCCGAATGGTCGGCTACGGCGTCGGTGGCGCGTGGCATCGGCCTGTTGCAATCCACCGGCGGCGAGCGCTACGCCATGCCCACGCTGTCGTGGGGTCGCGTGCTCACCGACCTGCGCGGACCGGGCTGGGCCCGCGGGCGATTCGAATGGTCGGTGGAAGTCACGCCGGTGTTTGCGGAGTGGTCGTCGGGACGGGCGCGTGGCGTGGGCGTGGCACCGCTGCAGTGGCGCTGGAACCTGGCGCCGCGCGGGCGCCTGTATCCATTCGCGGAGGTCGGCGGCGGCGCGCTCTGGACCACCGAGCCGATTCCGGCCGGCACGACCGGCACCAATTTCATGGCTCACGGCGGCGTCGGCCTGCGGGTGCTCGGTGCACGGGGCCGCGGCCTGGTGGCCAGCTACCGCCTGCACCACATCTCGAACGGCAACCGGCTGCGGCGCAATCCTGGCGTGAACGCGCACCTGATCAGCCTGGGCTATACCTGGCTGACCCACCCCTGACGTCATGCAACTCGCGCTGCCGCTGATGCCCGACGCTCTGGCCCACCCACGGGCGGAGCTCCCCGTCGTGGCCGCGCCACTGCCGGCGCCCGCGCCGGCCCGGCCCGCGGCGCCCGCGACGGAGTTCGTGCGGCGGCGCGGCGCGCGGCGCTACATCCTGCGCGTGCTCGACGACGGCACGCTGCGCGTGACGGTGCCGTGGTGGGGCAGCCGGCGCGAGGCCCGGCAGTTTGCCGAGTCACAAGAGGCGTGGGTGGCGCGACAGCGGACGCAGCGCGTGGCCCGCGTCGCCGCCCGCTGGAGCATCGGCACGGCCGTGCTCGTGGACGGCGTCGCGCACACGCTCACCGACCTGGGCGGCGCACGCCTGGCCCTCGGCGGTCACGTGCTCGAGGACCACGTCGAGCCCGGGAGTGATCCCGCACCGGCCGTGCGGGCCTGGCTGCGGCAGCGCGCCGTCGCGCATCTGCCGGCCGAACTCACGGCCCTGGCGGCGCAGCATGCCGTCCCCGTGACGCGCGTGTCGATTCGCGATCAGCAGTCGCGCTGGGGCTCGTGCTCGCGCCGCGGCACCATCTCGCTCAACTGGCGGCTCGTGCAGACGCCGCCGTTCGTGCGCGAGTACGTGCTGCTGCACGAGCTGATGCATCGCCGCGAGCTGAACCACTCGGCGCGCTTCTGGCGGCTCGTGGCGGCGGCCTGTCCGCGTTACGTCGAGGCGCGCACGTGGCTGCGCGAAGACGGCGCCACGCTGTTCTGACGCGTGCGCGGTTTCGCGTCTTGCGGCGACGCCGTGTGGCATATGACGGGCCGAGCCGAAAAGTAGCAGTCCTGTCGGCGCAGCGCGATAAATGGTGCCGGCGGAGGGAATCGAACCCACACGCCCCGTGAGGAGCACAGGATTTTGAGTCCCGCGCGTCTGCCAGTTCCGCCACGCCGGCACGTGGAAGCGATAGCTTACTACGGCCGGCGTCGGGCTCGAACGGGCGCCCTGTTCGTCGGGCCGGAGTCGGGCGGCTACTCGGGCCGCCACACCAGCGCCACGAGCTGCACCTGCACGCCGCCGCGCTTCGGCTTCACGACCACCCGCTCGAACGCTTCGGTGCTGTCGGTCCAGGCCTGCTGCACGGCCTGCAGCTCGCTCTCGAGCATGTCGGCGAGTTCCTGCTTCTGTGCCGCCGCGGCCTCTTCGTTGGCCTTGGCGCGGGCCACGTCGCCCGCTTCGCGGCCAATCCGGCTCACGCTGCGCGCCGCCGTCGTGACGCGGCCCAGATTGCCCACGCTGGCCACCTTGCGGCCGAAGATCGCGCCCAGCACCGACGCGCCCACCGACACCATGGTCGACATCTTCTGCTCCGAGGCCTGCTGTTCCTCGCGCTGCACGGCCACGCCGGCCTTGCGGATCTTCTCGTCGAGCGCGGTCAGCTTGGGCGCGTACTTGTCGCGGATCGCGGTGACCGCCTCGTCGCGGGCTTCGCGGCGCGCGTGGACGACGCGGACGCGATAGTCGGCCTCGCGCTCGCCCGGATGCGACACCACGCCCGTGCTCGGCGATCGCAAGAGCTCCACGCTCTGCGATCGGCCGGCCCACGACGTGAATTCCTTGGTCCATCCGGCGTAGCTCTTCGGCTTGGCCGCCGGCGGCGGCAGCGGGGTGAACGTGCCACCCGCCGCGGGCTCGCGCAGCAGCGCGTCCACGCCGAACTCCGCCGGCTCGGCATGTTCCCAGTCGGCGGTGACCGGGCCGTCGGTGAGCGGGGTCCACATCACGATATCGCTGGTCTCGTCGAGACCGAGCTTGGCGTCGGCGTACGACACACGCGCGGCGCCCACCAGCATCGGCACCCAGGTGTCGCCGGTGCCGCGGGCGAAATACTGCGGCACATCGGGCGGCACGATCGGTCGCGCCTGGGATGTGGATGCCGTAAAAGCGGATATGGCGGCCGCAGCGGAGGCGGGCGCCGTCGCGACGACCGGCGCCGGCGCGACGGGTACGGCCGCCGTGGCCGCCGTAGCCGCCGCCTTCTGCGCCGCCATCAGCGCGCGGATCTCGTCGCGTCCCATCGGGCCGCGCAGGTACGACATGGCCCAGCGCGATTGCAGCAGCACCGGCGCTGACTCGTGTACGTTGTGCAGCAGGAACACGCGCTTGTCGAGACCCGACAGCAGTCTGTCGAGACCCCGGCGATCGAAGCCGCGGCCGGCGCCCGAGGCCACGCCTTCGAGGCCGTCGAGCACGCGCGCCTTGTCGCGCTCGGTCTGCAGGCGGCCGAGGAACCACGTGCCGGCGTTCGACAGCGCCTTGTAGTCGAGGTCCACGGGATTCTGCGTGGCCAGCACACAGCCTAAGCCGTAGGCGCGCGCCTGCTTGAGCAGCGTCAGCAGCGGCACCTTGCTCGGCGGATTGGCCGTGGGCGGCAGGAAGCCGAAGAGCTCGTCCATGTAGAGCACCGCGCGCAGCGAGGTGGTGCCGCGCTGGCCGCGCACCCAGGCCAGCACCTGTTCGAGCAGCAGGGCCACGAAGAACATGCGCTCGGCATCGCCCAGGTGCGCAATCGACACGATCGCCACGCGCGGCTTCCCGGTAGGGCCGTAGAGCAGCTTGCCGACGTCGAGTGGCTCGCCTTCGAGCCAGGCCGCAAAGCCCGGCGCGGCCAGCACGTTGTTGAGGCGCATGGCCAGCGCGAAGCGGTCGCTCGCGGGATAGAACGACTCCAGGTCGAGCACGCCCACCTTGGTGACCGGCGGCGCCTGCACCTCGCTGATGAGCGTGGGCAGATCGAGGTTGCGGCCGGCGCGCCACGCTTCTTGCAGCAGCGTGGCGACGAGCACGTGTTCCCGGCTGGTCGTGGCCTCGCTCGTGAGGCCGGCCAGCGAGAGCAGGCTCGTGGCTACCGACTGCACGCGCGCGGCGAGCAACTCGGGCTCGTCGGTCACGGCCTTGGGCGGCGCGTTGAAGGTCTCGAGAATCGACAGCGGCAGTCCCGCGCGGCTGCCTGGCGTGTAGACGGAGACGTCGGCGGCCGCCTTCAAGCGGCTGATGCGATCGCCGTTCTGGCCCCAATCCGCCAGTCCGGCCCTCCAGCGGTCGGCTTCCCTGGCGGCGAACTGATCCACGGTGATCTGCTGGGCGCGCGCGTCGTCGGGATTCACCCACGGCGCAAACTCCTGCGCGCTGAGACCCGGGAAGGTGAGCATCAGATTCGCCAGGTCGCCCTTGGGATCGATGGCGAGCACGGGCAGGCCGTCGATGGCCGCTTCTTCGATGAGCGCCACGCCGAGCCCGGTCTTGCCGCTGCCGGTCATGCCGATGCAGACGGCGTGAGTCAGCAGGTCGGCGGAGTCGTAGAGCACCGGGTCGGCCGTGCCCTGCCGCGTGACCGGATCGTAGCGGCGCCCAAGATAGAAGAGCCCGAGCCGTTCGTAGTCCATCTGGTCGGCCATTCTATCCCTCGCGGCCGGCCACCTCTCACACGTCGAGGCCCACCGATCGCATCAGCGCAAGCGCATTGCTCGTGCCGACGACGCCCTCGCGCAGGTGGTAGTCGAACTCCAGCCCGCCCTGTTCGAAGCGATCGGCGAAGTGCATGTTGATGGCCCGTGGTGCAAGGGCCGTGGCCAGATCGGTCAAGGCCAGATCGTGGGTGGTGGCCATGCCGATCGCGCCGAGCGCCACGAGTCCGCGCAGCACCCCCTCGGCGCCCTGGCGCCGGTCGTGCGAGTTGGTGCCGGCGAGCAGTTCGTCGATCAGGAAGAGCGTGGCCGGCGCACCGTGCGCCGCACTCCGCGCCTGTTCCACGATCTGGCGCAGCTTGGTGATCTCGGCGAAGAAGCGCGACCTGCCCGATTGCAGAGAGTCTTGCACGCGCAAGGTGCCGGCCGGCAGCAGCGGCGAGAGCGTCATCGCGGCGGCGCACACCGGCGCGCCAGCGTGCGCGAGGACCACGTTCACGCCGACCGCGCGCAGCCATGTGCTCTTGCCCGACATGTTGGAACCGCTCACGATCACCAGGTGCGCCGCGTCGCCGCCGATCGACAGGTCATTGCCGATAGCGGCGGATGGCGGCAGCAGCGGATGCGTGAGCGCGCGCGCCTGCACCTGCGGCGGTCCCGCGACGAAGGTGGGGAAGACCGCCTCGGGATGTTCGGCCGCGTACGTGCCGAGCGCCGCCAGGGCCTCGAGCTCGCCCAGCGCGGCGATCCAGTCGGGCACGGCCTGGCCGGCCCGCGCGCGCCAGCGGTCCACGGCCCAGGCCAGCTGCGTCGCCCAGAAGAGCAGCACCGAGATCGGCCCGAAGATCTGGTTCTGGCGCGAGGTGAGCAGTTCGACCAGCCGCGTCAGCCGGCGAATCTGGGCCGAGGCCGGCAGACCGCCGGCCGCGAGCCGGCGCCGGATGTCGACGAGCGCCGGGGCCGCGAATGTGTCGGCTTCGATGCGCGCAATCAGCGCGGCGGTGAGGGCGAGGTCGCGGGCCCGCGGCTCCACGTCGTGGATGACGCGCACGACCTGGCGCCGCAACGCAAAGCCGACGATCGCCTGCAGGCTGAGCACGCCGCCGATCCAGGGGGGCGGCTCGCCGCTCGCGATCCACAGCCCCATGCCCACGAGCGTGGCGGCCGACAGCGCGCCCAGGGCCACGGGCGCCCAGACGGGCGCTGGCCTGGCCGGCGCCGTCGCCCACGCGCTCAGGGCCTCGGTGGCCGCGGCGTGCGGCACGTCGGGCCCGAGCACGGCGAGATCTTCGCGCAGAGCGTCGAGGCCCGAGAGCTCGACGGCCGCCTGCTGGCGGGCGCGCGCCTCATCGGGCGTGCCAGGGTGGAGCAGCCAGCGGGCGAGGGTGGCCTCGCCGGCGAGCGTGCGCGCCGTGGAGAGCAGGTCGAAGACGCTGCCGGGGCCGAAGAGGTCGAGGTCGTCGGCGTAGGGATGGTCGGGCGGCAGGTGGTGGAGGCCCGTGGTGCCGCGCCCCTGCCAGCGGCCTTCCACGCGCGCGAGGCCATCGTCGAGGTAACTGGTGATGCGGCGTACGCGCGTGCGTTGGGCGATCAGCCGCGCGTGGGCCACGGCGAGCGCCAGGAACACGACCACAGGCAGCGCCAGCCAGGCGGACGACACGCGGCCCATCCCGAAGGCCAGCACGCCGACCGCAACGGCTACCCCGGCCGTCGCCAGGCGCAGGTTCGCCAGGCGGTGGTGCCGGGCGTCGAGCGCGCCCTCTGCGACCTGCGCCGAGGCGCGCCGCTCGGCGTAGGCGGCCGCTACGGCCGCACGATGCCGTCGGCGGTCCACAGGTACAACGTGCGGCGACGATTGGCGGAGTCGGTGAAGTTGTCCACCTTCTCCGGCACCCAGTCACCGAACCCGAAGTTGTGCGCGACGATGCGCGTGCCGGGCTTGAGCGCCCGCGTAAGAATCGGCCGCAGCTTCAGGTTCGACGCCGTCAGCAGATAGGTCGTCACCACCGTGGCCGTAGAGATGTCGGTCGTGAGGGCGTTCTCGAGTTTGAAGGTCACAAGGTGCGTCACGCCCTCGCGCCTGGCGTTGGCGTTGGCTTCGGCAATGCGCTGCGGATCGATGTCGACGCCGATGCCGCGCGCGCCGTAGACCTTGGCCGCGGTGATCGGAATACGGCCGTCGCCGCAGCCGAGATCGATGACCACATCGGCCCTGGTCACCTTCGCCAGCGTCAGCATGCGGTCGACCACTTCTTGAGGCGTGGGCACGTAGGGCGCGAGGTTCGGGGCATCAGCACGCTTGGCGGTGGCGGCCTGGCGCGCGGCCGCCGCCACACCCGAGATGTTCGCCAAGCTCAGCAAGGCCAAAAGCGCGACGGCGACTCGGCGCATGCGGTCAGCATACTCACGTTTCCCGCCGGCCGGCGCGGCGCCCTGTGGATAACCCGTGCTGCGGTCATGCTTTAGCGCAACCAGCCTGTGCAACCTCGCGCATCGCAGAAATGCTGATTGTTCGGGCATTTTCCCTAGGCAGATGGCCTCTCCTCGGCTATAATGACCAGGTCCTCGAGGGCAGAATTCCCGCCCTTTCGACCTACCCATTCTGGAACGGGGGCCACGTGTCATTTTCGGTCGGCGACAAGGTCATCTACCCCAATCACGGTCTCGGCGTCGTGGAGAAAGTCGAGGAAAAGACCATCCTCGGCACCACGTGCGGCTTCTTCCACCTGCGGATCCTGTCGAACGACACGACGGTGCTCGTGCCGGTGGCCAATGTCGACAACGTCGGATTGCGACGGGCCATTGACGACGAAGAAGTCGAGCGGCTGTTCGGTAAGCTCGGCGACGGCAAGATCGACAACCACGCGAACTGGAAGGGCCGTTTCAAGGACAACTCTGACAAGATGCGGAGCGGTTCGATTGCCGACATGGCCGACGTGCTCAAGAGTCTCACGTTCCTGGCCAAGTCGAAGAGCCTCTCGTTTCGCGAGAAGCGGATGCTCGACCGCGCCAAGTCGCTCATCGTCTCGGAAGTGTCCGAGGTAATGCGCGTGACGCCGGGCGATATCGAAGAGCGCGTCGAGAAGGCGCTCGACCGCTGCTTCGTCACCAAGGCCCGCAACGCACAGCGCGCCGAAACGCGCGCCAGTGCGAAGGTGGAACTGGCCAAGGCCGTGGCGCCCGCGCCGGTGGCCGTTGCCGCCAAGGCGCGTCAAGCCCGCGCGTCGTAGCCTCAGCTCCATCCTCACGTGAGAATGCCCGGTCCGGACACTGTCCGCGCCGGGCATTTGTCTTTGCACGGGTTCGCGGAAGCTGGGAGGCGTGTGTCGGAGTTGGTGTCCACCGGAGTTGCCGCCGTTCGCTCGGTGACGGCCTTTGCGGTGGCCGCGATCTATGTCGCGGTGGCCGGCACGCTCGGCCTTCTGGTGGCGGTGCCGTTCAAGTGGAAGGGCCTGCTCTACGAGCTTGGCCACGGCGGGGTGTGGCTGGCGCTCGGCGCCGCCGGCATCCACTACCGGGTGGCGGGCCGGCGCCATATCCCGGCCGGACAAGCCGTGGTCTTCTGCGCCAACCATCAGAGCAACGTCGACCCGCCCGTGCTCTTCCGGGCCCTCCACCCCCGTCTGCACGTCCTGTTCAAGGCGGAACTGCTCAAGCTGCCGATCTTCGGCCGCGTAATGGAGGCCGGCGGATTCGTGGCGGTGGAGCGCGGGCGCCGCGACGAGGCCCTGGCCTCGATTGACATCGCCGCCGCGTCGATTCGCAGCGGCAACTCCTTCCTGATCTTCCCCGAAGGCACGCGCAGCCGCACCGACGAGCTCTTGCCCTTCAAGAAGGGCGGCTTCATCATGGCCATCACGGCGCAGGCGCCCATTCTGCCGGTGGCGATCATGGGCGGACGGGCGGCCATGCGGAAGGGCAGCGCCATCGTGCGGCCGGTCACCGTGTCGATCCGGATTGGCGCGCCGATCGCGACCGCTGGCCGCAGCCTGGCCGAACGCGATACCGTGATTGCCGACGTGCGCGCCGCCATCCAGGCGCTGCTCGCCCTTGGCCCGGTGACGACGGAGGACTGAGACATGGACCTGCTGGTCACGGCTGGACGCACGCTCGGCTTCTCGCTCGCCGCGGGCGTGAATCTCTATGCCACCGTGGCCATCCTGGGCCTGGCGACGCGCTACGGCGTCGTCGAACTGCCGCCGCAGTTCAAGGCGTTCGACAACCCCTGGGTCATCGGCGTGGCGCTCGTGCTCTATGTCGTCGAGTTCGTGGCCGACAAGGTGCCGTGGATCGACACGGTGTGGGACACGGTGCACACGCTCGTGCGGCCCCTCGGCGGCGCGCTGATCGCCGTGTCCGCCCTCGGCGATGCCGCGCCGTGGCTGCAGGGCGTCACCGCGATCGTCGGCGGCACGCTGGCCGCGGGCGGCCACCTCACCAAGGCCGGCACCCGCGCGGCCGTGAACGTGAGTCCTGAGCCGTTCACCAACTGGGGACTCAGCCTGGCGGAAGACGCCTTCGTCATTGGCCTGGTCGTGCTGGCCTTGAAGTTTCCGCTCGTGGCGCTCGGCGTCACGGCGATCTGCGTGGTCATGATCCTGCTGCTCGCGCGCTGGCTGCTCGGCTGGTTGCGCCGCGCCGCCGCACCGCCCGCCGTGGCGGTGCTCGCGCTCGCCCTGCTGTGCAGTGCGGCACCGCGGGCGCAGCAGACACTGGCGCAGGAGCCGCTCTTCCGCGGCGGCGCCAATCTCGTGCGCCTCGACGTCTACGCGTCCAAGGGCGGCGTGGCCGTTACCGATCTCACCGCGGCCGACTTCGACGTGAGCGAGGACAACGCGCCGCAGCAGGTGTCGTCGTTCGAGTTCGTGCGGGCGCGGGGCGTCGTGCCGGAGTCGGCGCGGGTCGAGCCGAACACGGTGGCCGCGTCGCGCGAACGCGCGGCCCTGCCCGATGGCCGCCTGTTCGTGCTCTTCCTCGACACGGGGCACGTGCAGGTGGAAGGCTCATATCACGCGCAGAACCCGGTGTCGGCTTTGCTCGACCGCGTGGTCGGCGAAGACGACCTGGTCGGCGTGATGACGCCCGACATCACGGCCCGCAACATCACCTTCTCACCGCGCACCGGATCGGTCGGCGAGATGCTGCGAGCCAACTGGCACTGGGGCGAGCGCGGGCGGATGATGGCGACTGATCCCCGCGATCGTGAGATCGAGGACTGCTATCCCGACGTCGGCCCGACCGCCGGCTTCGCCCAGCCGCTGCTCGAACGGCGGCGCGAAGCCAAGGTGCTCGCGTCGCTCACCGATCTGCTCGAGCACCTCGAAGGCGTGCGCGAAGAACGCACCTTCGTGCTGCTGCTGTCCGAGGGGTGGCTGACGCCGCGGCCGGATCAATCCTTGGCCCGGGCCATCGACCCGCCGGGTGGACGGCGAACCGTGCCCGGAGGTCCAGGCGACGTCGGCATAACACCCGGCGACAAACTCACGTTGAGTGGCGCGGTCGGCGGCCGGAGCTTCGAGTCGTGCGAGCGCGAGCGCGGCCTGCTCGCCAACCAGGACTTCGAGATGGAGTTCCAGCAGCTGACGCGCCTGGCCAACCGGGCGAACGTGAGCTTCTACCCGATCGACCCGCGCGGGCTCGTGGTGTTCGATGAGGCCGCGACCGCCCGGCGTTCGGCGAACCCGTCGCTGGTTGCTGATGGCGCGCGCCTGGCGCGCCGCCAGAGCGCACTGCGCGCGTTGGCCGAAGAGACCGACGGCGCGGTGGTGCTCAACACGAACATCGAGCGGGCGATGCCGCGCCTGCTCACCGACGTGGGCTCGTACTACCTGCTCGGCTATGTCTCGACCAACCAGAAGCTCGACGGCCGCTACCGCAGGCTCACGGTGCGCGTGAAGCGGCCGGGCATCGACGTGCGCGCCCGCCCCGGGTATCTCGCGCCGACGGCCGGGGATGTGGCCGCCGCGCAGACGACGGCGAAGCCGACGGCGACGGCGGGCGTGAACCGGGCGCTGTCGAGCCTGCCGACGGGCCGGCGCGTGGCGCCGATCTATCTGCAGGCGGCGGGCGGCGCCGGCTTCGTGCAGCTCACGCTCGAAGTCGATCGCGCCACCGCGGCCGCGCCCGAGTGGAGCCAGGGCGGGCAGGTGCGCGTCGAGATCGAGCCCGCCGATGGCAGCCGCGGCGCCGCGCGCCTCAGCGAGACGATCACGCTCGACCCCGGCACGCGGGTCTACACGCTGCGTCATCCCGCCCGCGACTTGCTGCCGGCCGGCGCGTATCAGATTCGCGTGCAGGCCACGCCGAGCGGCGGCACCCGCGGCGTGCCGGCGACGGCGTCGACCTTGGTCACGGTGCCGAAGGCGGCCGCGCTGCTCGGTTCTGCCGCCACGGCCTCGCGCCGCGGGCCGGGGTCTGGCCGCCTCTTCGCGCCCACGGCCGACCCCCGCTTCCGGCGCACCGAACGGATCGTGCTCGAGACGCCACTCGTGTCGAAGACCGCCACGGTCACCGCGCGCCTGCTGAACCGCGTGGGCCAGGCCATGAACGTGCCGGTGACGCTCAGCGAGCGCATCGACGAGTCACTGCTGCTGCGCGTGTCGGTCGCCGAGCTGGCACTGGCGCCGCTCGCGCCGGGCGAATACGTGATCGAGGTGACCGCCACCGAGGGCGCAGTCACCGAAACGATCAGCTACGCGGTGCGCGTCGTGCCCTGACGGCGGGGACCAGGGACCAGGAACTCGGAACTCGGGACCCGGGACCCGGGCCCTAGTCGATGGTGCGTTGGGCCGCGCGGTAGAGGATCAGGCCGAGGGCGAGGAACAGGCCCACGCCGAAGAGTTGACCCATCGCGTTCTCGCCGTGCAGGAAGGGCAGCGCGTCGCCGATGGCCGTGAAGGGCGCGATGCGCTCGGTGCCCACCAGCACCGCGTACAAGATGCCCGCGAGCGATCCGCCGGCGATGAGGCCGGAACTGAAGAGCGTGCCCGAGCTGATGTCGGACTCACTCTTCACGCCGGTCTTGCGTTCCACGAACCAGCGCACGAGTCCGCCCGCGAAGATCGGCGCCGTGGTGGCGATCGGCAGATAGGAGCCCACCGCGAACGACAGCGAGTGGATGCCGCACAGCTCGAGCGTGACCGAGATGAACATGCCGACCAGCACCAGCCCCCACGGCAGGTTCTGTGAGAGCAGCCCTTGAATCAGCGTGGCCATCAGGGTGGCCTGCGGTGCCGGCACGGCCGCCGAGCCGATGGTGAAGACCTGGTGCAGGTAGAGCACCGTCCAGCCGATCACGAACGACGACGTGATGACGCCAATCGCCAGGCCGATTTGCTGGTAGATGGGCGTGGCGCCCACGAGGTAGCCGGTCTTGAGATCCTGCGAGGTGTTGCCGGCGTTGGCCGCGCTGATGCACACGATGGCGCCCACCGAGAGCGCAATCGGCGCGTAGATGTCGCCGGTCCAGCCGAGCGCCACGAAGATCAGGCACGTGATGATGAGGGTGGCGATGGTCATGCCTGAAATGGGATTCGACGACGACCCGATCAAGCCGGTGATGCGCGACGACACAGTGGCGAAGAAGAAGCCGAACACCACGATCAGCACGGCCACGAGGAAGTTGCCCTGTGTGGGCAGACCCGGCGCGACCGCGAGGAAGATGGCCAGCAGCAGCGAGCCGACGATCACGACCGTCATCGGGATGTCGCGCTCGGTGCGCAGCTGCACGCCGCCGGCACCGGTGCCGATGCCCTTCAAGCCGTCACGCGCCGACGACACAATCGTGGGGATGGTGCGGGCCAGCGTGATCAGGCCGGCCGCCAGCACCGCGCCCGCGCCGATGTAGCGGATGTAGGCGCTCCAGATCTGGCCGGGGCTCATCTCCGAGATGAGCAGCGGCAGTCCGGTGGTGGGATGCATCATGAGTGGATGGATCGGCGGGAACGGGGTCGGGATGGCCGCGCCCAGGATCGAGAGCAGCGGCAGCAGCACCAGCCATGAGAGCACGCCGCCGGCGAACATCGTGCCGGCGATGCGCGGGCCGATCACGTAGCCGACGCCCATGTACTCGGGCGAGATGTCCACGTTGATGGTGGCGTTGGGGAACTGGCTGGCGCGCGCGAACGAGTGGCCCACTTCCTGGCGGAAGAGATTGAAGGTCCACGACAGCGACTTCCACACGGCGCCGATGCCCAGGCCCGCGAACACCAGACCGGCCAGCTTGCCGCCGCGTTCGCCGGCCACGAGCACCTCGGCGCAGGCCGTGCCTTCGGGGTAGGGCAACACGCCGTGCTCCTTCACGATCAGCGCGCGGCGCAGCGGCACCATCATCAGCACGCCCAGAATGCCGCCGGCAAACGCCAGCATGGTGATCTTGGCGTAGTTGAAATAGCCCGGGTCGTTCGGGACCAGGAAGATGAGCGCCGGAATCGTGAACACGACGCCGCCGGCCACCGACTCACCGGCCGACCCGATGGTCTGCACGATGTTGTTCTCGAGGATCGTCGACCCGCCAAAGCGCTTCAGCACCGAGATGGCGAGCACGGCAATGGGAATCGAGGCCGACACGGTGAGCCCCGCGCGCAGTCCTAGGTAGACGGTGGAGGCGCCGAAGATCAGGCCGAAGAGCACGCCCAGGAAGATCGCCTTCCCGGTGAACTCCGCCATCGACGTTCCGTCCGCGACGTATGGGGTGAAGGCTTTCGGGGCGTCGGCTGCGGGGCGCGCCGGGGGAGTCGTCTGGGCCATGGCCGGGATGGTAACGCAGGACGCGGCCGGCCACGTGCAAACGCTTTACGGGCCGTGCGCGTTTGCCCTATCCTGAGGAGGCTTGTGAATGTTCCGAACAAGCGGAAGGCCGCCTCCGAGCAGGTCTCGGAACTGACGACGGGCCGCCTGTCCGTATATCTCAGATGCCTGAATCAGCTCGAGGCCGACGGCGTCGAGACGATCTCGTCTCAGGCGCTGGCGGAGCGCTTTCACCTGAACGCCGCCCAGATCCGCAAGGACCTGGCCTACTTCGGGGAATTCGGCGTGCGCGGCGTGGGCTACTACGTCAAGGACCTGAAGCTCCATCTGCGCAAGATCCTGGGGCTCGATCGCAGTCTGCGCGTGGCCGTGCTCGGCGCCGGCAACCTCGGCATGGCGCTCGCCGACTACCCGGGGTTCCGCCGCGAGGGCTTCGAGATCGTGGCGATGTTCGACAGCGCCGACGGCAAGATCGGCGTCGAGTCACGCAGTGGCGTGCCCATCCACGACATCCGCGATCTGCGGAAGGTGCTGCGGCGCGAGCGCATCGACATCGTGGTGCTGGCCGTGCCGGCCGAGTCGGCCCAGCACGTGCTCGACCAGGTGGCGGGGAGCGGGGTGAAGGCCGTGCTCAATTTCTCGCCCGGCACGCTCAAGGTGCCCGAGGGCATCAAGCTGAAGAGCGTCGACCTCACCGTGTCGCTCGAAAGCCTGTCGTTCTTCCTGGCTCAGGGCGACAGCTCGACCTAAGCTCGACGCTCCCGCACAAGGAGGGCGCATGCCCAGACCCGCACGCTTGACGCACATCGACGCCGACGGCCGCATCAGGATGGTGGACGTGGGCGACAAGCCCGTCACCGTACGCGAGGCGTCGGCCTCGGGCCACGTGGCCATGTCGCCGACCGCGCGCGCGGCCATCCGGGCGGGCCGGATCAAGAAGGGCGATCCGCTGCAGGCGGCGCGCCTGGCCGGCATCATGGCGGCGAAGCGCACGGCGGACCTCATCCCGCTCTGCCATCCGCTCATGCTGAGCGGCATCGAGGTGGAACTCACGCACACAGCCACCGGGGTGGCGATCGTGGCGCGCGTGCGCACGGCGGGGCAGACCGGCGTGGAGATGGAAGCGCTCACGGCGGTGGCGGGCGCGGCGCTCACCGTTTACGACATGGTGAAGGCCGTGGACCAGGGCATGGTGATCGAGCGCGTGCAGCTCGAGGAGAAACTGGGCGGGCGCTCCGGGCACTACCGGCGCCCGGTCGAGGCGCGCGCGCGCCGGAAAGCGCCACGCTCGCGGTGACCATCCTCGTCTCGATCCAGCAGCCGGTCGCCGCCTGGCAGATTCCCGCGGCGCAGATCGAGCGCCTGCGGCTGGCCTTTCCGCATCACGACTTCGTGTATGCCACGACCGCGGCCGAGCGCGCCGAGGGACTCGCGCGGTGTGACGTCGCCTATACCTGGATGCTGTCAGGGGAAGAGCTCGACTCGGCCCCGCGCCTGCGCTGGCTGCATTCGTCGGCGGTCGCGGTGGGCACGATCTGCCTGCTCGCCCTGGCGGAGCGCGGCGTCGTCGTGACCAACACGCGCGGCGTGCAGGGCGGGCCGATTGCCGAGCACGTGTTCGCGACGCTGCTCGCCCTCACGCACGGTGTGCCGTTGGCGCTCGATCGGCAGCGCACGCAGACCTGGGCGCAGAACGAGTTCGTCGGCGAGCGGCTGCCCGTGCGGCTCAGCGGATTGTGTCTGGGCGTGGTGGGACTGGGCTCGATTGGCTCGGAGGTGGCACGGCTGGGCGTGGCCTTCGGCATGCGGGTCATCGGCCTGCGGCGTCATCCCGAACAGGGTGGCCCCCCCGGCGTGCACGCCGTGTGGGGCGCAGGTCGCCTCGACGAACTGGCGGC
>Ga0335394_10001353_pt1 | contig 27499 bp, 27 predicted proteins | sample MAT03_FD_205741 | JGI IMG/M metagenome (GOLD analysis project Ga0335394, IMG submission 205741) | Freshwater microbial communities from Lake Fryxell liftoff mats and glacier meltwater in Antarctica - MAT-03 (spades assembly) (version 2) ...
ATTCACGCCGCCGTACGATCACCTGTTTGTGCAGGAACTTGATCCCTTCCACGGCGCCATCAGTTCGCTCGATCTGGGAAGGAAGTACGACCTGATCCTGGGCTTGGAGATCGTCGAACACCTGATCGATCCCCTGCCGTTCTTCCGCCTGATCGCCGGCAACCTGTCAGCGGATGGCGTCGCGCTGGTGACCACGCCCAACGTCAGCAGTTTCGGCGCCGCGTGCCGCTTATTGCTTGGGCGCAGCAATCATGAATCGTTCGAGCGCAGCGTGTTCACCTGGAAGAGCGACTGGCGGGCACATGTGCGGCTTTATGACCGCGGAGAACTGATCCGTTTCGGAGAGATGCATGGGCTCACGACCGTTGCGCATGCGTATTTCAGCTCCGTCGCGCTCGGGTACGAGCGGCGCAAACGACTCGGGTGGCTGCTGAGGCGGCTGACCTCGGCCGTCGTGCCGTGGTGGCGAGAGGATCAATGGATCGTATACGGTCGCTCTACCAAAGCCGCGGCGGGCGAGCACGCGGCACCGTGAACCTCCTCACGGCCAGGACAGAACGACTTCGGATTCGTGTTGCCTGCCTGTTGGACGGTGCAAACAACACACCGCCGCAAATCTGCGGCGGTGCGTCGATCTTTCAGCAGGAGAAGTGGGTTCCGATCCAAAGGGCCTGCCGGGACGTGGAACGCAGGCTGGTCACCCCTGGAAAAACTGACTTCCGAGGCTGTGTCATGTCGCTAGCGTTGCCCCCGCACGACAGGTCAATTCCCAGCTTTCGACCACGTTGATGGTGTGGCTCCATTGACTCACCACCCGCAGTAGGTCCACCGATGTCACGCTACCCGATCAGCCGAATCATCTTGTCCTTGGTGCAGGCCCTAGGCTGGGTGCTGGCAGCGATTGGTATCCTATTGGGATCACTCCAGCTCGCCCACCACGATAAGTCGGGCATCGTGACCATGATATCTTTCCTGTTCGGCGGCGCGCTCAACCACGCGCTGATATCCATCGGCCTGGCCATCTTCGACATCGCTGACAACCAGCGCGAGCAGCTCGATGCTCAGTACGGAATGACGAAAACCATTCGTGATCGCCTGCCAAAGACCACTGATACCTGACCGGGAGCATTCATGCCTGACTGGCGAGATCAGCACTTCGGTGGCCAAGCAGCCACGCCACAGAAAGCGCCACCCAACAACGTCAGGATGACCACGGCGATCGCCGCCATGCTGATCCTGCCAAGCATTGGCGTCGGCATCGCCTTCACGCTGGGATACTTCGATCCGTTGCTGGCGAAATACTTTCCGCCTCACCACGACCAGGCAGGACAATCATTAGACCGATACCGTGATTCGGCGCGGCACGATGCTGCCGACCAAAGCCAGCCGAGCGATTCATCAGCGTACACACCGGCACCAATCACCATCACCCAGGCACGGGCGAATGAACTGCGTCGGATTATCCAGTCCCGTGAATCTGGAATTGATCTGCTAAGTCGCGATCAGGCCAAGGCTGAAGAAAAGCGCGGGGCCGCTGCCGGCTCACTGAACACAGCCAAGGAGCGCCTGTTCTGGCTGGAAAGAAACCGGCCACACACCAACGACAGCGGCGCAATTTATCGCTGGAACCAAGCACATGACGATGCGATCGCGGCAGCCAAGAACGCGACCAACACCCTGGCTGCCCAGGGCAAGGTGGTGGCCAGCTTCGATGCACGGATCACCAAGGCGACCACTGAAAAAGATGCAGCCAAGACGGAACTACACGGCGCTGTGATCATCCCGTGACCGACACCCGCCCCTGGCTGATCTACACCCGCGTCAGCACCGACGACCAGGCCGAGTCTGGCATCAGCCTCGACGCGCAGCTCCTCGCGTGTCGCGCCTATTGCACGGCCAAGGGCTGGACGGTCACCGAAGACATTTGCGACCGCGGTGCGTCAGCGTCGACGCTCAAACGCGACGGCATGCAGCGCGTGCTTGCGCGCCTGACGGCGGACGACGTGGCCGGGGAGATCGCGTGGCGACTCAATCGCATGACGCGCTCGCGCGCGCTTCAGGCAACCTGCAGTGCGCGCGCCTGAAAGATGACTGCCTGATCCTCGATCTCTACGATGCGTCAAAAAGAGACGAACCATCGCGCATTGACGCGATGGTTCGTACAAAGCCCATAGAGTTGGGTTCCCTGACGGGGCTCGAACCCGCTACCTCCAGAGCCACAGAGAACGCCTTCAATAGATGCTTTCGACGAACTCCATCGGTGTTTTTGAGAAGTTCATTGGGGTCTCGGGCAACTCTTCGGCAACTCTTGAGGGGTCATCTCAACTTGCCGCGACAATCGAGCCACAAGCGTTGCACTTCAAAATCTTCTTTTTCATGACCAGAAGCCAACCCAGCAACCCGCCAATGAACGACATGACAATCACTCCGAAAGAGAGACCACCAGCAACCGCGGTTCCAACTCCAGCCCCGATGGTTGCTGCCTGCTTGGTCATCACCGCAGACTCAACTACGGTCTTCTGCTGATCAGTGAGACCCGTTGTGTCTATGGAAGCGACAGGTTTCCCCTCCACGATTGCGGTGATGATCGGTTCTGGGATATTCTTTGAGCGCAAATCTGCCGTTACTTGAGTCGACCCTGCGGTGGCAACTTCGCCCGACGCTTTCCCCGTCCCGACCAGTCCCATTATCCCGATCAGCATACCGATGATTGAGGGGATGAGGAAAATGTACCCAATCAGCACGACAGGGATGCTCATGCGGTATGCGGTTTTCCGTTTCAGCTCTCCACCTTCGCATACTTTGCACTTGATGACCGCAGCCATGGTAATTCTTTCTTCGGTTTGAGGGTGACGACTCCCCTTCGTTTACTGCCAAGAGATCTCACCCGCAACAACCATTCCCCATCTTGGTCAGGGGTCATATACCTACCGCTCGGGGACTGAACCAGACGGACTGAAGTCCCTAACTGCCAACAAGGGTTCCCATACTGGCAAAATCGCCTTGGCACGACTGGTGCCGATGCCTAAGTTTTGCTCATTATGAGCCAGAAAACCAGCATCACCGCGATTGCTTACCTCCGAGTGTCGACCGTGGAGCAATCCACGGATGGGGTGTCGCTCGCTGCACAACGCTCACGGATCGAGTCCTGGTGCGCTGGGAACGATGCCAACCTGCTTGCGGTCTACGAGGACGCAGGTCTGTCGGGTAAAGCTGCTGGGAACCGTCCAGGTCTGCAACTCGCTCTAGAGCACTGCAAACGGTCTGGTGCAACCCTGGTGGTCTACTCGCTGTCCCGACTGTCGCGCTCCATCTCTGACACCTGCTCCATCATGCAGCGGTTGAGCAAAGCTGGTGGGTTGGCTTCCTTGTCAGAGCGCATCGATGGTTCCACCGCCACTGGTCGGATGGTACTCAACCTGCTGATCTCCCTGTCCCAGTTTGAACGGGAGCAGGTCGGGGAGCGGACCGCATGCGCACTCCAGCACATGAAGTCACAGGGGAGACGCATCAGTCGTCACATCCCATTCGGGTTCACGTGTGCGGATGGGAAGTCTCTGGTTGTGAATGACCGCGAACAGTTCGTGCTGGGACAGATGATGGACTGGGATCGTGCTGGGATGTCACTGGGGGAGATTGCGGACGAACTAGAGAACAGCGGTGTTGCGACCAGGAATGGTAATACCTGGAAGCGTGGAACGGTGTTCTCGATCCTCAAACGGGTGCGCGCAGAGCGTGCAGCATAACGACCAATCCAACTTCAAAGTTTGCTTGGACCGATCGTGTGCCAGCTATTGAAAGCGGCAGACTTCTTCTTCCCTTCGATTGAATACACAATCGTCAGGGTCTTACGTTCACCAGGAACAGGGTCGCCAACCCCACCTGGAACTCAACCCCCTTCTGCAACTTGCCGACTGCTGCCCATTCCAGGCCTCTAGGATAAATCTTCTCGCTCTCCTGGTACCGTAGGGGCCAGTTCCCGCTCGGGATTTACCTGAGCGATCATGGCTCCAACAGCGATTCTCACGGCCATTGAGCGGCGAGTCGCCCAAGAGTGATGAAAAAACTTTACATTTATTTTCTCTTTACATTTTATCAGATATCAATACGGTATTGTCATGAGAACGCCGTTTCGGCGCGATCATAAACAAGAAAAGCAGAAAATCTGCAAAGGACTTGCGCATATAAACAACAATTCTTGAAAGGAATTGAAATGCATACTGGACATCTTTCGCCATCGTACACCGAACTGAGCGGTGATCACTACGTCAAGCTCAACATTGCACACGCTGTCCGACATTGGTCAGGACAACGTGCGTGCTCCCCTGAACAAATCGATCGGGTCATCAGGTCACTCCGTCACAGGATCTCGACCCGAGAAAACTCCGTCGTCTGCGGTATCTGGAACGTGCATGAGATGCTGCGCTGCGTCGGGCACCTCAATCCAGACCTGGAGCAGGCCGCAAACGTCTGGTTAGTCCAGGAAACGGACAAGCACTTCACCCGATGGTCCATGGAGGTGAACGGCGATGATTCCGACGATACATCATCGCTCGGAAGCTGGTTCATCCCGATTGACGCATTTTCGTCTGTGGTGCAGACGGGAGGCGAACTGTGAACCTCCACGATACACTGCGGAACACCAAGTTCTCCTCGCGGCCATCGATCTACTTCTCACCATTTGAGGTGGACAAGAATCGCGCACTCTCTCTGAACTACCTCCTTGAATTCCAGGAAGGTGAAATTCTTACGAAGACGGTGAGCAAACGGAAAAAGAAGAAGACCTACTATGAGTGCGTAGTGATGGTGCTGGATGATCCTCGACAGGGAATGCAAGCTTGCACCAATCAAGCGAGTCCAGTCCACCACTACCTCTATGACGTTGACGAGGAGGGTATGGGAAAGCTGCTCAGTCTTTTGAATGAGGGAGTCGATCTCATTGGCACCCCTATCAAGGTCGTCACTTCTCGGTTCAGGAAGGGGTCTCGGTTGCTCACGCGGATTGATTACCAACTTCCGAAAGACGGCGAGTACGATCTGGAAAAGCTGACTGCCGTTCCGAACTTACCGCGACCGCGACCACTTGCGCCGCCAGAGACACCAGCGGCAATTTCACCGCCAGTGGTCCCCACGGTCATGAACCCAGCGACACCAGCACCCCCTACCTCATCTTTGGGCTGCTGGGACGGAGAGGACTTTTACCGTGCCGCACAGCAAGCAGCAGCCGAGAAACGCGCTCGGGAAGAAGAGATGTCCCGTTACGCTGACGACAGAAGGCCGTTCAGATCATGACCCAGCGCACGGTCATGCAAAAATCATGCGGTAAACGTGCGCACTTACATGCTGGTCATGCTAGCCCGATATAGACGATGATGATGTAGATGATGATGATGATGTAGATGTAGATTGGATTAGATAAGATTATTTACAGCCGTGAAGACACGTCTGGAGCCACACCAAGGACTCACACGGTAGTCGTCCATTCCGTTCGCTTCGCTCACTCCATGGAAACCCCACGCCGAAAAGCGTGGGGTTTGAGCGTTGGTGGGAATGGTCGAATTCGTTGACCACTTTGCTTCTGACTACGTTGACTGCGTTCGCTGCCGCTCACGCCCTGTCTTTTCTTCGTGTGGTTCAACTCCGAGAGTTGGCCACGTTGGTTCATGTAAGTTTCACGGATGCTCAGTCCTGCGGACCTCGCACCGTGCTTCGCTGCGCTCAGCCGTATAGGTTCAATCCTGTATGAACACACGAAGGAATGAGTGCCCGTCGCTTCGCTCCAAGTGTGGTCGTCATTCACCCAGGATTGATTTCGCCGCCAACACAAGACCAGTCCAATGGGATGATCTACATGAGTCTCGCGGATGCTCCGTCCTGCGGACTACGCACCGCGCTTCGCTGCGCTCAGCCCTGTGATGGTTCATCGATCTATGCATTCAGACCTTGGATGGGTTGGCCACAATCATGACCAGTCCCCCCCTCGCTGCGCTCGGGTGTGGTTCACCGTCACTCAGCATGGTTCTCCCTCGCCGTTCATGAAAACCCTGGGGAGTCCATTTCGCCGCTGTATCGCCAAGGACGGATTTGCCCTGGTCCGTTTTTTCGCCAAACACAGTCCTAGCAGCTCCATTTCCGCCAGTGTCGTTGCCAAGTGCCGCTGGCCCCAACTCCACCATGCCCATCCAGGTGTTTCTCGCATTGATCCTCAGCGATGCTCGCCGCTGACGCTCTCGCTAAATAAGGAAGACGGAGGGAACTTCCCCATGGGTAGCACACCAATCTTTATGGAATCGCACGAGGACTACCTCGCCCGTCGCATTCGGGACGCCCAGGACCGACTTCTGGCCGCTCAGGAGAAGGTCAGTCGCTTACGGTTGGAATTGGACGGTCTGAAGCGTCAACGGAATGCACAGCAGATGAGTCGCAAGCACATCACCGAACTTTTCTTGATTGCCTGAAGTTGTGGGTGGAGTTGGCCGTCTCCTGTGCGCATCACTGTCGAACGCGAGCTGAGGTCGGCATGCGCGGAACGACCGCTCTCCTCGCTCCATCCCGTAACCAGAACACCCCCTTCTCCCATCCCTTCACTCCATCCCGATATGCACCCTGCGTCCGTGCATACCCCTGCGTCGTCACCAACGATTCATGGCCAGCTTCACCAGCGACGAAGAACACGTTCTCACCCGTGGCGAGTAGCATGGACACCCAGGTGTGTCTGGTGCTGTGCGGACTGCGTTTCCCTACATCCATCCCACATCGTTTTAGGTAATACTTGAACGACACCCCCAGGTGCTTGCGGTTACGTGTGCGCCACCGTTCATCCTCGATAACGTACCCATTGGGTCGCTTCCTTGGCAACAGGATGCTCGCCAACTCTGGTTGCAGGAACACCGTCCGCTCCTTCTTCCTTTTCAAGGAATACGCTTCGCTCAATTTCACCGCGAACCGCTTCCCCGTGAAGTCGATATTCTCCCAGCGCAGATGCATGGCCTCACCCATGCGACATCCAGTGTAGATGAGCACCGCAAACACGATGAAGAAGGGATCGTCCATCTGCCCTGGATGCAGCAACGTCCGCAACTCATCCAGGGTGAACGTCGGTTTGAGCGGCAACGCCTCGGTGAACCTCTTCACCCCCATGAGCGGATCTCGTGGCAAGCTCCCGATGGTCACGCCGTAGCGCATCAGCGACCGCAGGTGTTGCAGGAAACGGTTCTTGGTGATTGGAGATAATTCCATGCACCGCTTGCGACGAAACTTGTTCTGGGCCGCTCCCTCATACCAGTTCGCTTTCACTCCCGACAACCAGCATCGGACCACAGCGGCGACATCAGCACGTTTCAGGTCTTCAGCTCCAGCAAGACTCACAGCTTTGCTCACTCGCTGAATTTCGGTGACGTACTCCGCGTTGCGTCCCCGCTCCAGGAGTTCACGGGTGTAGGTGTCGGTCAGATGTGAGAGACTGACAGGAACCGCACTGTCGAGTTGGAGCAGATAGCGCGAGCGGGTTTCATCAGCCCATGTCGTCCCGTGGGAACGCTCTGAGAATGAACGCCCGTGATACCGTCGATTGGTTGAGTCCCACACCCTGACGTACCAACGTTTGCGAGGACGCTGCTTCCCTCTGCTGGTGTCGCTCCAGCGATCGTAAACCGACACTCCCTGCTGCTTTTTCATCGCTTCCCCCCTTCGGCAACTTGCGGGCAAGTTCAGATGGGCTCAGCAGGGATTTGAATGCCAAGTCAGATTTCTTGGGGGCTAGTCCTGAAAGCAAAAATCCTCGGCTTGCACCGAGGATTCTGCATTTCTGAGTTGGGTTCCCTGACGGGGCTCGAACCCGCTACCTCCAGAGCCACAGTCTAGCGCTCTAACCAAATGAGCTACAGGGAACACATTGTGGAGGCGGAAAGCTAGGAGGGGCCCCTCCCCTGTCAACGCGTGGTCTGGGGATCCTGAGGCTTGCCGTTCCTGGACTTGGGGGTGTGCCTGGGCAATCTCCGCCAGCGTTCTATGAGCCACTCCGATACCATGACGAACACCGCATTCCGCCCGCGTTCCCGTGGCGTGTTGCCATGCGTGTTGCCACTGCTGGGCGTCGGGCTGTTGCTGCTGCCCGGCTGCTTCACCCCGCGCACCACTGAACGCATGCGCATGGACACCATGCGCGCAGTGCAGGCCGGGGATTTCCCGACCGCAATCGGCACGACCAACGAGTTGTTTGAGAGCCACTTCGAAGGCGAGCCCGATGAAACCGGCGGCAAGCCGGTGCAGAGCCAAGAGGTCCTGGCCAAGCAGGCGCTGCTGTGGCACATGGAGCGCGGTCTGATCGATCACCTCGCTGGCGACGTGCTGACCAGCAACCGTCACCTGGATATGGCGGGTGAACTGGTCGACATCCGCCGCAGCACAGGTGTGGTCACGGAAGTCGCGACCTATGTCGCCAACGACACGCTGCGCGATTACGCCGGCAACGCTTTCGAACACACGCAGGTCGACTACTACCGCGCGCTCAACCGCCTGCTGCAGGCCCAACGGCGCGAAGGCCTCTACGTACCGAGTCAACTCGCCTTCACGCCGCAGGTTGCAGGTGCGGCCAAACCGCCGGTGCCGTTTGCGCTCAACGCCACCGACAACGTGCAGGCGTCGGACAATTATGACCGCGCGATCAACTTCGCGCGGCGCATGACCATCAACCAGCTGCAAGAGACCGCCGACGCCGCTGGCGGAAATCGTTACGACGATGATCCCTTCGCACGGTTTCTGGCGGCGGCGCTGACCTACGCGCCGAAACCCGGCGATCGTTCGGAGGTGAACACCCAGTTCGCCGACGTGATGCTCAAACGCGCGATGCAGGGCTACACCAAACAGGCAACGGTCTTCGGCAACGGCAAACAGCCGTTCCGCTACGAGGTCACCCGCCGTCCATCACTGGTCGAGACCTTCTTCATCCGTCACTCGCGTGCCTACGACCAGACGAATTTCGACGAACGTCTGGCGCAGTACGGCATCGCGGCGGACGATCCACGCCTGCAGACCTCCGCGCTGCCCAAGGGCCACGGTTCGGTGTTGGTGCTCAACCACGTGGGCTTCATCACCCATCCGGAAGTGCTCGACATCCGCGCGGTCGCAGCGCAGTTCCGCGGTACCATCCAACCATCACCGGCCGAGGTCGCACGCGGTCACAGTGCGCACCGTTTCGAAATGGGTGGCGTGGTGTTCTGGGCCAAGGGTCCGGGCGCCGACGTCGTGAACTTCTGGGTGCCGATCCCGGTGCCAGGCGATCTGATCGGCAAAGCCGTCGCTCCCGGTGGCGCGGCCTTCATGGGCTTCGCAATTCCCGTCCATGCCAAAGACCGTCCGATCACCCAACCGGCAACCGTGCGCGTGCGTCCGGCGATGGGCGGCAACGATATCGCCAGCCCGATGGAGGTGCTCAGCGACCTCGACGCTTTCGCCCGCGCAACGCTGAAGGACGAGCAGCCAGGCGTGTTGGCCAAGACCATGATCCGCGCGATCGCCAAACAGGTCGCCGCTGGCCAGCTGTCTCGCGAGGTGGAACAAGGAGCGCGCAAGAAGAGCGGCGACCCCGAGAAGGACAAAGAGAACAAGGAGGTCGCCCAGGTACTTGGTCTGGTGACCAACCTTTTCGCCAGCACCGCCGCGACGCTCAGCGAAGTGGCCGACACCCGCGCCTGGACCACCCTGCCCGACCACATCGAAGGCGCGCTGATCGATCTGCCGCCGGGCTACTACACCCTGGTGCTGGACACTGCGTACGGCCCCGTCGAATGCGGTGGTGTCACCGTGCAGGCCGACCGCCTGGTGGTGGTGCCAATTCGCACCTTCCCGGAACCACTACCGCCGCGGGACTAAAACCCGGATCGCGACCTTTGTTTCACTCTGCTTCACCATTCACACCTCTACCGAAAGATTCCCCGTATGCGTCCCCTCCTCGCCACTGCCGTCGCCCTCGTCCTGCTGCCCGCCTCGCTCGCCCTAATGACCGGCTGCGGCGGTCCGACCGTCACTCGCACCGACGATAACGCGGTCATCGACTTGTCAGGCAACTGGAACGCCACCGACAGCCGTCAGGTCGCCGACGCGCTGATCGCCGACTGCCTGGAGTTCCCCTGGGCCGACCAGTTCAAGATCAAGAACAACCGCATCCCGGTGGTGAAGACCGGCCGCATCAAGGTCGTGACCAACGGCGACGTGGTGAACACCGAGATCTTCACCAACGACCTGCAACGCGCCCTGCTGCGCAGCGGCAAGGCCCAGCCGGTCGCATCCAATAGCGAGACCGATCAGGCGCGCGAAGAGCGCAAGGATCAGGACGTCAACGCCAGCGAAACCACGCGCAAGGAAAGCTTCCAGGAAACCGGCACCGACTTCTTGATCATCGGCACCATCAACGTGCAAGACGACCAAGCGAACGGGAAGAAACAGAAATTCTATTCGGTCGATCTGAAGATGACCGATGTGAAGACCCAGCAGCAGGTGTGGATCGGCAACAAGAAGATCAGCAAGCTGGTCCAACGCTGAACTCCTGAAATCGTCCCGACAAACGCAACACCCCGGCCACTTGGTCGGGGTGTTGCTGTTGGGGACAACCTTGCCGCCGCTCACATCGCCGGTCGTTTGATCCCAATGTGCGCCGCGATCTCGCGCTCAGCTTTTTCCGGATCGAGCGCGTTGTAGCGGATGAGCTGACAGAGGTGGTCGTAACTCTCGGCGTCGAGCAGGTCGTCAAAGCGGATGGCCATACCGTTGTCGACATGGCGCATGACCACACCGGCAGCGCGGATGCGTACCTGGCTCTCACCGCCGTCGAGGATCAATGTGCAGGTGCAGGTGGTGCCCACGGACAACACCTCGCCGCAGGTCGCCAGCGCACCACGCAGACTGACATCGCGGGTTGCGTCCAGCGAGCGTCCGTCCGGGAAGGTCGATGACGACCTCTAGGTTGCGGTTGATGCGGGTGAATTCGCGCAGGTCACTCATACCGGGAGGATACGCCGCAAAGGCGGGAGAAACAAACTGCCACTCTCGGCCTGCCGGTGCTGCTGATCGGGGCACCGCTCGGCCTGGGTGCATGGGTCAGCGCCCGGCGCGATCCACCAAGGGATGTGACGGATACACCGTTAACCTGAGTCGTTTCAGCGGTCCGTAGCCGGCTTGGCACTGGCTCGGGCGTCAGGAATCACCGATCCCAGGCAATGCTGGGGACCGCGAGCGACATGCGGTGCCCACGTCGCGTCATTCACGTGACGACACCATTGCCCAGGATCCGCCATGACCACCCGCCTGCTGTTCTCCGCCCTGCTGCTGATGTTCATGCTCGCTGGCGGTGCGGCGGCGGGCGAGGTCAACCCGTTCGGCGGCATGATCGTCCCGCCGATCGACTGGAGCAGCCTGAAGCCAGTGCAGACCGGCGACCTTAAGGGCGAACTGAAGAATCCCACCACTCCGGCCAAAGAGTTCATCACCCGTTACCGCCTGTTCACGCCGACCGTCCTGCCGGAGCAGAAGCACCTTGCTCTGCTGATGTGCTTCCACGGAAGCACCGGTAATGAGAACGGTCCATCCGAACTAATGCAGCGCACGCTCAAGGACCTCAAACTCGACCAGCAGTACATCGTGCTCGGTGTCAAATCCCGCGGCATCGGCTGGGATGACGTGGATGAGATCGACGTGATGAAGGCCTATGATTGGGTGACCTCGCTCTACCCGATCGACAAGCGCCGTGTGTACCTCATCGGTCATTCGAGTGGTGCCCACTGGGACACCAAGTTCGGTTCGAAGCACATGGATCTCATCGCCGGCGTCATGCGTTGGGCGGGTGGTTCGGTGCGGTTGCCATCTTTCGGCAAAGACATGGGCCCACTGATGACCGAATGGTACTTGGTGCACGGCACTAAGGACGACGCGAACTCCATCACTGGCACGCGTGAAGGCCGCGACAATCTCAAGCAGGCCGGCTTCCGCTACGTCTTTCGCGAGATCCTCGACGGCGACCACGGCAACATCCTCGGCATTAAGGCGGTGACCCACGACATGGTCTGGTGGATGGACGCACTGCGGCACAAGACCATGCCGTTAGCGGCCGAGGACGAGAAGTTCCTCAAGCAGTTCGCCAATGCCAAGACCGCAGCGAAACTCTTCGGCGATGCCGACACTTGGAACGAGCTGCTACGCATCGGCGGTCCACACGCCGGTCAAGTGATCGCCAAGGCCTTCGAGTCCGACAAACCCAAAGTGCGCGAATACGCCGCCATCGCCTGCACCAAGTCGCGGTTCGCCGGTGAACACACCGTCACCGAACTGGCCAAACTGCTGGAGGACAAAACCGCCGGCGTGCGCACAGCGGCAATCACCGCGCTCGGCGTTCAGGCCAACTGGCGCAGCGAGGCCGCCCAGGTCGCACTCGGCAAACTCGCGCTCAACAGCAAATCGAAGAAGGTCGAACTGGCCGACCGCGGCGAAGCGACCGTGCTGCTGGCCAAGGCCGCGACGCTGCCGCTGCTCGGCAACTACGACGACGACATGCCGCTCTGGCAGGCACTGATGAGCATCATGAATGATGAGAAGCCGGAAATGCGCGCCGCCGCCTTCGCACCGCTCAAGATCGCGGTACCGGACGGCAACGGCTACGATCCGACCGTGACCGCCACCGAACGTGCTGGGGCGCTCACCAAATGGGAAGCGTGGTTCCAGACGCACATGGTCAGCGCGGCGAACAAGCAGGCGAAGAAGTAGCTCGCGACTTGGCTCAGTACGGCAGACCGTCGAACGGTCCGACCACCTTCATCGCCGGATGTTGCCGCACGAACGGCAACAGATTCTCCGACACCGCGATGTCCTGCAGATGCAACGTATCGCGGATGCGCACCACGGTCGCCGTCGCCGGATCGACACCGGGCATGCAACTGAGCGCTGCGCGAATGGCAGAGACGTCATCCGGCAACGCCACCGGAAACTTGCCGGCGTCCAGGCTGCCGCTGGTCATGATGTTGGTGTAGGTGACGCGGCGATCGATGGCCTGGAAACAGCGTTCGGTGATGAGATCCGCCAAACCGATGCCGCAGGCGTTGCCGTGGGTGCCCTCCGAGAGATCGAGCACCACGATGCGGCGGATGGTCGGGCCATTGAATCCCGGGAGATCACCGTTTTCGCCACGTCCGGTGATATTGGGATCCATGCCGGCGCCGCTGATGTCCTTGCCCAGGCGTTCGATCACCAACACGTCGATGGTGGGGAACAGCAGGCGGGCCATCAAGGTGCGTGCTTCCTTCAGCAACTCTGGCTCGCGGGTCATGATGCGCGCAGTGGGAACGGCCTCGATGCGCGCAGTGTGTTCGGCGGCGTTTTCGACCACCGCGAGCGCGAAGCCGACCTTGCCGGTCGCGAGCACCACCGATGCCGCCGCCGGCATCAGCGCGGCAAAGCGATGGTAGCCTTCGCGGTGATAACGCGAACAGCCGGCGTGTTTGCCTAAACCGACGCACAACATTTTGCAGATGCCGCTCTCCACCTCACCGCGGAAGCCGGTGTGCGGTTTGATCCGCGCCACCGGGATCACCAGATCGCACGCGAGCACGTCGCTCGCAACCGCTACCGGCAGCTCACCTGCGGGATCAGAGACGTAACCCTTGGCCGCCTCATCCCACCGCAGCGCGCCGACCACCTGCGTCGCCAAGGTGCTGATGATGGGCACGCCCATGGTCGCCTCGGTGACGCCGTAGGTCTCAAGCACGCCGAGTTGCCCCTCCGGTGTCGCCCCACCGTGGGAGCCCATAGTCGGCAGGATCACCACCGTGCAGCCACGTTCGCTCACCGCATCAATCAGCGTTTTCACGATGATCGCCACACCAGCGATGCCACGACTGCCAACTGCCAGCCCCACGCGCATGCCGGGTTTGAGCAACGCGGCGATCGTCGGCTCTGAGACCGCAGTCCGTACAGCCGCAGCAACGTCCGCGACCTCTGGCGCCGGGAATTCCTGCCGCACGTGGTACATCACCGGCAACGGGATGCTGGAGAGTCCGAGTTGGAAGTCAGCCATGCGCGGGTTGTAGGGCACGGTGGCTACACGCCAAATCACCAGTGCCGACCAACGACCGAGCGGGTATCGCACGCGGTTCCAGCACCCGGAATCCGCGATGCTGCTCGTGGGACATCCCTGCCTGCATCCGACTCCGGAAAGAACAGCCACCTATACGATCACACCCCCTGCATCAGATCGTCAGCCTGCAACGGAAAGGTACCCGGACGGGTGTCCGCCCAAGCCGCAGCCGCAGCATTCAGTGGACTGCGCACATTGTAGCTCTGGTAACACAGCATCTCGGCAATGTGCACCACCAGCCGCGCCAGTGATTGGCCGGCACTCCAGTGGTCGCCAATGCAGATCTTCTGCGGGTCGACATTCGGGTGGTGCACCGGGGTGACCATCCGGCAGAAGGGCGAACGGCGCGGATAATCCATCGGCAGGAAGATCTCGGCGCGGTGACTGGCACCAATGACCGGTTCGGCACCAGCGACCGGCGGCAGCGGACAACGAACACAGAATTCGACCAGATAACGTTCGGGCGGGCTGCCTTCATGCGAGACGATCGAGATCGCCGGATGATTGGCGAAGGCGGTCTCCATGCTGCGAAGGTCGGCGGTCAGACGGCGTAGGCGGACAGACATGGCTTCATATCTCTGGGTTGCTCATGGCAGTGGCAACGATCAACGCGACGGTCACCCCGATGGACATCAGCCAAGCGAGGATGATTCCCACCACAACAAGCGTGTGGTGCAACGATCCCACCCGGGCGATCGCACCACGGCGGATGAGCCACCACACCGTGGCTGGGATGACGGCCAACGGGGCCAACGGCGGAATCACACAGACGGCAAAGACCCAGACGCAGCGGGTGCGTAGCGGAGCGCGGTCGGCGCGCTCCGCACGCTCCGCACGCCACGCCTTGTCGGTCTGCTGCGATCCAGCGGACATCTCGGCACCGCAGTGGCGGCAGCGCACCGCCATCGCCTGGATCTCCTTGGTGCACCGCGGGCACGACTTGCTCTCCTTGCCCCAGTATCCGGCAGGGATCTCCATATCTCCGCGTTTTTCCGTGGGAGGAACGTGGACACAGCCATAGATCCCGCACCCGCCGACCTCCTGCCAGCAGTCGCCGTGGTGCACGGCAGCGCACCCAGGACAGGCGGTGGTCGCCTCGCCTGCCGCGATCTGACTCTGACACACTGGGCACAGTCCAGCTCCAATCGGGCCCCGCACGCCATCACCGGCATTGAACTGTTGATCCTCGCCATGCGTGATCTCATCACTGCTGGGCGATGACGCCGGCGACAGACTCCCTGGTGTGTTGTCCACCGTTCAGCCTCCCCGCTGTTGGTAGACGAACACTGTCCTTCCGATGCCGATGCGATCCCCGTGGCGAAGCCTGGCGAGGCGCACCGGGCGGTCATTGACCAGCACCTGCTTGCTCGGTTGGGCGCTTTCGATCTCGATCGCCTCACCGGAGGCGCGCAAGGTCGCATGGTGATCAAGCACCAGCGGATCATTGAACAGGTAGATGTCCGAGCGCGACGAGGCACCGATGCGCATCACGTCCTTGAACACCAGGAATTCCTTGCCCGCCAGTGGGCCCTGGTCCATCCGCAACCAGGCATCGCGTGCAAGTAGTTCGACCACCCCGGTCATCGCACCGACCGACATCCCGATCACGGTGATACCGACCATGCGGCTGAGCCAGGCGCTGGGCACATCACTGGCGTCGCGCACCAGATCGATCGGATCGAACAGCAACCCACCGATGACACCGCCAGCGACGCCGCCGATCAGGCCGAACACCAGCAGGCGGTTGGAACGCAGGGCGATTCCCTGGCCGAGTCCCATGGCGACTCCCGCAAGACCCCAGGCGAAACAACGACCGAACACCTGGACCGCAAAACCCAATGCATTCATGCCATGGGCAAGGCCACCTTCCTGTTGGGACGCGAACGTCGTCATCGGGGCATAGATCATATTGGCGATGATCGACAGCACCAACCCGCCAATGAATCCCACCGCCAGTCCGACCAAGCCCGAGAGCGCGGCCCGTCGCCACATCCGGCACACCAGGCCATCAACCGCGCCGATGCCAAAGCCGATGCAGGCCGCGGTCAAGGCGAAGATGAGCAGGCCGAGCGTGTTGTTGCGGTGGAGCAACTGCTCCTGGCTGAGGGTGCTGTCGGGGTCCTGTGCGATCGGTGTCAGTTCGACCGCGTCGGCAATCCATACCACCTTGCCTGCCGGAGTGGCCAATGGCTCGGTATATACCTGGATCACCTTGCCTTCGCTGAACCTGGTCGGGTCAAGCGATCGCTGCATGGCGAGATCTACGGTGCCCGCAGTGATCGCGATCGTTTCACCGCGTACCGTCAGCGTCGCGAGAATCGGGAGGTCGATCAGCTGCTGTGGATCGTTCTGATGGGGGGAGATGACACGTTCAACCCGCGGTGGATCGAGCACCTCGACCTTGCCGACCACTCCACGCACCTCCACCGCATCGTTGAAGTGCGGCTCGATGAGAGCCCACGACAGGAAGGCGGAAAAACCGCCAGCGAGCATCAGGACAAACCAGGTCTGGTACCACCAGCTTCCGCCGCTATTTCGCGAGATGCCGGTATCACCGCGCAGATTGGCCTGACGGCGCAAGAGGTCGTCGACGTGGGAGCTTCCGGCTTCGGCAGCAGTGATGCGGATCGGTGCTTCGTCGCGTGTGTCGGGCATGTCGGGCTCAGGGTTTTGCTGGCGGTGATTGGATGGACGGTGCCGCGTCCTTGGTGCCCGTGGCACCGCTCGCATCGTGAGCGTCCTTGGTGGCTTTCGCGGCTTGGGCATCTTTGGCGGCCTGCGCTTCTTGTGCCAGCTTGGCCGCCATCTCCACCTGGAGGCGGAGCTGTTCCTGCAGCAGGACATTGAGTTCGTCCGGCACCTTCCAGCCATAGACCCGCGCCATTAGCATCACGGTCTGGTCCCCGATACGCACCGGCACCGAGATCTCATTGGCGATCTTCGGCGGGTCGTACTGGGTGCGCCACGACATCCACACCTGCCAACCGACATAGAACATGGTCGACAGGATCACTGCCAAACCGACCGTGAGGTAGTACGACCAGATACGATTGCGCATGTCATCCAAAGCGCCGACCAATTGACCGACACGCGCTTCCAAGGCATCAATGCGTGCCTGACCTACGCCACTACCTGCCGCACCTACGGCTGCCGGTGCCACGGTCGGGCTGGTGAGAGGTCGTTCGCGCGCATCGACCCAGCAACGTTCAAGATAGGTGATACCGGCCGCGCCGTTAATGCAGATCGCTTCGCGTCCCGCCACCGGGTCGGCGACCAGCGCCAGCTGCGCCGCACCAGCAAAGAAGTTGCTGTGGATGAACGCGTCCATCTCAGAGAACTCAACGCCGAAGCCTGGGTGGGTGTGGTACCAGCCGACGATCGCGAGACGGGGGAAACGTTTCTCCCGTTCGCCATGAATGCGTTCCCAGGTTTCGTGCGTAAAGGTGACGTGGGTCTGGCCGCTGGCGGCGGCGTGGCCGCGGATCACCGCTGTGACTTCGACCCACAAACCTGCGTCATCAGTGCAGACCTGCCCGATCAGGACGCCGCAGACCTCGGCATCGAGTGATTCGCGTGCGTGCTGCATCACATCGGACCACGCGACCTTGGTGAAATCCACACGCAGGGTGGCGATCGCATCCGCTGGACCGGTGAAGCGCTTCTTCACCAGGGAATTGACTTCGCTCCACGAACTGGCGGAGACCGTTGGTTTGGCAGTGGGATCGCTCATGTCGTCCGTCCTCCGTGCGTCGGTGCATCAGCTGCCATCTCAATACCGATGCTGCGTTCGCCATACCGAGCAAAGATGATGTCAAATCGTGGCAGGCCGATTTGGCCAAGGGTCTGCGCCGGTACGATGCGTTCCGGCGTGATCGCATGGACTGCATGCGGAACACACTCGGCGCCGCAACCTGGGCACAGCACCAACGTCGCGTTGAGTGACTCCAGCGGGCAATGGCATGCCCTGCGGTTGCCGCAGGCGCCGCAGACCAGTTCCTCGACCAGCTCACGCACCAGATCGATCGCATCGAGTCCACCCAGAACGGTGCGCGCATAGTCAGCCACGGCCGCGACGGTGGAATCGCTCCCACACCACGCGGGCGCGTGGACCTCAGCCACCGGTTCATGCCACGGACAGTCCGGCAGCTGTTGATATTCGCAGCGGTAGGAGTTGTGACCCAAACCTTCGAAAATCCAGCCGACACCGCGCAGATGGTCGAGGCCATGCAACAGCTTTACTGCTTCCTGCGCCTGCATCGCGCCGATCACCGAGGCCGTGGTCGGCGTGGTGGGTGTGCCCCGAGCGGCCTGCGCCTGTCGCGCCAGCATCGAACACGAACGCCGCTGATTCAGCACGCTCCAGTCCGCCGCGGACATGGTGCATTCATAACACGGCGTATGCGGCGGATGGAACCCGCGGACGATACCGTTGAGAACCTCGATGCCGCCGTCGAACCACGGTTTGCCGAGACGGGCACACGACTGGTTGACGAAAACGCGAGCCTCGCGGTTGTCGAGCGCCCCGATCACCACGTCGGCACGGCGAAACCAGCCCAATCCGAGCCCCGCCAGGACATTGCCCGTGAACGGAATTGCGCGGGTGTCTGGGCAGAGCGCCTCGACCCGTTCGGCAGCGACCTCCGCTTTGTACCGTCCAGTGTCCTGCGCGGTGAACAGCACCGAGCGGGTAAGATTGCTCGGCTCGACGTGGTCAAGATCGGCGACCACCACCTCACCAACACCCAGCAATGCAAGATTCTTCAGCACCTCATTGCCGAGCGCACCGGCACCGACCACCAGCACCCGTGCACCGCGCAGAAGGTCCTGCCGCCACCACGAGATGGCGGTCAAGCGCGCGTAGCGATCCTCCACCAGTGTGAGCGGAGCGTCGGACATCACCGCGACCGCAGCCAGCCGGCCGTGATCTCTGGCTGCATACGCAGTTCATCGTCGGCACGTACGCCCGCATCGGAGAAGGTCTGACTTTCGATGAGTTGCCGACCGCTGCGACGGTGGTGCAGCTTGTAGCTCATCAGCTGACCGTCGGGGCTGTTGATTGGCAGCCCCATGCGCTCAATCAGCAGCACGAGGATACGACCAACCTCGACGTCATCGGGAGCTTCGACCTCACGGACTCTGCTACCAGAGATGTCACTGACGGTCAGACGGATATTGGCCATGTGGCAAGCCCCTGCTGTTTCCAAGATTACTTGTTCAGATTGCCAATGATGATGAGCGTCAGCAACACGACCGTGAAGAGCGAACTGAGTCCCGCTCCGATCCACAACAGCAGGTTGTTGCCCAGCCGCCGATCGAGCGCCGACACACTGAGAGCGAAGGCGCCAAGTCCCGGAAACATGATCGCCCAGACGAATATCTGACCCGCCGTCCCCTCGTCGAATTGCCCGAGCGTTCCGGTGGCAAACGCGCCCCAGATAGCCATCGATATCACGCTGAGCGACAGGCCAGCGATGGCGAGAGCGATACGATTGCCGGAAACCCCGGGTGGCGGCGCAGCGACACAGACCGGACACACATGGATGTTGCCGAAGAACGAGAAGTCGCACACGGCGCAGGTCGCCTTACGGCAGTTATCGCACACCTGGACGCTGGTGACTGTCGGATGGAAAGCGCAGGGCGGCTTCACGATGATCGGCTTGACGGCCGGCGCGGCGCTGACTGGCAGCCCGCGGTCGACCGTGGATGGCGGTGGTTGGTCCATGGTCAGTGCCTGGTCATGATGTTAATGGCGAAGAAGAGCAGATCGATGCTGCCAAGGCAGATGCCGGCGATCGCCATGCCACCGCCATAGACCTGCGTATCATCATTGATTTCACCGCGTGCCTTCATGCCCAAGACGATGGCGACGATTCCACACACGACGGTGAAGAAGATCAGACCGAGCAGACCTACTGCCACGCTCGAACGGGCACGGGTCGCCAAATGCATCCGACGGGGAATCAGCGGTGGTTGTTTGATCGCCGAGGTCTTACAGGTCTGACACCATGCCGCGCTTGCAAGCTGGACCTGGCAATCCGGGCACAGGGCCTCGGCGCAGCCGGAACATCGCGCAGTCGCCTCGCGATCAGCATGGAGGATGCACTGCATAGCTCACCAACCTCTTCACTACAGGCTCCGGTTTGGAGGCCGTTCCAAGGAACACTAGGCACACCCACAACAACCAGCAAGGGGGTACCGTCGTGCTGTGCGCCAGCGATTTGCGGTAGAACCGTCCCAGCATCCAGTCTGCGCAACCGATCACGGATCGTTCCTATCACTGGTATTACACCCATGGTCTGAATGGCGCTGAAGTATGCCACTTCTGCGATCGCCGTCACCGATCCACTGGTTACCTCAACGCTTCACGTCGCGGTAGTGAGAGTACATTCAATACAGCGTCGCCCATCGCCCATCGCCTCCGCCGAGCGCGCGTTCACGAAGGCCATCGCACGTGTGGCCTTCTGCTGCGCGAGGTCGTAACGGTCGGCGATGCGATCGAGCGCGACAATCGCATGAGCAACCGGTCCGGTCAGACCCACACACGGTGCCATTTTCTTACGCCGCAGGTGTAAAATTGGGCTGAACGGCTTGGTCGCCAGGACGACAAAACCACCAACGGGACAGCGCCAGGGTGACGGTCATAGCACGCGGAGGACGGCAGCTTGGACGCTGGTCAGTGCAGGTGCGGAAACGATGCTGCTACCAGAATAAGCCCATGACCACCGACTACCTTATCATCGGCGCCGGCATCATCGGCCTGACGATTGCGCTCGAAGTGCGTCAGCGCTTCCCGCAGGCGTCGATCACGATCTTGGAAAAAGAACCCGCCGCTGGTGAACACGCCAGCGGGCGCAATAGCGGCGTGTTGCATGCGGGCTTCTACTACACCGCCGACAGCCTGAAGGCGCGTTTCTGCCGCGACGGGAACCGCGCGATGCGTGAGTACTGCACGGCGCGCAACCTGCCGCTCAACCAGTGCGGCAAGCTGGTGGTTACACAGAACCACGGCGAACTCGCTGGGCTGGATGAACTGTTCCGCCGTGGGCGCGCCAACGGCGTGGCCGTGGAGTTGATCTCAGAGGCTGACGCCAAGCGTATCGAACCACGGGTGAAAACCGTCGAGCGCGCGTTGTGGTCACCGACCACGGCCTCTGCCGATCCTGCGCAGGTGATCGCCACCTTGGCACGCGATGCGGTGGATGCCGGCATCACGCTGCGCACCGGCATCGCTTACCGCTCCGGTGGCCCTGGGCGCGTCATCACCAGCGACGGTCCGATCGACGCCAGCTACGTCATCAACTGCGCCGGGCTTTATGCCGATCGCGTGGCCAAGGACTTCGGCTTTTGCCAACACTACACCATCTTGCCGTTCAAAGGATTGTATCTCTACAGCGACGAACCGCGCGGTGCACTGAAGACCCACATCTATCCGGTACCGGATCTGAAGTTCCCGTTCCTGGGCGTGCACTTCACCGTCACCGTCGACGGCCACAGCAAGATCGGGCCCACCGCCATCCCGGCGTTCTGGCGCGAACACTACACCGGTCTGGAGCGTTTCGATCTCGCGGAAATGATTGAGATCACCCTGCGTGAGGCGTCACTGATGGTGCATGCCGGCTTCGATTTTCGCGGGCTGGCACGCTTGGAGATGCGCAAGTTTTCGCCGTCGTTCCTGGTCGGCGAGGCCGCCAAGTTACTGACCGGCGTCCACCACGAGGACTACACGCGCTGGGGCCGTCCGGGCATCCGCGCGCAGTTGCTTGACTTGAAAAAACGAACGCTGGTGATGGATTTCGTCGTCGAAGGGGATCGCCAGTCGCTGCACGTGCTCAACGCGGTGTCACCGGCGTGGACCTGTTCGATGCCGTTCGCGGCGCACGTGGTCGATCAGATGATGCGCCTGCGCGACGGTGGCGACGGTGGCGACGGTGGCGACATCAGCGGATGACGCCCTTGGGAGCGCCTGCTACGGCTTCGGCACCAAGTCTTCCCACACCACGTCGCGGTAGGGCGTACGCGCGGTCATCCATTCGACGACACGCTCTTCGCGCGCGATGCCGTGATCGCTCTTCCACCCGTAAATGATCGACACCTGTTGATCACGTCCCGCACGCAGGCTGAACAGCGGCGTCAGACCGGTGTTGGTCGCCAGGGCGTTGAGGCGCAGGACTTCCTGGTCGAGTGTGCGACGTTGCTCCGGATCGGTGACCGGACGCCATGGAGTGACCACCAGAATGAGGGAACCTTCTGCCACTGTCAGCGACTGCTCGCCGGTGATCTTGGACGGAGGCGGAAGGCGCGGGACATAACCCGCCGGCGGGCGACGTGCCCAGCCACTCTCGGCGTCGACCAGCATCATGCGGATCTCGCCGTCTGCGCCTGGGCGATAACGCATCTGCCACCAGCGTTTGCCGCGATCATCGGCGGCAGCCGGCGCCACGGTTTCGATCGCGTCGCCCCAGTTCAGGCCATCACGCAGTTGGAGATTGTAGGCGTTCGACACCGCCTGCGCGCGCGAGAGCGGCGGGCGGTCTTCACAGCCGGTAGACAACAGCAGCAGCGCAGCCAGCGGAACTAGGGACATCCGTCGCATGCCGATCCTCCAGCCCGTAGGCGGCGCGTTTGTAACCAGCCGTTCGCGCGTGATCAACGACCGGTCGTTATTGCTCAGGGGCTTGGTCCAATGGCGTAAAGCTAACGCGTCTTCCCTGCGTGGGCGGAGCGGATTGGCCGCCAAGACGCCAAGACGCCAAGTGAATCAAGCGGCGTGAGGCGATCAGACAGGGACGACAGCGGTTTTCCCCTTTGGTTTCACCTTGGCGTCTTGGCGCCTCGGCGGCCAATCAGGCTTAGGTTTACGCCATTGGGCTTGGCCCCCACGGGCTAGGTCGTGGCTCAGCTTCGTCGGCTTCGCCTCCTCAGCCGTGGGCGGATGGGCTCAGCCCATCTTATCCGCCCACCGCCACTCGGGCGCCCGTCCCTTTCCCAGCCCGCGCATCAGCGCGAGTCAGCCGCGTCCGAGTTTGTCCAAATCGTCTTCATCGTACCCGAGGTAATGTCCCAGCTCGTGGTACAACGTCTGCTGCACCTCGCTGTCAAAGTCGTGGCGGCTCGAACAACCGTGTTCGTGGCTGCGGCGGAAGATGTAGATTTGCGGGCTCAGGTTTGGCGCACCGCCTTCAAGCAGGTCGCCACGCTCGGGGCCGACAAACAGGCCCATCACCTCCGGCTCATCAAAACCTTCGAGCAGCACCGGTTCGGCGTAGTCCGCCAATATCAGTGAAACCTCCTCCAGCGCACCCTTGAGCTTTTCCGGCAGGGCGTCGCCAGCGGTTTCCACCGCCGCCTGGAAATGTCGCCAGCTCACCCGGAACGGCGCATTTTGTGGTTCGACCTTGGTTCTGGTCCCGCGCAAGAAAGCCTTGTCAGCCGCGCGGCAATCGCCGGTGCGTTCCAGACAACAACCAAGCCAGAACCACGCCTCGCCGTGCTGCGGCTGATCCTTCACCAGCGCCTGCGCTGCCGCCGTGGCGCGCGGGATCTCGTCCAGGCGATAGGCTTCCCAGATGATCGCCAAACCATCGGAGATGCGGGCATCGGTCTCGTTACCCGCCGCGTCATCGTCATTGCCGGGCTGGTCGGATTCGTCGTTCATCGTGGGACATTCAAACGCCGCCCGATGCCGGCGCTACTGGTGTTCTTTCTTGGGAGGCTCGCGACTCGATGCTCGAAGCTCGCAACTACTTCTTCGCCAGCGCCTCAAGATAGTCGAGCATCGAGGCGAACTCCCGCACCGTCAGCTGATCGACTAGGCCTGGTGGCATCATCGAGGTCGGCAACTTGGTGCGATTGGTGATGTCGGCCACCGCGATGGTGGTCTCCTGCGCCGCGAGGTTGCGGATGGTGAGTTTCTCGGGCGACTCGAAGGTGACGAAGCCCATGTGCTGACCGCCGTCCTTGGTGGTGATGAGGTTGGTGATGAAACCTTGCGACACGGTCTTACCCGGATCGATGATGGCCTCGGCCAATTCAGCGCGTTTGTAGGTCTGCGCGATGTTGCCCAGGTACGGTCCCTTGGGCGCCTGATCCTGTGAGGTGGTGTGACAGGCGACACACGATTGGCGCACAAAAAGCTGCTCGCCCAGATTCTTGTCGCCCTTCACGGTCATGATCTGCGCCAGGACTTCTTCGCGTTTAAGCGTATTCACCTTCGGCGTGGTGTCGGCGACCTGTTGGTTGAGGCCGAGCTTTTCCGCCGCCGCCTTCGCCGCCTTCGCGACATCTTTGTTGCTGGAGTCGAGGTTGGCCTTCACGCGCTCAGCGTGGCCGCCGAGCTTGTCCTTGGTGATGGCATTGAGGATACGCACCATGCGCTTGGGATCCTGCGCTGCGTCGTCGATGGCCTTCATCGCCTGCGCCTTCACCTCCACCGTCTGGTTCTTGTCCACCGCCAGCGTCAGCAAGGCGCCTTCGGCCAGACTCTGTCCGGGCCCCTTGTCGGAGAGTTCCGCCAGCACCGCGACGTGATTGCCGAGCAGCTTGGAACCCATGAGCGCACCGCGCGCGGTGTTGCGCTCGCGGTCGGTGCCTTTGATTTTTTCCAACGATTCCAGTGCCTGGAACTGTGCCTTCACGCCGTCTGCACTGTTGACCTTGGACAGCGCGACGATGGCACCGACATAGGTGGTGGGCGCAGCGTCCTTCAGCAACGCCGCCTGGATCAGCAACGGCACCGCGTCGCTGGGGATGTCATCCGCGGTGACGAGTTGCTGCGCGAGCGCCGGGATGTGCGCGGGATCCTGCTTGGCGAGACCGAGGATGCGTTGCAGCGCCTCGTCGGATTTGATGCGATTGCGCGTCATCTCAGCAACAAGGAACGCGGCCTCGTCAGGCGCGGACTTGGCGAGCGTGGCCTTGAGCGCGGCGATCACTGCGGCCGTCTCGCTCCAGGGATCCGGCTGGTAGTAGGGACCGCGGGTATCGGGGCGCGTGCCCCAACTATCGCCCTTCCATTCGCCTTCGATGAAGTGCAGGCGGCAGAGGGTGCTGAGCAGGCCACGGCGCAGTTCCGGATCGGTCACCTTGTCCAAACGTGCGATCAGACCGTCGACCGCCACCGTGGTATGCAGCATGGCGAGGCCGCGCATAGCGGCGGTGCGTACCACCGGCGCCGTGGCGCTCTGGTCGATCAGGTCGAAGCACAGTTTCTCGTCGGCCTGATAGCCAAGCGCACGGTAGAGCGTGTGGGCGATGCGTTCGTCCTGTGCCGCCAGTGGCGCGGCGAGTGGGATGACCTCGCGCAATTGTTTGGAGCGGGCTGCGGCAATCACCGCTTGGAGCACGATGCGCGGATCCTTGGCATCGATCGCGGCGACGGTGATGGGAGACGCACGATCAGCGGCGAAACGCAGATCGTATTCCACCAACGGATCACCAGCGGCACGTTTGGGCATGACCTTCGGCGGGGTCGGCGTCTGGTGCAGCGCGGCGAGGGCGATTACGCGTACGGCGAGCGGTTTCTTCACCTCGTCAGCCAGGGCCTGCACGCCCTTCGGTAGCGCGGTGCCGGCCTGCGCACGACGAATCAGCTCACGCTGCGCATCGTGGCGACGGCGGTGGCTGGCGTCTTCGAGTTGCTTCACCAATGCGGCGGCATCCGCCTTGCCCACGTCGAGCAGCGGCGGCGCGACGTAGCCCTTCGGATGCACACGGACGACATACCCGACATCCGGCGTGCCCGCCCAATTGAACACCGCGCCTTTCCAACTGGTGATGTAGAGGTTGCCCATGGCATCGACATCAGCGTCGCACGGCTTGGTGACCTTAACGATCTGCTTGGGTTTATCGATCTCTTCATAGGACGCGCCGACACGTTTGACGTTGTGCCGCGCGGTCGCGCCGGTGCCCCAGTCGACAGTGAACGGCGCGCCGCTCCACTCGCCGGCCCAGTCCTTGAACGCCGGTTCATCGATCCACACCGCACCGCAGCCCGAACCGCCGCCGTAGTCGCTCAGCGGTTTGATGTGCTCGTCGGCAAAGTTCTTGTACAGCCACGGATAACCGTGGTTCTCCAGGCCGGTGAAGTAGTGGAAGCGCACGTCCCAGCCGCCGCCGTCGTTGGTGTTGTCGCGCGTGAAGTGGTCGAGCAGCGGACTGGTGGCGACCTCCAAGATGTTGCGCGTGCCGGTGGCGAAGACCTCCAACCCGGTGCCATCAGTGCGCACGCGGATGACGCCGCCCGCACGATGTTGGATGACCGTGCCGTCGGAACCGGTCGCCTTCATGATGCCGAAGTCGCCACCGGCGATGTAGAGGTAGCCGTCGACACCGAGTTCGACGCCGTTGGTGGCGTGGTCGGCAGCGCGACCGGCGAAGGCCCAGCCGATGCCGTCGACCAGGACTTTCTGCTCATCACTGACGCCGTCGCCGTCCTTATCGATGAACGCACTCAGGTGCGGCGGATGAACGACATAGAGTCGATCATGATCCCACACCACGCCACGCGGCGAGTCGACGTTCTTGACGAACAGCTTGGTCTCATCGGCGCGACCATCGCCGTCGGTGTCGCGCAACCGCACAATGCGCCCACGGTTCGCTGCCTTACCCTGCGCACCGTTGCCGTCGCTGCCGACAAACACTGTGCCGTCCGGAGCGGCGGCGATGAAGATCGGGTAGTTGATCATCTGCGACGGCGCGAACAGCGTGGCCTCGAAACCCTCGGCGACGGTAACGTCCTTCAACTGTGCCGCTTCCTGCTCGGCCGTCAGCTTCACCGCTGACAGCGGATTGATGCCGGAGTCTTTGTAGGGATCAGCGCGATCGGCTTCGCCGGCAACGGCGATCGGCAGCAGGCCGGCAAAAAAAAGAGCGAGGGAACGGACGAGGTGGTGGTGCATGGGCATAGGCCAGAGGTACGGGGTGAGGCGGGATCGTGTTGTATCCGAATCCGCCGCAAGCACAGGGCGATGCCGGTTGATGCCGGTTGAAGGCGGGAAGTCGGGGAAATTGAACAAGACGCGCAGACGCGGAGTTGAGAGGAGAAACTCCCCGTTGCTCTCCTCACTCTGCCCTCCGCGCCTATGCGCCTATGCGCCTATGCGCCTATGCGCCTGTGCGCCTCTTGTTCGATCCTCTCTCCCGCACACCGATGGACAGTTGCACCGCCGCGAACGCTTGGATGCTCCCGCGCATTCCTGGGGGAGGCCTGTTGAGAGGCCTGAGAGTCCGTCCGCGCTGCGTTGCAGCACCGATGGTGACCCCTGCACCTGATCCGGGTCATGCCGGCGTAGGAAAAGGATCTCTCACATGCCCATGTCGTAGTGTCGGTCCGTGGTCGTCAGCCCGGTCCATCCTTCATTTTTCCTACACCAATTCTCT
>Ga0335394_10001355_pt1 | contig 27486 bp, 17 predicted proteins | sample MAT03_FD_205741 | JGI IMG/M metagenome (GOLD analysis project Ga0335394, IMG submission 205741) | Freshwater microbial communities from Lake Fryxell liftoff mats and glacier meltwater in Antarctica - MAT-03 (spades assembly) (version 2) ...
TTATCGCCAGCAAAGCCGATCATGTATTGTATATTCCCCAAACGCCTGCCCTGCTTTCACCGATCACCGCCGTACTGCCCCTGCAACTGCTGGCTTATCACATCGCTGTGTGGCGGGGCGCGGATGTTGACCAACCGCGCAATTTAGCCAAAAGCGTTACCGTAGAATAAGACGGAAGAACGTTTTAACGCAGCAACTTCTATGAATCTAAAGGGATGCAGATTTTTTCTCGCGTCCCTTTAGATTACTTATTTTTCTACAGCGTTACGATGCGCTTATTGCGCGAACTGAGAATCCAGTTCACGAATAGCAGCCAGAATATCGGCCTCATTGCCCTGACCAAGCATGATCCATTCCAGATTCATCGCTTCGCCGTCTTGGGTCACTTTGGCAGCATAGAGGGTACCTGCGCTCAGGTCGCCCGCCACATCCGCCACAAACTTATAGAAGACGCGATCCGTACCATCATCGCCGAAGTAAACCGTCCGTTGGTCAGGCATCACGATAGCAACTTCATGGCTGAAGCGACCCATCGCATAGCGTTTGACAATTTGGGTGCCTTCGGGGGTATAGGTCAGTTCAACTTGGTAGCCATAGTCGAAGGGATTAGCCTTTTTGCCGATCAGTGCTTCTAAGTTCTCAGCTTGTTCTTCAACATAATACTGCCAGTCTTCTTCGTTGTCTGCCGGATATTCTTCCGAGGTCAAGGCGGTATTCCAAGGGGTAACGCTTGCGCCGCAGTTGTTGGCGGTGCCATTGACGGGGATGAAATCCAACATCAGGCCGCTGACCACGCTCAAGTTGCCTTCGGTATCAATTGCCAGATTGAGTTGGCTAACGCCACCAACACCGCATTCGAAATTGGTATAGAGGACGGCTTCGGTGTCGCTCATCGGCAGGAACATATTGCCGTCAGGATCATTGCAGACATCGGTTACAATACCATCATGGGTGGTGTTGGTGCCGAAGATCGCGCCATCTGCGCTGGGGATTTCATCACCGGAACGTGCCAGAACCTGATATTCACCAGCGGCGACGCGAAGGGTGGTTTTTTCTTCGTCAGTTTCGGGAACAGTCAGGCTTTCGAAATCTTCGCCCGCCGTGAAACCGCGAATGACACCAATCGTACCGACGGTGTAGGGTTCTTGGTTGGTATCATCAGGATGTTGAATATTCATAAAAAGGGTGCCATCAGCCGTGATGTGCAGGCCGGTAACTTCCGCACCGAGCGGGACGGTGGCGAAGCGCTTCAGTTCGCTGCCGTTCCACATCCACAGCACATTGTTCAAGTGCGTATCGGTGTCTTCACCAATCCAAAGCCCGCCAGCAGGATCAACATATAAGTTGTCTGGGCCGGCGATGGAGTCAACACTACACTGATTGTCGGTGTTGGCTTCATCAAGTGGGCCACCCATAATCACTGGCTCGACGCGAGTGATGTTCATTTCCGCATCGAATGTCCCGGCATAAATCACACCACACGGTACGGGGGTCAGTTGTAAATCACCCTGATCGTCCGCCATCGTGCTGCCGACGGTAGTGTTAGCAAGGTAAAGCAGGTTATTCGGCGCATCAACGGCTAACCACTCCAGCTTGCGCCATTCGGCGGTTGCGCCCTGGGCAATTGCATAGTTGTGGCTGTCGATAAAGGCTGCAAAGGGATGATCCATCGGCAAGGTGGGAACGGGGGGAAGGTCTTGGGCGGTTGTGCTAAACCCAAGCACCATTACGGTGACAAGTACCAAAGCGAAAATAAACTTCTTCATGTCTTCTATTTCTCCATATTGGATGGACAGATTTATTTAACGTAGACATTCGCTACGTTGAAAACAATTATCCGTGCGGCGTATTAACGCCCTTTTATCCTTAGAACAAACCGAGATTAAACAAAAATAAATAACACTTCTTATATGCAACTGAATTAAATGGACTAATAAATCAAAATATTAAATTTATAAATTTTTGAACTTTACCATATTTTAGCCACACCAAAATATCTTAAGAAGCGGCCTCACACAAATGCCACTACAGTTTACAAACATTTTGCGTTATATTTACGCAAAATTGCACAAGAGGCACCAAAAATTATGTCTCTTTTTTGTATTTAATTACTTTCAATGGAGAATTTCTCAAAATGCGCGAACTTAATTCCACAGAAAATACCCTCATCCTTGTGGTGCTGGGTACCGCCATCGCAGGTCTGCTTTATGCAGCCTTGCTGGCGCGTCAAATCTTGGCTGAGTCCAAAGGGTCAGCCAAAATGCAGGAGGTCTGGGGTTATATCAAGACTGGGGCGAATGCCTACCTGCGTTCTCAGCTTCGTATTATCGCTATCCTAATTGTTGTCCTTGTGGTAGTGCTATTCTTCAGCGTATACGTCGTCAACCCGACACCCTACGCGATTCAACGCTTCTGCCCGGAGGTGGCAGAACAGGCCAAAGCTACTGTCGATGACGAGGTTGTGAGTGCGGGTGTCGCAAGTCGTAACCCGACACTGGTCACAGAAGCAGCAAGCGCTGATGCTGGCGTGGCGGAAAGCGCAACCAACGCGCTCATACTTCTCCAAAGCAATGCCGTCGTCTATGCCGAAGAAGCGGCTATCGTCAGAGCGGGTCTTGGTGATATTGAAGGCATCGCAGCCTGCGAAACGGCTCGCACGACTACCGCTTTTGGGCGGGCGGGTGCGTTCTTGATGGGTGCGATTTTCAGCGCGATGGTCGGCTTCATCGGCATGAATATGGCCGTACAAGGCAATGTGCGCGTGGCGGCGGCGGCAGTTGACCCCAAACGTGGTTATGCCGACGCACTGCGTATCGCTTATCGCTCTGGCACGATTACAGGGATGCTCACAGATGGACTTGGTCTGTTCGGTGGGACGATCATCTTTATCATCTTCGGCATTGCTTCGCCAGATGCCCTGCTGGGTTTCGGCTTCGGTGGTACGCTGCTGGCGCTGTTTATGCGCGTGGGCGGCGGTATCTTTACCAAAGCTGCCGATGTTGGGGCTGACCTTGTAGGTAAGGTTGAAGCGGGTCTGCCAGAAGATGATCCGCGTAATGCCGCCGTCATCGCTGACCTCGTGGGCGATAACGTGGGTGACTGCGCGGGTATGGCGGCAGACATCTTTGAGAGTTACGAAGTGACGATTGTTGCCGGCTTGATTCTTGGTCTGGCAATGGCAACCGTGACACAAAGCCCCGTGTGGATTGTGTTCCCGTTAGTCGTGCGCGGCATTGGCGTGTTGAGTTCAATCATCAGCACCTATCTCGTGCGCTCGACCTCCGGCAAAGATGCCCTCAGCGCCATTCAACGCGGCTTCTACAGCGCGGCAGCCATCAGCATTGCGATGTTCAGCGTATTCACCCTGTTTTATATGCGTGAAGACAACATCAACGGCGGCGGCATCATCTGGCAGCCTTTAGCAGCAGTCGTGGTGGGTATCGCGCTGGCAATCGTCATCGAAAAAGTGACGGCGTACTTCACTGATACCGAGCATAATCCGGTGAAGGAAATCGCCCGTAACACCCAAACCGGCCCCGCTACAACCATTCTCAGCGGTCTTTCCAGCGGTATGGAAAGCAGCGTGTGGGCAGTGATGGTGATCGCTGGCAGCATCCTGCTCAGTGTGTTGATCTTCTCAATCGCGCCGATTACGAATGCCGATGGCGTTCAGATTGTCGATACCTTCACCGCAGTCCTTTACGGCGTGGCGATGACGGGTATCGGGATGCTCACTTTAACAGGCAACAACGTCTCGATGGATGCCTTCGGCCCTATTTCAGATAACGCACAAGGCGTTGCCGAACTAGCAGGCGAAAGCGATGGCCCCGGCGGCGCAATCCTCCAACAATTGGATGGCGTAGGCAATACCACCAAAGCCATTACTAAGGGGGTGGCGATTGGCTCGGCAGTGATCGCAGCGGTTGCGCTATTCGGCTCATTCTTAACGGATACTCGGGTCGTCCAGCTTGGGCTGGGTGTCCCGTTGGAAAAGACGGTTTTCGGCACAGGCATCAACATTGCTGAACCGATTGTGTTTATTGGCTTCTTGATCGGCGGCGGATTGATCTTCCTCTTCAGTTCGTTGCTTATCCGCGCTGTGAACCGCGCCGCATTCCAGATGATCGGTGTCGTCCGCAAGCAACTACGCCTCCCCGGCATCATGGAAGGCACGGTAACGCCTGATTATGCCGAATGCGTGGATGTTTCCACCCGCGCCGCACAGCGTGAACTGCTGCCGTTGGGCGTAATCGCCGTACTCACGCCGATTGTCGTCGGTTTCTTGTTGGGCGCGACAGCTTTAGGCGGCTTCCTGGCAGGCATTATCCTCACCGGACAGCTCATGGCGGTATTTATGAGTAATTCTGGTGGTGCATGGGATAATGCCAAGAAATACATTGAAGAAGGCAACTACGGCGGCAAACGCTCAGAAGCGCACAAAGCGGCAGTTGTGGGGGACACCGTGGGTGATCCCTTCAAAGATACAGCGGGTCCTGCCTTGAACCCGATGATTAAGGTCGTGAACTTGGTGGCGCTGTTGGTCGCTCCGTTGGTCGTGACGGCAGCCGAACAACCGGACAGCCGCCCAGTCGTGGTGATCGTTATGTTTGCCCTCATCGGCGTGATCGGTTTTGCCATCCTCCGCAGCAAGCGCGAAGATCCCGAAACGCTCAAGATGGTAGAGGCAGTTGCCGCCGCAGGCGATTAAGCCTCATTTAACATAAAGTCAATTGTGCCGGATTTGTAGTTCCGGCACTTTTGTTTTCCGGCAATTTGCACAAAACCTAACACATTGGATTCAGATACACGGTTCATTGACACACTTTTGTGGATATGTCACAATAATCGTGGTAATCGTCTTGTTTTAGAAAGCTCCCTCATGTTATTTGTGATGCGTTTGGTGGATGGCACGACTACTCGTAATACCCGACCACAACCTTGAGGGGATGTTGTTCTAGTTTTTCATACCTTATGAAACAGCACCCCACTATGGGGTGTTTTTTATTCAACTATGGAGGAGTCTAGTTTGGTCACAAAAACGCCCATCACCGATCTCGATACGCCTGAATTTGTTGTCCCGGTAGAAAATCTTATTCCGGTCAACAGCTATCCAGCACACATGCAGGAGATCCCTGCCTCGCGCATGTTCCAGATCAAAAACGCGCTCGACAAATATAAAGCGACTAACGGTGCAGATGCCGTAACGTATGATGCTTCGCAAGGCGATGGCGGCGCGAGTTTACCGGGTGTGCCAGAAGACATTCTACGTCGGGCTGTGGAGATTCAAATCAAGCACGGCACAGGTTACGATCAGCCGTTTGGGACTGCCCTTTTCCGCAAAACTGCCGCTGAAAATTATTGGAAACTGGACGCGGCTTCCGGCTGGGGTGCGAATAATATCGTCTTTACACAAGGTGGGCGCGACGGGCTGAATAAAGCCTATCAAGCCATGATCGCGCTTGGCAATGGGCAAGTTGGCGATTTATTGGTCGTCTCCCGCGTGCCCTGGATTACGTATAACTGGGGTCCCTACAGTATGGGCTTAAATGTGCTTCGTGCGCCGGGTCGCCCTGAAGACGGTTGGCGCTATACCTCAGAGTCGATCCGCGCTTGTGCCGATTTTGCAAAGCAGCAGGGGCGTAATGTTGCTGGCCTTGTATTGACCTCGCCCGATAACCCTACCGGACGGACAACCCCGATTGAGGAACAAATCGAATTGGCAAAAGTCGCACTGGAAAGCGGCTATCCGTTTGTCTTATTTGATTGGATTTATCATTGGGTGACGGATACCGGCCCCAGCGACATCAACATCGTCTTGCAGGCTTTTACACCTGAAGAACGTGAACGCTTGATCTTCCTTGATGGCCTCACGAAAAGCCTCGGCGCATCCAATATCCGCAGCGCATGGCTGGTCGCTGGCAAAAAAGTCGTGGATTTTATCGTGAGCCAGGCATCGCATGGTGTCGTTCCCGGCTTTTACGCCCAAGCTGTAGCAATTGCCGCTTTTGAAATGGGTTTTGAAAACGCCGCCGCCAGCATCATCCAGCCGACTAGCCAGAGCCGTAAAATCCTGCGTACCGCGCTGGAAAAAGCAAATGTCCCGTTCATCATGGGCGATGGTTACTATGCTTTTATCGACTGCACCCAATATGTTGAGGCCAGCACTTTTGAAGACACGGGCGATTTAGGCGCGTGGCTGGGGGAAAACTTCGGTGTAACCGTTGTGCCGGGGATATATTTCTCTCAAGCCGGGGCGGATTGGGTGCGTTTCTCCTATGCGCTGCCGCCGGAAAAGACACAAAAAGCCACTGATCGCATGTTCGAGGGGCTAAATTCATTGCTTTAGCATTCAGCATTCAGCATTCAGCTTTCAGCGATTAGCTTTTAGCAAGAATCCACAAATATGTAGGGAACGACCTGTGTGTCGTTCCCTAGCAAGACTCGCACAGGACAACTATTTTGCGTGATGGTATTGTCTTTGCGGTTTAAATTGCATCTTCCTACACAAGTTTTTTCAAAGCATCTACGCTATTCAACGCGACACCCTCAACATTGCGATCAATCCGTTTGAGCAATCCTGTTAAGACATCACCTGAGCCAATTTCTACAAAGCGCTCGGCTCCAGCGGCGATCATCGCTTTGACCGAATCTGTCCAGCGCACGGTTTGCGTTAGTTGGTGATTCAGTTCAGAGCGAATCGTGTCAATATCGTGCAGCGGCAAAGCATCAACGTTTCCATAAACTGGCCTCAAGGGAATTTTCAGCGTTGTTTTCGCGACCAACCTGCCAAACTCAACAGCGGCGGATTCCATCAATGGCGAATGGGCTGCAATACTAACGGCGAGTTTAACAGCGCGTTTCGCACCGGCTTCCTTTGCCAGTTCCATCGCCGCTTCTAGCGCGAGGACATCGCCAGAAATCACCACCTGTCCCGGACAATTATCATTAGCGACCACAACAGCGAGCTGTGTACGTTCGCTGGCACGCGCACAGACGGCTTGTGCTGAATCTAAATCCAAGCCTAGCAGAGCTGCCATCGCGCCGGGATTTTTTTCTCCGGCCTCCTTCATCAGCCGTCCACGCTCACGCACCAACCGCAATCCATCCGCAAAAGCTAATGCGCCAGAAGCAGTGAGCGCGGTAAATTCGCCTAAGCTGTGACCAGCCACAAAATCTGGCTCTATATCTGGGCGCTCATGATTCAACACACGCAAAATGGCGATACTGCAAACATAAAGTGCAGGCTGTGTGTTGATCGTATCGTTTAACGTCTCTTCTGATCCTTCAAAACAAATTTTAGAAAATGCGAAACCGAGTAAATCATCTGTCTGCTCAAAAACTTCTCGCGCCATTGGATAGGCTTCGACAAAATCCCTGCCCATGCCAAGGCTTTGCGACGCTTGACCGGGGAAAACAAAAGCTAATTTTGCACTCATACGTCTATACTGACCTTACTATTTCTGGAAACAAAAAACCGCACCAAAGAGGGCGCGGCTTCTTCAACCACTGGTTAAGTTAGGCATAAGCCCAAACTTACGCTTCTTCAACTTCGATGATCGTCTCACCACGATACGAGCCGCACTTGGGGCAAACGTGATGCGCGACATGATAGGCACCGCAGGTTTCGCACTTCACCAGATGCTTCAATGACAGACCGTCATGGGCGCGTCTTTTGTCGCGGCGACTGCGGGAGACTTTACGCTTTGGTAGGGGGCCCACAGGCTACTCCTTAAAAACTCAATTGAGGACAAATTCAAGACGCGCATTATAGTGGTCAATCGGCCTTAATGTCAAGCCGAACCGCCTAGCGCACCGCAAGGATTTGCCCAGCAATCTCCTCTAATGAGCGTGCTTTACCCCGTTCCCAAGCAGCCTCCACTACGTTGGAGGATATATCGCTTTCTAAATCGAAGGCCATGCGTTCTGCTTCATCCTCAAGCGCGGCATCATTTTCAGGATGATATAAGACGAATGCCAATAATTCTAAGGTTTGTTCATTTTTCTTATCTGCCACATAAAGACGCGCAATCCCCATTAGCGTGTGCAGCGCAAGCACCGTGAATCCGCCTGTTACGGTTTCCGATAGGGCTTGCCGATAATTGATCATGGCATCCTCGTAATCATTGAGCATTAAGTCCGTTGCGCCGAGTGAGTTCAATACTTGGATCACACCGGATACATCCTCAACTTCCTGCCGCAATCCCAAGCAACGCTGAAAATACTGCCGTGCTTCGACATAATTTTTGAGATCAAAAGCGACCTCACCGAGCTTAAAAAGCGTATTTGCCATACCGTGCTTATCGTCTGCGTCCATCTGCGATTGCAAGGATAGGAGAAGCTGCTCCTGTATCTTGATCTGTGCAGACTTATCCTCATTGGTCGATTCTGTTTTTGAAACCGACCCCGCCATCCCCCACTGACCGCCAATCTCACGAGAAATCGCAAGACTCTGCTGATAAAGCTGCTTCGCTTCTTCTTGTTCGCCTAGATCATACGCAATGTTGCCCAAGCTGTTGAGTGATTGGGCGATACCTGCCTGATCGTTAATCTCACGATACAACGTGAGACCTTTCTTATAATAGTCACGCGCCCGTACATATTCATTCAAGGCATAGGCCACATCACCCAACGCTTTGTTGGAACGTGCGACGGCCTGTACATCATTAAGCTGCTGCGCGATCATCAAACTGCTGCTGTAAAGCCGCTGTGCTTGATGATAACCGCCAAAACCGAGATAGGCTTCCGCTTGGCGATGTTGCAAATAAATCCGGCGTATCAGCACATCTTTTTCGCCCAAAATACTGCGTGTGGTCAGCATCAACGCCCGTTCAAGAAACGAGACCGCCTCTTGATAAGCGCCGCTGCGGAGGGCTTGTTCGCCTGCCAGCGCGACATAATGTTCTTCTTTAGCGACATCCCCCGCCATCCCCCAATGATAAGCTAAGGCGGCGGCTCTTTCAGTATCCCCATAGAGCAGTTCTATCGCCTCTGCAACACGGCGGTGCATCCGTTCTCTTTCTTCATCCGTCAAACCTTCTAAAACGCCATCACGCAGCTTGTCATGGGCGAAGCGCCATCCGCCATCCAGCACGTCCAGCACCGCCGCGTTAGCACAATCTAGCAACCAGCGATTCAGATCAATCTCCGGCCCGATGCTCCGCAGCAGAATCAAATCCTGCTGGCGACCTATGACGGCAGCCAATTGCAGCAGTTCATGAGCATATTGGGGAATATGCTGCAATCGCCGCTGAATAATGAGGCGCATCCCCCCTGCGAATACATGCTCCGGCAGCGTCATCTTCCCAATTTGATCAAGCTGTCCAGCTTCCTCCGCCAGCGCCCGCACAACCTCAATCAGAAAAAAGACGTTCCCTTCGGTCTCGCGTTGGAGCAAATTGAGTACCTGCGGCTGGCGGCCTACCTCGCCCAACATCGCCTCACTGAGTTCGCCGATCATCTCTTCCGTCAAGCGATTCAGCTTCAACATAGGAATATCAGGCAGTAGCGACGGTAAATCCGGGCGCTCATCGTCACGATAGCTAGCGATAATCAGCAGCGGCAGATTTTGCGCCAACTGCGCCAACTGATAGAGCAGCACTAGGCTTTCGCTGCTTGCCCAATGCAAATCTTCCAGAAAAATCACCACGGGATGCTTTTGGTCTTGCAGCATCGCCTCAAGCACCTTCAACAAGCGCCCTTGCGCTTTTTGTGGATCAAGTTCGGCAGCTTCTTTAACATGCTGATCGCTTAACGTTACCGTATCCGGCGCGAGCAGTTTAATCAGCCCCGCGTCGGTATCTTCCAATTCCGTCAGCAGCGGAATCCAACGAAATACACCGCGCCAAATTTGATAAGGCAGTTGCCCTTCGCTGACGGACTGCCCACGCATAACAATCGCACCTTCGACCATCGCCAATGTGCGAATTTCATCGACCAAGCGCGATTTCCCTACCCCGCTTTCTCCAGCAACCAGCCATGTACTGCCATGACCTCGACTTGCTTGAAACAAGGCAGTTGAAAGTTGATCGATCTCCGCTTCCCGCCCGACGAGACGCGCCGCTTGCAAAAAACTTTCACGGGTGGCGACGGTTTCTAGGGGAATGTTTTGTTCAACCGCTTTGCTTAAGGCAGCTAACGCCTCATTCGCGCTGGAATAACGATCCGGCGGTTCTTTTTGCAGCAAGCGTTGCAAAACTATCGTCAGCGGCAGTTCCAGCGCCAACAAATTAAAATCAGGAACGCTGTAAAGAACGTGGTTCACTAACGCACCAATATCGAGTAAATCAAAGGGATATTTTTCCGCCAGCAGCTCAAAAGCAATCATCCCCACCGCGTAAAGATCAGAGGCTTCCGTCGCGGAGTTGCCGATGAGGACTTCCGGCGACATATAGGCCAATGTGCCAGCCGTCGCGCCGCTGTCATCATGGGCGTGGTCGCGCATGACCGAAAGCCCAAAATCGAGCAGTTTGACCTCATCATTAATCACCAGCACATTGGCGGGTTTTAAGTCGCGGTGCAAAATGCCGCGTCGATGTAAATAAGTTAGCGCTTGCAGCATTTGGGCAATTAAGCTGATTTTAAGTTCAAGCGGACGGCCCATCCCCGCATCCAGAACGGTTTGGGCATGTTCAAGCAGTTCCATCGTGAAATAAGGCTGGCGCTCGCCATCAAACCCATAATCTAGCACTTCAATCACATGTGGATGACGTAACGAGGCCAACAGCTTAAATTCTTGGGCGAGGGCAAGGCGAAAATCCCCAAGATTATAGCTGGAGGAAAATTCAATTGTATCTTCAGGATTAATCACCCGTTTAAGAGCAACTTGCTGCCCTGTAAGACGATCTGCCGCACGATAGACAGCGCCCATCCCACCGCGACCGAGCAAACTATGCAGTTGATAGCGTCTGCCGATAATATTGGTATTGGAGGAGGTTGGGGCGAGCATACGTCTACATCTCCGTTAGAAATTTCCCCGCGAGTATAACACTTTAGGATAAGGTTTAACCGAAAAGTTTATGAAATTTTATATCATTATAGTGATAACTCTGGATTTCAAAGCGTAAGACGAAGTTTTATCGATCATTCAAACCAGATTCAATCGGTCTTCAAAGCATTTATTAAGGCATAGAGCGAGGTATAGTCCTGACTTTCGGTGGCATAAGTCAATTTCCAAATTTGAGGATGCGCTTCCCCTATAATTTCAACGAATGGCGCACTTATCCCCGCCGACACAATGGCGATACCAGCCCTTTCCATCGCTCGTGCTGTCCATAAGGCCGCCATTCCTGTCCCTTTAAGAATAACTTGACGTTGCAGACGGGTATTCAGCCGAAATGAGCCTGTTTGCGGGTCAAATTCAACCCCTTCACTACGGAAAACGGATTCAAATGCACCGCTGAGGATTAAATCTTCGGGCGCACCCACTTGTAAAGCGCCCTCCTTCGGCAGCAGCCAGATTCGATCTGCACTTCGCAGCGCTAAATCGAGATCGTGCGTGGAAAGCAAAATAGCTCGTCCACTAGAACGCGCCAGACCACGCAATACTTGCAATATCTCGACACGGCGCGGTAAATCGAGAAAAGCGGTGGGTTCATCTAATAGAATCAGGGCAGGCTCTTGCGCCAATGCCCGTGCGATCATCACTTTTTGGCGCTCACCATCGCTTAATTCATGCACATTGCGATGCGCCAGATCAACCGCGCCGACGGATTCAAGCGCCCAGCGAATCATATCCTCATCATAGGCACTTAACCGACCAGACCAATCGGTATAAGGATGGCGACCCAAGCCAACCAGCCCATAAGCCGACAGCATCCCAATTTCGACACGCTCCGTCAGCACAATGGCGAGACGTTTGGCTAAGTCGCTAGGCGGCAGCAGAGCCACATTATCGCCCATTAAAAGGACGATGCCCGACAGCGGCGGCTGCATCCCCGCGATAGTTCGCATCAAGGTCGATTTTCCCGCGCCGTTGGGCCCAATCAAACACACCAACTCCCCCGGCAAAAGCGACACGTTGATATTTTCGGCGACAACACGCGGCTGCCCACGCGCCGATTTATAACCAATTGTCAGCGCGTGGGTTTCAAGAATCGTCGTTTGATTGTCGGGCATCTCTACGGGTGTGCTGTCTATTTTTATGCCTCAGTGCCTAAAAACATCTGAATTTTTTCCATCAATTGGGGAAATTTGATGGGCTTACTCTCATATTCATCACATCCTGCCGCCAAACATTTTTCTCGATCTCCGGCGATAGCATGGGCTGTGAGCGCGATAATCGGGATATGTTTGAGATCAGGATTAGCTTTGATCTGACGAGTCGCCTGCCATCCATCCAGTACGGGCAAACTCATGTCCATCAGAATAAGCGCTGGTCGCTCACGCTGTGCCAGATCAACGCCTTGTGCGCCATCCGTCGCAATAACGATTTCATGTCCACGCCGTTCTAAACGCCGCGAGAGCATATCTAAGTTCATTTCGTTATCCTCGACGACTAGAATTTTTGCCATAGTTGTAAATCTCCTTAATTCCTGTCGTTTTGTCGTCCAATTTGTGTGCGAACCAATGTACTCAATTCGTTGAGAAGTTCGTCACGGTCATAGGCATGTTTGGTTAACACCTGCTCCACATAGCCGTTGAGTTGTTGACGTTCTTCAGCGCTCAGGTCTTTCGCGGTAACGACAATTACCGGGATTGTTCGCCAATCCACATTTTTTCGCAGTTCTGCCACAAACTCGAACCCGTCCATATTGGGCATCATCAAATCAAGCAGGATCAAGTCCGGCACTGTAACGCTGATTCGCTCCAGCGCTTCTAGGCCATCTTGGGCTTCTTGCACCTGCCAGCCTTCTTTTTCCAGCGTCCGCACCATCATTTCCCGGGTTTCAGGGTGATCTTCTACGATGAGAATCTGCCCGGAAGAGCGTGTATCATCTTCTGTACGACGATAACGACTGAGTAAAGTGGCAAGCTGCTTACGATCAATCGGTTTCGTCAAGTAGCCCGATGCCCCTAATGCAAAACCGCGATTACGATCATCCACAATCGTTATCATGACGACAGGAATATCGGCTAAGATCGGATCCGCTTTTAACAGTGCGAGTACCGACCATCCATCCATCCCACTCATCATGACATCAAGCGTAATCGCATCCGGCAAGATTTCCTTTGCCATTCTCAGACCTTCCGCCCCATCGGAAGCAACCTCCACCATAAATCCTTCTCGTGCCAACGAGCGAGATACCAATTCACGCACGAAGGGGTCATCATCAATGATGAGTACTTTGCCAGCTTTGCCTGTCGTCTTAAGAGGCCGCAGATTGATAGGTATTTCCCGCGTAGCAATCTTCTCGTTTTCCGCTTGGATCACTTGCACAGGCAAGATCGCGGTAAAGGTCGTCCCTACGTCGATCATACTCTCAACAGTGATATCGCCGCCCATCATCTGGCAAAAACGGCGGCTGATCGTCAGCCCCAAGCCCGTCCCACCATATTTACGTGTGGTAGAAACGTCAGCCTGCGTAAATTCTTTAAACACCGACTCCATCTGCTCATGGGTCATGCCAATGCCTGTATCCGACACCTTAAAGACGATCCATTCACCCTCGTCAAGCACACGGCGGACGGAAAGGGTAATTGTACCAGATTGCGTAAATTTGGTGGCATTGCTCAACAAGTTAAAGAGAGTCTGTCGCACCTTAGTGGCATCGGCATGGAGCAGTCCCAAATTTTCACCCAATTCCATCTTGAGCATATTCTTATTCTTATCGACCAAGGGTTGAATGGTCGTGATGACATTATCCAGCATTTTCTCAATATCAAACGTCTCAAGATAAAGCTCCATTTTTCCAGCTTCAATCTTGGAAAGATCAAGGATGTTGTTAATCAGATCAAGCAGATGACTCCCTGCCGAGCGAATCTTAACCAGATCAGGGACGATTTCGGTATACCCCATATCATCCGCATCTTCTTCCAGAATTTCGCTGTAGCCGATAATAGCATTCAAAGGTGTGCGTAATTCGTGGCTCATATTCGCTAAAAACGCGCTCTTAGCACGATTAGCCGATTCAGCCGATTCTTTGGCCTTCTGTAATTCGCGCTCAAATTGCTTGCGATCTGTTATATCGCGTGCCATGCAAGAGACCCCAGTAATGAGGGTGTCGGCGCTGACAATCGGGTTATAAGAAACTTCTATATCCACCGCGACATTCGGGAATTCAATCCGTTCCTCTAAGATGAAACGCTCCCCATGTAAAGCACGCTCATAATTTGTTTTCCATTCCGCAGCGACTTCCAACGGCAAATACGCCAAAATGTCGCTGCCGATGTGCAACTCATGACCATAGGTTGCCTGAAAAACCAGCTTAAATGTGGAATTACAGGTTAATACGTGATAATCACTATCGACTGACCAGATCGAATCCTGCGTATTTTCGATGAGGGCGGTTAAGTTCGCCTCGGTTTGGTTCAGCGCGGATTCTGCTTCTTTTTGTTCGGTGAAGTCGCGTGAATTAAAGACAATGCCGTTGATGGTCGGCGCATTGGTGAGATTATTGCCAACGGATTGCAGAATCCGCCATGAGCCGTTACGATGCAAAAATCGGAATTCAAGCAATCCACCTAAACCGCGCTTCCGCATCAACATCGTCAGATGATCGACCAAATAAGCCGAATCTTCGGGATGGATAAAAGCAAAAAGATTTTCGCCCACCAATTCCCCAGCACGATACCCCAAAATACGCTCTACAGACGGACTCTGATAACGGATAGTGCCGTCCTCGCCAACAATCGTAATCAGATCGGAAGCGTTTTCAATCAATAATCGGAACTGCTCCTCGCTACGGCGTAGGGCGGCCTCTGCCTCTTTACGCTCGGTAATATCGCGGAATGTCCCAGTATAAAAATTTTCTCTGCCAGCGGTAACTTCTGTTACCAACACTTCCATCGGGAAATAAGACCCATCCGCCCGCCGTCCAACAATCTCTCGATAGGAAGTCGCAGAAGCCAAATCACTTAGCATCCGATTCCATAAATTTAAATCGGTTGATTTACCTGAATCATCAGGCGATTGCAGCAGCAGCGAAACCGGCTGACCGGCCATTTGTAAACGGGGATAGCCAAAAATCGTCTCGGCGGCTGGATTTATCGTCATCACAGCAAGCGCATCTTTAGAAAATGTGATGATTCCGTCCATCGCGGTACGCACAATCGATTCAGTGCGCGTGATCGCCTCTTCCAGCGCATCCATCACGGCATTATAACGGTAAGCAATCTGCCCCACTTCGGTAAACGGCTCGACAGGTACACGCAGGCTCAAATCGCCAGTTTTCGATTGTTCATCCATCACCGTAAAAAAATCAAGTAATTCAGTCGTCGCGCCATGTTCAGAAACGTTCAACCCGCTTTGCTCATCTTCGACAGTGACACGAATCGGGAAAAATCGATCAAAAATTTTAAAGAATAAATAGTTGATGCCGAATGTCCAAACACCCGCCACAACAATGCCTAATAACTGGACGGCGATTTGCTCAGGGCGCGATAAACCCGTATTGAGCAGTGACGAATCGCCAAAAATACCAACCGCTAATGTTCCCCAAATGCCTGCGGCTAAATGTACGGGAACAGCCCCTACTGCATCATCAATCTTGAAACGCTCCAATAAAGAATCGGCAATAAGCATGACCAGGCCACCGATCACGCCAATAATCATCGCCTCAGTGATGCTGACTGCGTTGCAATTGGCCGTAATAGCAACTGTGCCAGCAAGCGTACCATTAAGCAGCAGATCAATTTCGGCACGTTTGCGAATCAGCCATCCAATCAGCAGCGTACCTATCATCCCGGCAGAACCCGCAATCACTGTATTCGTGATAATGCGGACGACATCGGTATTCACGGCTAAGGTACTGCCTGCATTAAAGCCGAACCAGCCAAACCACAACAAAAACACACCTAATGTCGCCAGCGGAACATCTGAGCCGGGAATCTTACATGGCGGACCATCTTTAGGAAAACGCCCGGAACGCGCACCGATCAGCAACAGAATAGCCAGCGAAGTCCAGCCCCCCATACTGTGGACGACGCTTGACCCCGCGAAATCTCTAAAACCCATTTCAAAAAGCCAACCGCCACTGGTCGCACCGGGCTGTAACCCATTCCACATCCAATGCCCCAAAACGGGATATACCAACACCGAGCCTACAGCCGCCATCGCCAGATAAGCGGAAAAACGCACACGCTCGGCAATCGCGCCGGAGAGAATCGTGACAGCCGCCCCACAAAACATCACTTGAAAAAAGAAAAAGGCAAAAAACTGCGTCCGATCTTGGGTCAGGTCGCCAAAATCCGGCAAAAACCCATCCGTGCCGAATAAGCCACCCGCAGAAGCGCCAAACATCAAGCCAAAGCCCACCACCCAATACAAAATCGTCGTCAAGCCGAAATCAGCCAGCACTTTCATGCCTGTATTGATGTTATTTTTGCTTCGGGTCAGCCCAGTTTCCAGACAAAGAAACCCGGCCTGCATCACAAAAACCAGCGTTCCGCTGATAAGCACCCAAATCAGATTAAGATTGAACGTTAAATTTTCCATAAGCACCTTTTACAATACAGCATCCTGACGCATAACGATTAAGGTAGCGATGTTTTAATACAATAATCCCTTGAGCGCGTTGGCTTCCATCTCTATATCCTTTAAGGCCTCTTTTTGAGTCGTGCTTAAGGCTGAATCACCTAAAAGCTGTTCTAATTGCTCCAAGATTGCTGCTACGGGTATCCTTAATTGTTCCATCAAAGCGCCATTGAGGAGATCACGACTGCGCTTTTTTTCTAGGCTCGCGCCCACCCGCGCTTTGAGCAATACCGGGTTAAATGGTTTAAAAAGATAGTCTTCCGCCCCTAACTCAATGCACTTCACTACGCTGTCCAAGTCATCCACTGCCGAGATCATAATCACTGGAATATGGCGGAGATTCTCATCTCCTTTAACGCGCTCTAAGACCTCATAGCCATTCATCTTAGGCATCATAATATCGAGCAGCACCAAATCGAAATTATGCTCGGTCATCATTTCTAAAGCGCGTACCCCGTTTTCTGCCACAAGCACTTGATAACCTTGTCTTTCCAGCCGACGCGACAGCATATCGCGGTTCATCTCATTATCGTCGACAACAAGGACTTGCACTTCACTTAGTTCTGCCATTCAGCACCTCTCCCACAGAAATCCGCACACGGCAGACTCTCTTTTTAACCTAATTGATTGCGGTACAAAATAATTAATTTTTCTAACTCCAAATTGTCAGAAAACACCCTGCACAGGTTAATTTTTATGATAAACGATGATCTTAAGCCTTATCCTAACACGGATTTAAAAACTCAGCTTGTGAGTAACTTAACGAAAAAAGCACAACGACCTATAGCGGCTATAGGTCGTCGTAAAAACGCTAAAAATTAGGAAATTTTTCAGATTATTTCATGCCAGTAGTGGCGATTCCTGTGGTGATATAGCGCTGCAAAACCGCAAACACCAGCGTAATCGGCAGCAGCGTTAAGACCGTCATCGATAAGATTAAATCCCACTGCACCTGCAATTCGCCTTGGAACGAATTCAGCCCGACTTGCAATGTAAAATATTCGCTGCGGCTTAATACGATCAAAGGCCACAAAAAGTCATTCCAGCGCCACATCACCGAGAAAATCGTCAAGACCGCCAGCGCAGGCCGCGCCAACGGGAGGATAATTTGTAGGTAAATGCGCCATTCACTCGCGCCGTCAATCCGCGCGGAATCAATCAGTTCATCCGGGATCGTTAGCATATACTGACGAAGCAGAAAAACACCCGTCGGGGTCGCCGCGCCTGGAACGATCACGCCGAGTAAATTGTTGTTCCAGCCGATCTGCGTAATCACCAGAAATACAGGAACGAGAATCACCGAAAGCGGCACCATCAGCGTGGCAATCGTGATAAAAAATATCGTATCGCGGCCTCGAAATTTGTATTTGCTCAATGCAAAGGCCGCCATGCTATTGACGAGCAGAGTCAGAATTGTTGCGCCGATTGTGACGACCACGCTATTGCCGAAATAAATCCAAAAATTAAATTTTTGAATGCCATTGCTGTAATTCGTCAGCGAAAAATTAATTTCTTCGACAGGTTTGCGCTGGTTAATGTTCACACGGATGATTTCTTCCGGGTTGGCAGGATCAATCATCTGTGCTTCAATACCTACCCGCCGCACCTGAGCCAATTGACGCACTGTGCCATCTTCCAATGTCACGTCATACAGGTCAAGCGGCTCATCATAGCCTGGTACTGCTACCGTTTCTTGGCGATAGGGAAAGAAGCGCGGCGGGAACTTACTCAATTCCGCCGAGGATTTAAACGAAGACATGACCAACCAAATGACTGGCCCAAACATAATAATTGTACCCAGCGACAAATAAAGATACGTGAAGATGTCACTGATATCGAGGCGGCTTTTGCCGTGTGTACGGGATAAATAATCACCAATTGCATTCATAATTTTTGCTCAATCTTGATTTATTCAGAAATCGCGCTCGACCGCCCCAAGCGAAGTTGAATGACCGTAAACGCGAGGAGCGCTCCTGCCAGCACCATCGAAGCCGCCGCCGCCAAACCATAATTACTGGTCTGGTTCGCGAAACCTGTATCATAAATATACTGCACCATATATTGCGTTGCTGTTCCGGGTCCGCCACCTGTAAAGGCGTACACTTGGTCAAACACCTGCACCGCCCGAATGAGCGACAGCACCAACACCACCATCATCGTGGGCATCAACAGCGGAAACGTCACGAATCGGAACGCATCCCATCCATTTGCGCCGTCAATATCTGATGCTTCGTAAAGTTCCGCCGGAATCGCCTGCAAACCTGCCAACAGAATCAAGGTGTAAAAACCCATCTGTGACCAGACGCTAATCACCACCGCCCAAAAACGCGCCCATCCCGCGCTTAATAGAAAACGCCTCGGTTCTTCCCCGAAGGCGACTAATAACGCATTCAGCAGCCCATCTTGCTGAAGAATCCACTTCCAGATGAGGGCGACCACTACGGGCGATAGCAGCACAGGATAGAAGAAAATGCTGCGGAAAAATCCACGCCCGATGATACGCCGATTCAACGCCAACGCCGTAATCAGCGAAATTAAAATCATCAAACCGACCTGCGTAACGACGAAGAATATTGTATTGCCAATTGCACGCCAAAAAAGGTCTTCCCGGCAAGAATTAGCGATCAAAAAGTTTTCGCACTCAAACAGTCGTTCCAGATTTTCCGTCCCCACAAACGGACGGTCTTGAGGAAATAATCGAGTGCCGCCCGTAAAGGCATAATAAAAATTGAGCAGCATCGGCAGCAAAATAAAAACAGCAAAAATCAATAAGTTCGGCAGCACAAACACGTAAGCCATACCGCGTATGCCAATCCGTTTTTGCAATGGCAGCATAACCGCATCAATAATGCTCAGGAAAAACTCAAAAATGCTGGAAAGCACCCGCGAAATCGGATTACGAGAATAAGCCTTGCGCGGTTCAGAGGAAGAGGCCAATCGTGCCATAAAAGTCGCTTTTTAAAAATATTTAATGGGATGAAAATAACCTTCGGTAAAGAATTGCAAAAACAGGATGTTTTGTAAGGGCAAGGTATGCCTCGCCCTTACAAAAACATATCCGATCTTACTTATTAGGAGCGCAATCTACTGCGCCGCTGCTACCGCTTCATCAATCGCAACTTGAACGCGCTCAATAGCTTCATCAAGCGTAAGTTCGCCGAGCATCCATTGTGTCAGGCGGTCACGCGTTTCGTTGAAAACGACAAACCCAAGCGGGCTGAAGTTCAATTGATAGGCTTGTTCTTGGAATTTAGGGATTTCCGCCACGAATATGTTCAAAGCCTGTGCCGCAGCTTCAGACTCGGTTTCGTAGGCGATACCCGCTTCAGCCAAGCCAGAATGACCTGGAATGAACAAAGTGCGGGCAGAGAATTCGCCGAGGACATCTTCTTGCACTAAATATTCCATGACACGAGCGACTTCCGCCGGATGTTCAGTCGCTGCAAATGCGACTAGTGCCGCGCCGCCGGGCATACCCGTGCTGCCGCCGTCGCCAGTCGGATTCGGGACAGCTTCCCAATCAAAGGCATCGCCGATGTCGTTGGTGAAGCGTTGAATCTGCCAACTGCCAGACATATAGAATACCAATTGGCTGTTGATAAAGTAATCGGCTGCCGCTGCATACGTGCCGCCGGAGCCGAGCCAGACTTCCGCCGGGGTAATTCCTTCATCATGCCAGCTCTTGAGCAGTTCGGCGAAAGCGCGATAGCCTTCAGTATCGACTGTGAAATTGCCTTCATCATCGAAATAAGTCGCGCCCACGCTCATCGCGGGACCAGCGAAACGATGTCCACTGCGATCAATCGCAATCGCATATTGGGTTTCGGTTGCTGCTGCGACTTCACGGGCAACATCTGTCCATTCTTGCCAAGTCACTGCGTCGTTTGTGTCGCTGAGGACTTCGATGCCTGCTTGTTCAAACAAGGTACGGTTGATATACGGCCCGGTCACGGTGAATTGTGTCGGGAAGCCATAAATGGCATCGCTTTCAGCATCATCACGGAAAGCCGGCAGCACAAGCGCGAAATTGGCATCCCAATAATCGGCATCTGCTAGGTATTCGCGCAGATCAAGGTAGTAACCAAAATAGGGCGTAAAATTGGTGATACGTGCCATATCGGGGGCTTCACCCGCTTGCACCTGTACCGGAAGCTGCTGCTGAATACCGTCACCATAGTCAATGGTATCAATCACGACAGTAATATCGGGGTTTTCAGCTTCAAAGCGATCCAGCAAATCACGTAAGACTTCACCTTCATTGCCATCGTCGTACCACGTAATGCGGAGTTCAACCGCATCCTGTGCGCTTACAGAGGTTGCGATCCCCACTAGCAGCACTAACAAAATTAAAAGACCCAACTTTTTCACAGCAAATTCTCCTGATTTCTAAAAAGGTTGTTTGTCTATTCGCAGCATTTTTGCATTAGGGACTTGCTTCTAACCCAAAATACACCACAGGTAGATTATGGCTTGAAATAATCATCCTCGCAACTAAATTTAACCATTTAGAATACGCCCATGTTTTAAATCCAGTTTGAGAATTTCACCATTATGCTCAATCGCCATTGTCTCGTCATCAATCAATGTCTGGGTATAGCTATTTTCATAATGAGGAAAGTCATCCCAATTTTGCGGCGAATTACCGACCATAAGCTGCCCTTCCCAACCAAAAACAAGCTGCTGATTCTCTGGCGTTGTCCATGTCACCTGTAGCCCTTCAACTTGGGGCGTGTGGCGCATCACATTTTCGCGGAACTCCGCAAAATCGCCATCTTCCACCCCGCTTCCGACATGGCAAATCCAAGCATGGCCTCCGCCTCGGCTGCGAAGTTCTTGCCCGGCATGGCGGCTTGTTTCGGTCAAAACGAGTTCGCCATCGCCCCACAGCGCGATATAGCCATCCCCGACTCGCGCAAACACCCACTGGCCTTCAATTTTGACTTCCTCGAACATCGCCGCCGGAAAATAAGCATGGCTAAATCCGAGTCCGACATTTTCTTCAAACCGATACAAGCAAATCACGGTTTTATCAACCATCCCCACACGCGGCAGCCGTGCCGACCCCGACCAAAAATTCGGCCTTGCGTTGCCGTGTTCTTGGCTATTGCCGGGATAAGTGGTAAATACAACCGCTTCTGGACTTAACGTGGCCTGCCAGAGATGCTCCTGAATCCCAAATTCGCCGGGTTGATAATCAATCGCGGCAGAAAGCATAGTGTCGGGTGTTTTGCGCGTGATGGTGCGGACATCCCATGAATCACCGCGCATATCAAACTTAGGCCGAAATGAGGCGAAAGATCGCGCCCGTGTCACGACTGTCTGCTCAACATCCGCGCCGATTCGCTGAATCACTTCTGGCACTTGATAATTCTTCACTAATGCCAAGAGTCCGGTAGCGCGGGTTTCCCCATTCAGAATACCCATCCCCCAACCGATCCGCTGTAAGTTTGAGGTGTTTTCCACACGGGCGGATTTTAACCCAGCGACATAACAGCGTCCGTGCGTACTGCCGTGCGTCCCACGATACGATTGACAAGCAATCATGAAGAAAATTTTGTGCAGCAGTGCAGTCGCCATCTCGCGCAACCGAGCGCTATCCGCAAATTCCACCAACGCTAGCATCGCAAACGCATCGAGCGTCATGTAGGCGTTGGAATCCCACTCGGAAAAACTGCCTTGTAAGCGCCGCAAAATCCAATTTCCGATGCACGGACGGTTGCGTTCTTTTTGCTCCTGCCCGGTACGACCACTATTGACGAACACCCAATCAGGCCAGCGCTGCCCCGCCAGATAAGCCGTTACTTGAAAAAGAATTTGATGATTCTCAGTAAAGTAGCACATCGCATCGAGGCCGGGTTCATCCAGCCAGTATTTGAAGTTACGGAAGGCGGTTTCGATCCGCTCACGATCTGGGGAATGAATAACGTCTGAGTCGCCATGTTTATACATCAGCGCCAACAACCCAATTGCATAAAAATCGGCACAATCGCTGCGGTTTTCCATAAACTCACAGGCTAGGCCAATCGCTTCGGAAGGCACATGCCGGATTCGCCGGAGTTCCAGCGCTGCCAATGCCGACGGCACATCATACGGCATATTAGCGAGATGATCTAACGCCTCATGACGGCGCGATTCATAATCCCCATAAGGTTGATGACTGTACTCATTTTTCGCCGCCCAGATTTCGCGGTGCAGGCTCAACGGTGTTCCATCAGCAGGACGAATGGTCAGCGTAAGCGTATTTTCACCGGGGATACCCGACATCGACTCCGCCACTTCGGGCGTAATCGGCAGTTCAGCGCTTTCGCCGGGTGCGAGGGTGATGGTCGCTTCGCCTTTGGGCAGCGTGAGTGTGTTCAACATCGCCCAAGGTGTTTTAGGAACAGGAAGCCCAATTTCGGCTGTAAAGGTAAACGATTCCGGCGCAGACGCATCAAGCGATACTTTTCCGGGCAGATTCGGGAACGCAAACTGTTTGATCTGCAAATGGGCAAGGCTATTTTCGGCCTGATGCCACGCCTCGGCTAAACCATCGCCCAAAGGCAAACACACTTGAACGGAAGGATTTCCACTAAAACGCAGGCCAAGCGCTAGACGCGCCTCGCGCCAACCCAGCATTTCCCCATGTAGACAAAGGTCATTCATTCCCGGCTTGAGCTTCAGCGTCAGGGGGATAAATTGCAGCGCGACATAACTAAAGCGCTTCTTGAAGTGCGTTTGCAGCTTGCCATTCAACCACACCCGCGCCGGGCCAATCGTCAGCAGTTCAGCTTGCACAGTGACCGCTTTATCGACTTGCAAACCCGCATAAAGCCAGCCCTGCATCAAAGTCGGATTAAAGTTGAACAAACTAAAATCAATCGCTTGATCTTCTTCCGCCGCACTGTAACGCCACGGCTGACCAGCGACAGCGGGTGCATTTAAGTGCGGGCGCTCCCCCGGCTCCCAAGTAAATGGGGGCAGTTTATTGTAAATCCGCAGTTTGATACGGTTCGACTCAGGATGCCACGCCCAATAATTCAAAATCCAACGATTGCCGGCGCCAAACGGTGTACCATCCGGCTTAATTGACTCGTGAAGATTTTCCAGCGGCGATGTCACCGTCCCACAGGCCAGCCAATTTTGGATTGCGCCGCGTTCCGAAAGCACATAAGTTGCGAGGTTAAGTTCTGTCATACGACCTCAAGAAAACTTAAAAGAATTTTCGGCTATTCTAACGCAGGTTAGAACATTCGACGGTAGACCATTCAAACTTAACACGCGCATTTCGGCACATCGGCATATACTGGAATTGATCTTTTGTTTTAGGGCTTAAGGATAGAATTTATGCTTTCGATTGTTCACGCCTGCGCGATTGTTGGGTTAGAGGGTTGCATGGTGGAAGTGCAGACCGATTTTAACCCGCGTGCCGGAATCCCCACATTTACGATTGTCGGCCTGCCAGACAGCGCTGTAAAAGAAAGCCGGGAGCGTGTTCGCGCCGCCATAAAAAACAGCGGCTTGAGTTTTCCCAATAAAGGCTACGTGGTCAATCTCTCCCCTGCTGACCTGCCGAAACACGGCCCCGCTTATGATCTGGCGATTGCGGTAGGCGTGCTGGCGGCAACCGACCAGATTCCGCTGCCTTCCCTGCCAAAAGCGATGTTTATCGGCGAATTATCGCTTGACGGCAGCATCCGCCACGTCAAAGGCGCGATGCCTTTAACCTATACGGCCTATCAAGAAGGCTTCGAGACGGCCTACGTCGCCGCCGAAGATGCGCCGCAAGCCGGACTCGTCAGCGGAATCGAAGTGATTCCGGTGCAGTCGCTCGGTCAACTCGTCGAGCATCTTTATGGCTTGCAGCCGATTCGGCCTTATCGACACGAAGCACTGACGGTCACTAGCAGCGACAACCTGCCAGACGGCATTGTCGATTTCGCCGACGTAAAAGGTCAGCAGCACGTCAAGCGAGCGCTGGAAATCGCGGCGGGCGGCAATCATAATATTTTGCTTTCGGGTTCGCCGGGTGTCGGCAAAACACTGCTTGCGCGGGCGATGCCGGGGATTTTGCCACAGTTAACGTTAGAAGAAGCATTAGAAGTCACCCGCATTTATTCCGTCGCCGACATGCTCCGCAGCGACCAACCGCTGATTCAAGCTCGCCCCTTCCGTGCGCCACATCACACCATCAGTCAGCCCGGTCTCATCGGCGGCGGCTCGATCCCCAAACCGGGTGAAGTCAGCCTCAGCCATCGCGGAGTCCTTTTCTTAGACGAAATTGTGGAGATCGGCAGCAAAACATTAGAAGTGCTGCGTCAGCCGATTGAGGACAAAATCGTGACGATCAGCCGCGCCAAAGGCAGTATTACTTTTCCCGCCAATTTTTTACTGATCGGCGCGATGAATCCGTGTCCATGTGGTTATTACGGGGATGTCGTGCGCCCTTGCACCTGTTCACCAACCATGATTACGCGCTATCAAAGCCGCCTATCGGGGCCGCTGCTGGATCGGATTGATATTCATCTCGATGTGCCGCGTGTGGAACACGACAAGCTGATGAGCGATGAGCGCGGCGAACCTTCGGCAAAAGTGCGGGAACGGGTCGAGATGGCGCGGGAACGCCAGCGCAGCCGCTTTAGCCAGCATCCGCATTTATACGCCAATGCCGATATGAGCGTGACGGAGATTAAGCAGATGTGTGTGCTTTCGCCGGAAGCGCGGCAACTGCTGGAAATTTCGGTCAAGCGGATGCAGTTGAGCGCCCGTTCTTATCATCGCACCCTCAAACTCAGCCGGACGATTGCCGATTTAGGCAGCAGTGACCGCATCGAAGTGCAGCATATAGCAGAAGCCATCCAATACCGCCCCCGGCAAATACAACACTAAACTATATAGCCATACAAAGACTTTTCGGTGAAGCAAATTTGTCCATAAAATGAACGTTTTCCAACAATCGCTAATTATGTGAATTAATGGTTGAAGTACTATCCCGATAAATTAGATGATAAAATAGCCTTAAAGCTAATCAACTAGGTGAATATTTATTGAAGATGGATGACAAAACGATACACGATATCCCCTCGATTCAAGAGCTTTTACAACAGGCACAAGCAGCCTTAGCTCTAAAACGCTTTGCAGATAACATGAAACCATTTCAAGGCATATTTCGCATTTTAGGATTGGATATTAATCAACTAGCGAGTTCTTTAGACACGGCTGAGGAGTTAGCCAAAAAAGCTGAAAACCTGTCCCAGCTTCCAGATCGGTTTAACGATCATTTCTCCAAACTAGGTTGGATAATACATCAGAGTATGAAACTTGATATAGCTATCGAGGCGATTAATCAAGCAGATGCAGGAGAAATTCATGAAGCTGAGAAAACTCTTGTGAATTACTATGATCCCACTACAGTTAGGTTTTGGCTTAAGCAACTATGGCGTATCAAAGCATTTCAACCAAGAATGCGCTTAGCAGAACTTGCCCTCAAAGATTATGAAGATGCGAGATACCATGCCTGCATTCCTGTAGTTATTGCTCTTATGGATGGTCTTGTTAATGAAGTGAATGGCGGACGAGGTTTCTTTGCTGATGATACAGTACTTGAAGCATGGGATTCTATCGCTGCCCATAAAAAGGGATTGGTTGAACTAGGGAAGATTTTCAAACAAGGCCGAAATAAGACTCGAATTGAACAATTAACTATACCGTATCGAAACGGAATCATGCATGGCAATGATCTAGGGTACGATAATCAACTAGTAGCTGCTAAAACTTGGGCGGCCTTGTTCGCTATTGGTGAATGGGCTATTAAAGTGGAAAAAGGAGAATTGAAAGCACCTTTGCCTAAGCCCAAACCAACATTTTTTCAAACATTAAATCAGATTTACCTAACTGAAAAATTAAAAAAAGCGATTGATCAATGGACACCCAGAAAATTAATCGTTGGTCAAGATTTTCCCAAAAATGGAGCTATTGAAGATTACTCTGAAGACTCACCAGAAAGAAAACTGATTGAGTTTTTAGTTTTATGGAAGCAAAAGAATTATGGCTATATGGCTAAATGTGTTCCCGTAGAGCGAAACAAATCAGTTAATACTATGCCTCGAAGAATTCGTGACATTTACGGCATTAAAGAATTTATTGATTTTGAAGTCAAAGATATAGAAGACAAAGCATTAGCTGCAACAGAAATACAGACAGTTCTCAAATATCAAAGCTATGGACGTGTTGTAGAAAAGGAATATCGATTCAGATTATTATATACTGATGACAAAGGAAAGCCAAAAGAGCAAGGGAAAGGTAGCTGGTTTATCATTAACTGGTCGTACTTACACTAATCAATCACATGCACATTATAAGCCTTATGTCATAGGGAGATAAAAACTTCACTGAAGTGCAGCACATCGCCAAAGCCGTCTAATATCGCCTCCGACAAATCAGCCCCTAATAATGGGGGAATTTACGATATTTGGGCAAATTGCATGTAAATTTCCATTCCTTTTTATGTAAAATATCTATATAGAAAGGAATGATAAACTTATGATACGTGAAAGACGACCCTTTAAGGTATTTTCGGATTTTGAGAGCGCTACTTGGCAAATGCTCTATGAAAAGCAGTTCCCGCAGGTACAGCAGCACGCCAGTCAATTATGGCTCGAAGGCATAGATTTACTCAACCTCGCGCCGCAGCGCATCCCGGATTTCGACGAGCTTAGTGAGCGTCTGCAAGCATTGGTCGGCTGGGAACTGGTCAGCACCGATGTGATCTTCTCGGACGGGCAGGACTGGTTTGAGCATCTCGCCCGCCGCCAATTCCTGATTACCGAATACATCCGTGAACGCAAAGACCTTGATTACACGCCCCTGCCCGACAT
>Ga0335394_10001358_pt1 | contig 27463 bp, 22 predicted proteins | sample MAT03_FD_205741 | JGI IMG/M metagenome (GOLD analysis project Ga0335394, IMG submission 205741) | Freshwater microbial communities from Lake Fryxell liftoff mats and glacier meltwater in Antarctica - MAT-03 (spades assembly) (version 2) ...
GTTAATATTGTATTTATTGGCGAAAGCCTTTTGTTGTTCTCTTACCCGGTCACGACTTGCATCCTGCTTATCCGCGGCTTTTTCTTTGGCAAGAAGGTATGCCTCCATAGCGTCATAAGATTGCTCAGCTATTTCTTCCATATCAACAATTTTTCCATAGTCTTCTAGCAGAACTAGGTGAGTTAACTTAAAGTAAGCAGCCACGCTATCGCGTAATTGACTATCTCCTTGGTAGGGTCGCATTCTCCGCACTGCACGTTCGGCCTCTTTCACGGTTGTGATTAATTCCTGCCTTTTCTTGTCTACTTTCTTTGCCCCTTTGCCGTGAGATGCAGCACTTGAATAACTCATCATGTCTTTTGAGATTTCATTGTATTGCGTCCCTATTTGATCCAAATAAACACCAGCATCATTGGTATCCTGTCCATTCGAAATAACTGATGTAAACAGCAACATCAATGATAAAATTTGAGAAAGTCGCACAATTATTTTTATTTAGGTAACGAAAGATAATCAAGTAGAATAGCAAATGCCTCTTCGATATATGGGCTTCGCTGAATTTTATCCAGCACGTCCTGCCGGACTTCTTTGCGATGGTTGTCAATCAGCATTAATGTATTATCGAACTGGGGAATCTGAACTTTGTATAGACTATTGGCCGATCCTGTTTCGAGTTTCTGTATTACTCTGTTCAAATCTTTAATGTATTCTGCAAAGTCAGCAAGGGATAACGGAACTGGTTCTGAAAATAAAGCCTGACCTTTGACGATGTGATCAAAATTTTGAGAACTAATTGTCCGCTCCTTACTTTTTGTTTTCAACGTTTCTAAAGATAAGGATGGCAAAGGAGTGTAGTAAACTTTTTTATTAGTTGAATCTGCGGCAATTGAATTTGAAAAACTTATTTCACGTTCAAAATACGACTCGTAAAAATCGGGCAATTGAATATCCGGAGTAACACCCTTGCGCTGCAGGCTTTTTCCAGTTACTCGATAAATCCGATCGTTGGTAACTTTGATAAAGCCTATTGCATTTGATTTGCTGTCTATTGGCATAATAATCTGTCCGGTTGCTTTGCCATAAGTCTTGCTGCCAACAATAATTGACCTGTTTAAATCCTGTAACACCGCACTAACCAATTCAGAAGCCGAAGCACTAAATCCATTTACCAAAATTACCAGCGCACCGTCATAGATAGTGCCTCGGTTTAGGTCTTTAAGGGTTACTACGGGCTGCCCTGTTTCCTGTATTAAGGCAAGTGGGCCGACATCAATAAAAATTCCAGCCAATGCCAATGCTTCCTGAAGTGATCCTCCGCCATTAAAACGAAGATCGAGAATAAGACCCTCAATTTTCTCGCGCTTAAGTTTAATCAACTCGCGAGCTACATCATCGGCACACCCTTTGGAAGTTGCATCTTCAAATTCTGTATAGAAACCAGGGAGTTCGATGTATCCAATAGTTTTTTTACCCTTTAGCAGGAAGCTTTGAATCATGTTTTCGTCACGATCAATTTTGTTTTTAACTAACTGAACAGATTTGATTTGACCATTTGCTTTTTTGAGATTTAGAACCACTTGTGTATGTTCGACCGATGCGAGGTCGTCTTCCAGTTCCTCTATTGAATATTCTATTATATCAATAGGGGGCTTCGTTCCCCACTGCACACCTAGCACTTTATCATCCTGATTTATTTCGGAACTTGTCCAAGCCGCACCACCAGGTGTTAATCGTGAGATTGCAATTTGACCCCGAGGATCTTCCTTTAATGAAAAACCAAAAGATAGTTCATTTACTGATAGAGCTGAATTGAATTCTTCATGTTGCGAAGGTGTGAAATATTCTGAATGTGGATCGAAAGAATGTGCGATGGCTTTCAAGAAAATTGTTTCTACTGATTTGTGAAAACCTGAAGCCGGATTGAGAAGACGATTGATTGTTCCGGCTTCTTTTTTTTGAATGGCAACCCTGGCCGATGCTTCAAGTTTTTTAAACTCGATTTCTGATAACTTAGAAAGTTCCTCATCTGTATTGAGCAACATCCAATAGAGAACTTGTAGTTTGAGACTGATTTTCCAACCCTTATCAAAAGCAGCTTGGTCTGAAAGAAGTGAGTTGCTTTTATTTTGAATAACCGATGCTGACCCTTTAACCGAATAATTTAAGGGAAGTTTAAGATAGGCTTCAATTTTTTGACTTGCTTCCGTTAACTTGAACTTATACAGGTGCTCGACTTTGTCAACAAACGCGCAATTGGTTCCTTGAACAAGTTCGTCTAACTTGGTTCTGTCAGAATCGAGTTGGGCTAAATCTTGCAAAGAAAAAAATCTTCTTCCGGGATCAAGTAAGTAAAAAAATTCATCATAAACCTGCTCTGACCAAACGTCATTAATCTGCGGTGGCTGAAGATGATAGTTGTTGAAAACCTGAATAAGTTGACTAGATTTTTTGCAAATAGATACTTCAGGCTGGCCAATACACAAACTAATGGGTAGAACCATAAGAGAAGCAAGCATAAGGCTTTTGCAGTGCATCAGGCAACCATTCAGACACAATAAAGATTGTGAATTATTGAATTGGATACCAGCACGAGGTAAAATATTTCTTGAATTTTTAGGCTTCCCGCTGATCAGATCCCTTTAAAAAAGAGATGTCCTACATTTTGGAAATGTAGGACATCTGATACTGAAAGATAGAAATCTTCTTTAAACCTCCTCCAATACCGTGGTATGCGCAGCTTGCGCTAATTCAATCTCTTCACCATCTTTATTCAAGAAGTGAAATTCAGTTATACCCAGTGAACTATCTTTTACAAGATTGATCCACTTTTTGTATTTGAAGAAAAACTTAACACGCTTAGAGATTATCCCTTTAGTATAGTAGGCGAACAAGAATGGATGTAACGCAAGTACAAGATTGCTCTCGTTCTGTTTTACAAACAAATGCTCCAGATGTTGCTCAATCAAATCGGTGATTAAAATGCTTGCCATAATTGTGCCGCTACCATTGCAAGTAGGACAAACTTCTTTGGTGGCAATATTCATTTGCGGGCGCACGCGCTCGCGGGTAATCTGCATCAATCCAAACTTAGAAAGCGGAAGTACTGTGTGCTTGGCACGATCCAGTTCCATTTGATCTTTAATGGATTGAAAGATCGCCTTCTTGTTATCAGCACTGCGCATATCAATGAAGTCCACCACAATGATGCCACCCATATCGCGCAAGCGCAATTGACGAGCTACCTCTTTGGCTGCTTCAATATTTACCGAAAGTGCAGTTGTCTCCTGGTTCTCTTCCCGATTCGATTTGTTACCGCTGTTCACATCAATAACATGTAACGCCTCGGTATGCTCAATTATCAGATAACCGCCACCCCGTAGACTAACGGTTTGGCCAAAAGCTGATTTTATCTGCTTCTCAATGCCGAAATGCTCGAATATCTTGGATTTACCGGTGTACAGTTTGGTTATTTTTTCCTTGTCAGGAGCGATTGTACGGATATACGCCTTTACTTCCTCGTAAATTTTCTTGTCATCTACCTGCACGTTGTCAAATGACTCATTGAGTACATCGCGGAGAACAGAAGAGGTTTTGCTTAGCTCACCGATGATTTTATCGCGTGGATTGCCATCAATCATACGAGTGATTCCGTCTTCCCACGTTTTAACTAAACTGCGAAGGTCTTTATCCAACTCGGCTACTTCCTTGCCCTCGGCCACTGTGCGAATGATAACGCCAAAGTTTTCGGGTTTGATAGATTGAATGAGGCGCTGCAAGCGCTTTCGCTCATCGCTACTGGAAATGCGTTTGGAAACATTTACGCCAGAGCCAAAAGGTACTAGTACCAAATATCGGCCGGCAATGGAGATCTCACACGAAAGTCGCGGGCCTTTGGTGGAAATAGGTTCTTTAACCACCTGTACCGGAATTAATTGGTTTCGAGAAAGTTGATTAGCTATTTTACCATGCTTATCAATATCTTTCTCCAATTGGAATTTATCCAATCGCCCTCCGGTAATCTTCTTAGCGCGAACAAGTTTTGTGAATTTTTGTAATGATCCGAACTGGGCGCCAAGGTCCAAGTAGTGAAGGAATGCATCCTTTTCGTACCCGATATCAATAAACGCTGCGTTCAATCCCTGCACTACCTTTTTAACAGTGCCCAGGTAAATATCACCAACTACAAACTTGCTTCCTTGCTGGTCTTCATGAAACTCAACAAGTTGTTTATCCTTAAGAAGTGCTATGCGACATCCGTCTTGAGCTGCACTAATTATTAGTTCGTTACTCAAAACTTAAAAATTTAGACCTTAAGCCCCTCTCTTTCGGAGAGGGGTTTGGGGTGAGGTTTTACTTCTTCTTATGTCTATTCTTTCTCAAACGCTTCTTGCGCTTGTGAGTAGCCATTTTGTGCTTCTTTCTTTTCTTACCACTTGGCATAATTTTTTTGGTTTTGTGCTGACGATACCGTCAGTGCGGGTTAAAAATAATTTATTCTAAATCTTTCAGATACGAATCTACTGTTGCTAATACAGCCGGATCCTTATCCAACTTCTTTACGCGTTCAAATTGCAGTCGCGCTTTATCCTTATTGCCCTTTTTCATGTACGCAACTCCTAGTAATAATAGGCCTTGCGTGTGATCAGGGTTAACTGCTTTAAGTTCCTCAAGTCGTTCTACCGCCCTGTCGTATTGACCCGACTGAATCGATAACATCCCCATATTATAAAGGGCAAATTCATTTTTTGGGTCTTCCGCTAGCACCTCTCGCATTATGGTAATTCCTTGCATGGGCGATTTCGAACTCAGGTAAGTCATAGCCATTTTGGTTTTGACTTCTAAGTTTTTAGGATCGGCTGCTAATACTTTGCCTAACCATTCACGAGTTTTTTCTGCCAATTGCTCCTGCTTGGCCGGCTCCATAGAAAATGTGTAGGCCTCGTAAAAACTATTGCCAGTCTTTAAGAAACTTTCAGTTGTGTTAAAGAACGTTGCTGCTTGCTCTGCGAACCATGCTGCACTATCAAATTGACCTGATTGTGTGTATAGGGTTCTCAAAGAGTCGGCAAAGATAGCATTTTTTTGACTTGTGGCACTCTTAATAAACTGAGCCCGAACTGACTTGATATTGGCTGAGAGAGTGGCTGGAACTTCACTATGGCCAGCCGCAGATGCTGGTTGAGCGGAAGCATCCTCTTTCAATTGGTTCTCATTTTCCACTACCGCTTTTGGCAACAAGAAGATTAGCCACACTACCAGTGCAGCGGCAAGAAATAAAATGATTCGGGTTCTTAACATGGAGAGTTCGTTGTTCGTTTCTAATTATCGCATACTCGATGCGAATAACTCAGAACGAGTAACCAGCAACTATTTTTCAGCTAGTTGTTTTACTTTATCGCTGTTCTTTATTTTGTTAATAAAAATTTTAGCAGGCTTAAAGCTTGGAATGTAGTGTTCATCTATAATGATGGCAGTGTTGCGAGAAATGTTACGAGCAATCTTTTTCTTTCGCTTCTTATTAATAAAACTACCAAATCCGCGCACGTAAATATTATGCCCACTGGCCATATTTGATTTTACAATATTGAAAAATGCTTCTACGGATGCTGATACATCGGCTTTATCAATTCCAGTTTTTTCAGCGATTTGATTGATTACGTCTGCTTTAGTCACGTTGGATATGTTTATAGGTATTCAAAAAATTCAGGGCTGCAAATTTAACCGCAGTTTGGTCATTCGCAAAATGAATTTACTGATTATCACACAGATGTGAACATAAATACGACTAAAAAGCAAAGGCCCCCGTTAGATTGACGTGTTTTTTATGACATTCGCGCGGGAATATCTAAAAAATGAGCGCTAATAGCTTTTCAAAAAAAATAATTGACTGGTACGAAGAAAATAAGCGCTCGCTCCCATGGCGGCTCACACGCGACCCCTATAAGGTCTGGCTTTCAGAAATAATATTGCAACAAACGCGCATTGCCCAGGGCTTGCCTTATTATTTAAGTTTTGAAAAGAACTTTCCTGATGTAAAATCGCTTGCGCGTGCACCTCAGGATAAAGTTTTGCGTTTGTGGCAAGGGCTTGGATATTATAGTCGTGCACGGAACCTGCACGCATGCGCGAAAAAAATCGTTACCGATTATAATGGGCAGTTCCCAACTTCGTACAATGAGCTGAAAGAACTTCCCGGTGTTGGAAGCTACACAGCGGCAGCCATTGCTTCAATTTCCTTTCACGAACCTGTTGCGGTTGTTGATGGAAATGTATTTCGCGTTTTGGCGCGGGTGTTTGGTATTGATATCAATATTGCAAGCAATGAAGGAAAGAAATATTTTTTTGCGAAAGCAAATGAATTGATTCCTTTTAATCAACCGGATGTGTTTAATCAGGCAATCATGGAATTTGGGGCGCTTCAGTGCACTCCACAAAACCCAAAATGCGAAAGTTGTCCCTTTAATCGTATTTGTATTGCCAATCAAAGGAATTTGCAAAAACTATTGCCCGTAAAATCCCCAAAACAAAAAGTAAAGAAGCGATATTTTACTTATTTGGTAATTAATCATGACGGAAAGTTTCTGATGCGGAAGCGCAAGGCTGGCGACATCTGGAATGGGCTGTATGATTTTTATTTGATTGAATCGAAGAGGCAACAAAAACCAACTGATATAATTAAATCGCGAAAGGAATTAGCGAAGTTAATTGTAGAGGCGGTGAGTGATAATTACAAACACGTTCTATCGCACCAGCAGTTGAATACCCGATTTGTTTCGTGCTCAATTAAAACACTGAAATCTATCCAATCAATTTTAAAAACTGACGAGTTAAAATTATATTCAAAAAAACAGATTGAGAAACTCCCCAAGCCTATTTTAATTAATCGATTTCTGAAAGAGTCCGGGGTGCTGGAGTAAAGGGGAAAATTGATAATTTTGTCTATTCAATTCTGTAATTAAAATAATAATTATATGGCAGGCGTAAACAAAGTAATTTTAGTTGGCAACTTGGGAAAAGATCCTGAAGTAAGAAATCTTGAGAATGGTGCCATGGTGGCTAACTTCTCAATGGCAACTTCGGAAACTTATAAAGACAAGACAACGGGCGAAAAAAAGGTGATAACAGAATGGCACAACATTGTGTTGTGGCGCGGACTGGCAGAAATAGCATCAAAATATTTACACAAAGGCGATCAGGTTTATATTGAAGGCAAGCTGCGCACCCGCAGTTGGGAGAAAGATAAAGTAACCCGTTATACAACCGAAGTTGTTGGTGATAACATGACGTTGCTAGGTTCAAAACCGGGTGGTGGTGGAGGCGATAGGTCTGCACAGCCACCTTATCCAAATGTTTCAGATGAAAAAGGTTCAGTAGATAATTCTACTGATGACCTTCCGTTTTGATGTATATTTTACTTACTCAAAATTTGAAAATCTTGATTAAGCGCCTCGCAAAAGCCGGAGCGCTACTTTTTTTACTAGCTGTCTTTAGCGTTTCTTGCACAAAGGATTATCAACCCAAACCAAAGGGCTACAACAGATTAGTTCTACCCAAGCAAGAGTATCAGCTTTCGCCAGATAGTTTGCCATATAAGTTTGAGTATTCCAAACATGCGCGCTTGCTGCGCGATTCATCGTGGATGAGTGAGCGATATTGGGTTGAAATATATTATCCGGAATTAAAAGCCAACGTTCACATCACATACAAAAAATTAGATAACAAAGATCAGTTTTTAAAGGAGCTACTTAACGATGCTTACAACCTTACTTCGAAGCAACAGATAAAAGCTTCGGCTATTGATGAAATAATTGTTGTTACGCCCAGTGGTAAAACTGCTGTAATAGCTGAGATAGCCGGTGAAGTGCCAAGCCAATTTCAATTTACGATGACGGATTCGTCAAAAAATTTTTTACGAGGGGCTTTGTATTTCAACATGCGGGTACAAAATGATTCGTTGGCACCCGCCATTGATTTTATGAAGCAGGAAACGCTTCATTTTATAAATACATTGGAGTGGAAAAAATAGATACACTGCTAGAGCACTGCGGGAAAGGGCAAAAAAAAGGAAAATGAAGTGTTAGTTTGATTTATTAACTTTGTTTGATGCTGTCAAAAACAAAATTATTACAAACGGTAAAAGACCTTCCTGAGGAATTCTCTATCGAAGAACTTCCCGAAAGGATCATACTCTTAAAAAAAATTGAGGTAGGATTGGCTCAATCGAATTCTAATCAAGTGCTAACAACAGCGCAAGCAAAAGATAGGCTTAAGAAATGGTTGTCGAAGTAAAATGGACTCTGTATTCTCTTGAAGACATTGACAGTATTGCTAATTTTATAGCTAAAGACTCCGAACATTTTGCATCTATTCAGGTTGAGAAATTTTTTATTCGATCTGAAATTTTGGAAAACTATTCCAATACAGGAGGGACAGTGGCTGAATTTGGTGATGCTAACATTCGCGAATTGATTGAGGGTTGCTATAGAATTATCTACAGGGTATTGAATGAAAGTCGCATTGATATTTTAGCTGTTCATCATAGCAACCGACTTTTGTCAAACAATCCTTTGTTTGAAACCTAATGTCTAATTACTTCAACACTTCTCTTGAATTTTTAAAAGGCGTTGGACCCCAACGCGCTGCAATTCTGCAAAAGGAACTGCGACTCTTCACATTTGGTGATCTGATTCAATATTTTCCCTTTCGCCATGAAGATAGAACTAAGTTTTACGCTATTTCTGAAATCAATGCGGAGATGCCTTTTGTGCAATTGAAAGGAAAGATTACAGACTTTGAAATAGTTGGCGTTGGTTTTAAGAAAAGGTTGGTCGGTCATTTTGAAGACGAAACCGGAACTGTTGAACTGGTTTGGTTTCAGGGAATCAACTTTGTAACAAAAAAGATAAAGCCAAATACAATCTATGTTGTGTTTGGCAAACCAAATCGCTTTGGAAATAAATTTTCGATTGCACATCCTGAAATTGAACCATTAATTATTGGAAATGAGCAAAGCGGATTTCTTCAGCCCGTTTATTCAATAACTGAAAAACTTAAAAGCCGGTATGTTGACAGCAAGTTCATTGCAAAATTAATTAGAGAAATCTTAGCAGGTTCGCAGAACCAAATTCGTGAAACCTTGCCGCAAGGATTATTGCTGCAGAAAAATTTAATCTCCAAGAAAGAGTCTCTACAGGCAATTCACTTTCCCACTAGTCATGAACAATTAGCCGCTGCGCTTGCCCGGCTTAAGTTCGAGGAGCTTTTTTACATTCAGCTGCGCCTTATAAAAATGAAGCTGGTTCGCCAGGAAAAATTCAGAGGCATCGTCTTTAGTGATACGGCAATACTTACTCAGTTTTACAAAGAGCAACTTCCATTTCCGCTTACTGATGCGCAAAAAAGAGTGATTCGTGAAATCTATGCGGACATGAAAAGTGGAAAGCAAATGAATCGGTTGCTTCAAGGCGATGTAGGGAGTGGAAAAACCATTGTCGGATTTATTTGCATGTTGCTGGTGGTGGGAAGCGGGGCACAAGCGGCTTTGATGGCGCCCACCGAAATTCTGGCACAGCAACATTTTGCAAATCTGAAGAAGTATGCAGATGCTATGCAAATTTCAATTGCGCTCCTTACGGGATCAGTAAAGAAAAGTCAGCGCAAGCCAATCCATGAAGGCTTGGAAAATGGTTCGTTAAAGATATTGGTTGGTACACATGCACTTTTGGAAGAAGGAGTAAAATTTAACCGACTCGGTTTAGCGATTGTTGATGAACAACACCGCTTTGGTGTTGCACAGCGATCGAAGCTCTGGCAAAAAAATGTTGATGTGTATCCGCATGTATTGGTAATGACGGCCACACCAATCCCGCGTACATTAGCCATGACTCTTTATGGGGATTTAGAAATTTCTGTTATTGATGAATTGCCAAAAGGAAGAAAGCCAATTAAAACTACGCATCGTTTTGATGCGCATCGCTTGCAGGTAAATGGTTTTTTTAAAAATCAAATTGAAGCCGGCAGACAAGTATATATTGTGTATCCACTTATTGAAGAATCAGAAAAGTTAGACCTAAAGCATTTGATGGATGGATACGAAAGTGTCGCGCGCGCATTTCCTGAAATACCTATTAGTATTGTTCATGGCAAAATGAAATCGGAAGCCAAGGATTATGAAATGGCTCGCTTCGTGAAAGGTGAAACAAAAATTATGGTTGCTACTACTGTGATTGAAGTAGGTGTGGATGTGCCTAATGCTTCGGTTATGGTTATTGAAAGTGCCGAACGTTTTGGCCTTTCACAACTTCATCAGCTGCGCGGTCGCGTAGGTCGCGGGGCAGAGCAGTCGTATTGTATTTTAATGTCGGGCAATAAACTTAGTGCCGATTCTAAAACCCGCATTCAAACGATGGTAAAAACAAACAATGGGTTTGAAATTTCTGAAACAGATTTGCAATTGCGTGGGCCGGGCGATTTAATGGGCACACAGCAAAGTGGGGCGTTGGATTTGTTAATTGCGGATTTAGGAAAGGATGGTGAAATTTTAAAGGAAGCGCGTGAAGCAGCACAACAATTACTTGAAGCCGATCCCACTTTAGAAAAGCCTGAAAATAGATTAGTTAAGATTCAAATTGAATCAATAAAGAAGACTACTGTTAACTGGAGTCGTATAAGTTAATATTCATTTTGGCTATTTTTAAAAATCAAAACTCACGTCTATTCATCGATTTCTTCTATTTTTAAGATTGACAACTATGAGAGTTTTCATTGTATTCAGTCTATTGGCTATATCGCTTTCTCTTCAAGCTCAAACAGGCGCTTATTATCTCTCACACTATACTCCTCCAGATGATCAAATTGATTTTCGTAGTGTAGATATTGCTCAGGATGCTCAGGGCGAAATATATTTTGCAACCAAGGGCGGAGTATTAGAATTTGATGGCAGAAACTGGCGGATAATTAATGTTTCGGCCAAGGTCAATGCATTGTCAACAAAAGGTGAGAATGTTTACTTAGCAGGTCTGGCAGGCATTGGTAGGCTAGGAAAAAAAAGAGAGACACCAAGACCCTTCTTAGAAATCGCAGAAGGCAATTTCTTCTCAACTTTAATTAGTGACAACCATGTTTTTTTCTTTACCGAAAATCAAATCTCTTCATACGATATTTCAACCAATGAACTAGTAAACTCGATTAAAGCAGATAGCAGTCATGGAATTTTTGTAGGCGCTTATGTTGTGGCAGAAAATGTTTATGTGCGTACTTCGTTGCGAGGGCTACTTAAGATTGAGCAAGACAAACTAGCGGCATCAGAGATTACACTTGGCAATCTAATTTTCTCAACTCCCTCTGCAAACGGAAAGACATTTTTAATTGGAACAGACGATGATCGTATTTATGCGCAAGAAAATAATTCCTTCCACGAGATTGTTATTAAGGATCAGGAATTGTTGACCAAGTATGTGTTGGTTAATGGGGTTTGGGTAAATGATAATCTCATCGCTCTTGGCACATTGCGGGGGGGAGTATTATTCATCAACCCGAAAACAGGTGAAACAGAGCAAATTATAAATTATCAAAACGGCCTGCCTGACAATGAAGTCTATGCATTGATGACTGATAGAAGACTAGGCGTTTGGGTAGCCCATGAATATGGTTTTACGCGGGTCGCACCCAATATTCCGTTCCGCTCGTTCGATCATTTTCCCGGGCTAGCGGGTAATCTCTTGTGTGCTCAAACATTTCAAGGAAAAGTATATGTAGGAACAACCCTTGGGCTTTATGAATTATCAGACGATGGTCCAAAGGTCGCACCTACCGGTATAGGCAAAAAAAAGAAACAGCCGTTAATAACAAACGTTTTCGAGACAACGGAAAGTACAGCTGGCGGAGTGGAGTATCGATTTAAGAAGGTTGTTGGTATAGATAGTAAAGTAACACAACTGACTGAGGTGCCGGGCAAATTATTTGCTTCGGGGCTTGGTGGTGTGTTTGATGTGGAAGGCTTGAATGCTATGTCAGTTATTCAAGAACCAGTTCGTTCTGTTTTTTTCTCGCCATCATTACAGCAACTTATTGTAGCAACCTATGCCGAACGAGTTAAAACTTTTTCATTCAGTGATAGAGTTTGGGAGGAAACAAGTCTAATGGACTCGATTGGAGATTTCATCAGTCATGGTTTTGAAGATAACCTTGAAAATATCTGGCTATGTGGGCGATCCAATATTTACAAACTGGAAACGGTTGATGGTGGCATTGCTGATGTAATTAGTTATCCGATAAACAATCCTTCTCGCGATGCAACAGTTGGGCTTTCATACGGTCCGGAAATATACATTGCTGCCTCTGGGCAATTCAGTCGTTTCGATGAAAAGACTTCAACGTTCGTAAAGTATGATTCGCTTCCAGGTCCGCGCAAGTATTTTGCCTCGGCTGGCTATTTCTGGTTTCATGATGGCGCCCGGTGGCGAACGGTAGACGCAAAACTTCAATCTTTAAAACTTGGCTGGCTCGGGCTGTTTCCAAATTTAAGATTCCTCGCTCCAAATAATTTAGGTGATGGACTGTGGGTGATCACAGCAAATAATGAATTGTATAAATTCACTAATGCCGCCAACCAACCTGATACAACTAACTATCCGCTTTTTTTGCGCGCAGTAATAGGACCGGAAGTAAAAAATGCGCAACAAATCGAGATTGAACAAAATGATGGGCTTATTACCTTTGAGTTTATTCAACCTGATTTTACAGGAATGAACACCACACAATACCGCTATCAGGTAAAGGGGTTAAGTAAGGCATGGTCGGCTTGGGCACCATCTAACAATATCATTGATTTACCTTTTTTGCCACCGGGAAAGTATGAATTGCAGGTTCAGTCGAGAGACTTATTAGGGAACGAATCAAGCACAGAACAAATCAAATTCGTGGTACTATCGCCTTATTGGAAACGATGGTGGTTCTATGCGCTGGAGTTTTTTGTGTTTAGCTTTTTTGTCACCCTAACCCTTCGTTTAGGTCGTGCGAATTCACGCTATCGCTACCTAAGTCAAATCTTATCGTTGATTACGGTGGTTATGTTGATCCAATTTTTGGAAACGGTAATCAGCTCACTATTTGGATCGAGAACCTCACCGGTCATTGATTTTGGGATTCAAGTTCTTGTTGCGTTAATGGTATTTCCAGTGGAGATTTTTACCCGCGATGCCATGATGAAATTCTCAGCAGGAAAATATCAAATCAAAAGAATTTGGGATAAGGAAAAATAACCACTCTCGAATAATAGTTTGATCAAGTCAGATTTTATATCTTCACTCAACCTGAAAACTAAACCACATGAAAAGCCTCATTCCAGTAATAATCTTGTTTTTATTTATGATTGGCTGCACACAAAAGGAAGCTGACAAAACCCTGGCCGAGCAAAATCCTGCTGCCGAAGGATTTGATTTTAATGATTCTGATCCTGCCGCAATTCAATTGGCAGACAGCATTATGCAATCCATGGGTGGTCGCGAAAATTGGGATAAAACTCATTTTATTTCATGGAAATTTTTTGGAAGGAGAGATTTGATTTGGGATAAGCACACTGGAAACGTGCGCATTGAAAGTCAACCCGACAGCACTATTTACTTGTTGAATGAAAAAACGGGAGAGGGAAGAGTGCGAATCAAGGGCACTGAAATTACAGAGCCTGACAGTTTGAAAAAATTACTTGATAAGGCGAAAGCGATTTGGATTAATGATTCGTATTGGCTTGTGATGCCTTTTAAAATTAAAGATTCTGGAGTAACCATAAAGTACATGGGTGAAGATACCCTTGCTGGAAATCGCTACAATTCACTCGTGTTAACATTTAAGGAAGTTGGCGTAACGCCTCAGAACATGTATAAATTATTTGTTGATAAGCGTGAAAAATTGGTTCGCTATTGGGCTTACTATCCAAGTGCAACTGAGAAAGATAAAATGGGTTTTGTGAGACCGTGGGATAATTATCAGAGTTTTGGCGGAGTTTTATTATCAGCTGATCGATCAGATGGTGGTGGGCCAACCAATTTAAAAGTGGATGAATCATTACCCGATACTTTATTTACTGAATTCTAATTTTTTTCTATGATTCTAAACTTAGAAACTGTTCCGCATTTCTATAAAAACTACGTAAAGCAAGTTGAAGAAAGTGACTTGTTGCAAGCACTTCGCATTTCAGGTCATCGTGCGTTAGAGTTGCTTCATTCTATTCCTGAAAATAAAGCCGACTTTAAATACGCACCTGATAAGTGGACAATCCGCGAATTACTTTGCCATGTTATAGATGCAGAAAGAATCTTTGCATACCGCGCTTTGCGCTTTGCCCGAAACGACAAAACCATTTTATCTTCCTTTGAAGAGAATGATTACGCGCCTCAGGCTAACGCATCTGGAAGAAGTTTGCAGAAAATTGCTATGGAGATGGCGCACTTGCGTTCTTCTACAATCGATTTGTTTGAAGGATTTACACCCGAGATGCTTATTAGAAAAGGTCCTGTAAATAATAATGAACTTTCTGCGGTTGCACTAGGATTCATTATCGCAGGGCACGAAACACATCACTGCCAGATTTTGAAAGAGCGGTATCTTGCCTGATGGATGAGAGGATTTATTTGCATTATTCTTACCCTAGTTCTTGGATTGGCATGCTCACCAAGGATTGGCATACTAAAAGAAGTAAATCGTACTGAAACAGAATTGAAAGAACATACTGGGTTTGCCTTATATGATCTCACTTCTAAAAAGTATTTGGCAGAGTACAATTCAGATAAATACTTCACTCCGGCTTCGAATACAAAAATTTTTACCTTCTATACTTCATTAAAAGTATTGGGTGATTCAGCCACGGCACTTAAGTATGTGCAGCGGGGCGACTCTTTAATTTTTTGGGGAATGGGTGATCCATCATTTCTTTATTCGCGAACATATTATAATAGTAGTGTTTACAATTTCTTAGTTCAGGCAGAAGGGAGATTATTTTATTCGCCTTCAAATTTTCAAACGAGTTTACTTGGCCCAGGCTGGGCTTGGGACGATTATCCATATAACTATTCAGCTGAACGATCACCTTTCCCAATGTTTGGGAACCTGACTACGATCGAAAAACATTTTACCGGCTTTCGAATTTCACCAAGATATTTCACAGGGCACTTTACCGTTGCTACAGATCCGCATAAGCGTGAAGAGGTGATTCGCGATCTTGATAATAATCTGCTAACGTATTTTCCAGGCAAAGTCTTGAATAAAAATTGGGAAGTACCTTATCATTACAGCAGCGACCTGGTTGCTGATTTGCTGAGTGACACATTGAAGCGCGAAGTACAAGAAATCAATTTGCCGGTACCTGCGGATGCGCAAATTTTAAAAAGTATTCCACTGGATAGTCTGTATCGGGTAATGATGCAGGACAGTGATAATTTTATTGCCGAGCAATTGTTGTTACAATGCTCAGGTATCTTGAGTGACACATTAAATCCTGAGATAGCAATTAAATATGCTATAGATTCTTTGTTTAATGATTTGCCTGACGAACCTAGTTGGGTGGATGGCTCCGGATTGTCGCGTTATAATTTATTTACACCGCGTTCAGTTGTAAAACTTTGGGAAAAGATATATCAGATTATTCCGCAGGAGCGCTTGTTTAAATTATTGGCGGTGGGCGGGCAGAGCGGGACGATAAAAAACTGGTATAAAAAAGATGTTCCTTTCATCTTTGGAAAAACGGGAACGCTAAGCAATAATCATTCGCTTAGCGGATTTCTAATTACCCGAAAGGGCAGGGTTTTAATATTCAGCATGATGAATAATAACTACCTTGCCAGCACAAATGAAGTGCGCAGAAGGATGGAGAAAATTTTAAATACTATTCATGAAAAATATTAACCTTCATAATGATATAATGAGAAAGTACATGTTTTTAATACTAATGGTTTTTGCGGTTGCTCCGGCATTTAGTCAACCTTTGGATATGCTGGATATTAAAATCGGGCAAATGATTTTAATTGGAATGCCAAAAGCTGAGTTAGATCAAAAAGTTTTGGAGGAGGTAAGAAAAGGCAAAGTAGGTTCATTGATCTTTTTTGAAAAAAATATTCCTAACAAGCCCAATGCTTTTGCTAGTGTAAAAAATATGACTTGGACTTATCAAAAGGCAGCATCCATCCCATTATTTATTTGCATTGATCAGGAAGGTGGAAAAGTAAATCGGTTAAAAGAAAAGTATGGATTTACACGATCGATCACCGCGGCTGCACTTGGAAAATACAAGTCTCTAGACTCAGTTCGATTTTATGCAGATGCAACTGCAGCAACGTTAGCAGGCCTCGGTTTCAATGTAAATTTTGCTCCCGTTGTTGATCTGGCTATAAATAAGGATAACCCCATTATTGCTAAACCCGAGCGCGCTTATTCGGCCAATGCCGATACGGTTGCAATGATGGCAAAAGAGGTTGTTAAAATGCATCGCAAGTATGGAGTGATTACTTCGCTCAAACATTTTCCCGGACACGGTAGCTCAAAAGACGACACCCATCTTGGCGTTGCTGATGTAACCAACACGTGGAGCGAGGACGAATTGAAACCTTATAAGTTGCTTATTGATTCAGGTTATGTTGATGCGGTTATGACATCGCATATCGTCAACAAGAATTTAGATGCCAAAGGTTATCCGGGCACGCTATCAAAAGACATTTTAGATGGGATCTTACGCAAGCGATTAGGATTCAATGGCGTAGTGTTTTCGGACGATATGCAGATGCACGCAATCTCCAAAAACTTTGGATTGGAAGAAACTATTCGACTTGCAATAAATGCGGGTGTTGATATCATGTGTTTCTCAAATAACATTCCCGGAAGCGATGAGCGTACAGTAGATAAGGTGCATGCAATTATTAAAAAGATGGTTTCAACGGGTGAGATTAGGCCTGAACGGATTGATGAATCGTTTCAGCGCATTCTTCTACTAAAGAGTCAAATGGGTAATAAAGATGTGGCTGGCTACAAGGCTGAGGTAGCTCGCTTGCAAAATCAATTGAAACTTCAAGTTGCGGAGTCAAAAAAGCCAGCTCTGGAAATTAAAAAAGAAGAGCCAGCTTCAGAACCTTCAAAGAAAAAGAAGAAGTCAAAACGAAACTGAGAAGATCTTATGAGCAAAAATATTGTAATAATAATTCTAATAGCATTGTTAGTAGGTTCATTGTACTTCGGCTTTCAACAAAAGACAAATGCCGATCAACTAGTTTCAGCATGTGCGAAAGAAAAGGAAGAGCTAGTTAATGCTGCTATAGAACAGCAAAAACGGGCAAGTCAATTTCAAGATATGGCTGAAATAGCTCAACACGAGGCAATGGTTCAACGGACAATTTGCGAAGAGCAATTGAAAGAACTGAAAAAATAAATAGTATGGATAAACGTGATTTGAAGCGAGCAAGAATAAATGCAATTGTAATCGGATCGTTGTTAGGCCTTACTTTAATTTCATTTGTTTATTCCTTTGTTCAACTAGGTATAGCTAAGGAGAATTTAGAGTTAGCAATCCAACTTGAAACCAAGTTAATGAAGAATGAACAAGAGTTTCGCGAAAGGCTAGGGCTTTGCGAACGCCAATCCCAAAATGAAGCAGACCGCGCTGATGAGATTCTTGCGAGGATAAACGCAGAGGTGCAAGCAAAAAAGAAATGACCTTCACCTTAATCGAAGCGATAGGATCAGAAGTTCCAATCATAATTAGCGTGCCCCACTGTGGTGTTAATTTTCCTGAAGAACTAAAAGATCAATATAAACCTGAGTTAATTGCTAGTCCTGATGATACGGATTGGTTTGTTGACAAGCTATATGATTTTGCGCCTTCATTAGGCATTACATTGATTACGGCTAATTACAGTCGCTGGGTGATTGATTTAAATCGTGATCCACAAAGCAAACCACTTTACAGCGATGGAAGAATAATTACTGCTCTTTGCCCGTCAACAACTTTTTTAGGAGAATCACTTTATAAAGACGAATGTAAAGAAGTTGATCCATTGGAAATATCCAGAAGAGTAGAATTATACTATCAACCTTATCACCAACAAATTGAATCTTTACTTCAGCAGCGAAAAGAGAAATTTGGTAAAGTTTTATTGTGGGATTGTCATTCTATTCGCCAAGTAGTTAAAACTATTCAGCAAGAAAAATTCCCTGATTTGATTTTAGGAGATGCTGACCTTACTTCAGCTTCGCCTGGATTGATTGAAACTGCTTTAGGTGTTTTAGATCACAGTGAGTATTCGGTAAAACATAATCATCCTTTTAAAGGTGGTTTTATAACCAGGCATTTTGGCAATCCTTCTGAAAATCAACATGCAATTCAATTAGAAATGACTAAGGTGAATTATATGGATGATAGTGAACTAAAGTATGATGAAGTTCGAGCTGGTAAAATGAGGGGTGTGTTGAAGGAAGTTTTTGAAAAACTGATTGAGGTTTTGCGACACCCCTCTCCCTGGGGAGAGGGGCGGGGGTGAGGGAGTTGAATTATTGACTCGAAATAAAACTTTACCCCCTATTCTTGAAAATGCCCGCTCTCTTAGAAGAAATCAAACTGAAGCCGAAGAGAAACTTTGGAAACATTTAAGAAACAGAAAAGTGGCTAACCTTAAATTTCGCAGACAACAACCTTTTGAAGGATTTATCTTAGATTTTTATTGTCCGGAAGCAAAGCTGAGTGTTGAGGTTGATGGGGAAATTCATTTAAGACAAGAAGAAAGAGAATATGATCAACAACGAACTGAGTATCTGGCTGATTTTGAAATTAAGATAATTCGGTTTAGTAATGATAGCGTTATTAATAATGTATTTGAAGTATTAAGTATTATAATGAGAGAAGCTGATGAAAGAATTATCAAGTGAGTTGAATCCCTCACCCCGTCCTCGTTCCTCGGACACCCCTCTGCCTGTGGAGAGGGGTTGGGGACTTAAGTTCTACCATTTCCCTGCACTACTCCAAAAAGAAGGTTGGCTTTCATCAATCTATATAGGCGTTGATGATGCCGGGCTTATCAAGCATCTTTCAAGTGAAGCACCTGCGGAGGCTGTTGCCGTTGAATCCGTGCAAGGTTTTGCACTTCCAGGTTTTCAAAACGCACACTCACATGCTTTTCAATATGCCATGGCAGGCTTGGCAGAGAATCATCCAATTGGAAGTCAGGATGATTTTTGGACTTGGCGTGAAGCGATGTATCAATGTGCGCTTTCCATAGATCCTGATCAAGCGGAAGCAATAGCGGCCATGTTGTATGCAGAAATGGTGCGGGTTGGTTACACACATGTTGCTGAGTTCCATTATTTGCACCATGATAAAAATGGAAAGCCTTATAACAATCTTGCTGAGATGGGTGAGCGGATGATTGCAGCGGCACACAAAGCTGGAATTAAGATTACACTGATTCCAGTATTTTATCAAAAAGGAGGATTTGGATTAGCTCCGCAAGAAAGACAAAGACGCTTCATCTCAGATTCGGTCGAGAATTATTTTAAATTATTTGAAGCATCCGAAACGATAGTTAAAAATCATAGTCATACTTCATTAGGACTTAGCGTTCATTCACTTCGTGCAGTTGACCTGAAAGACATTGTTGCTACTATTAATCAGGCATCAAAAAATATTCCTATTCACCTTCATGTAGCAGAACAGAAGAAGGAAATTGCTGATTGTTTGGCTTACTGCAACAAACGCCCGATGCAATGGGTGCTAGAAAATCTTGAAGTGAATGAGCGTTATAATCTGGTTCACTCAACTCATCTGGATGATAGTGAACTTAAACCCTTAGCCAAATCAGGAGCATCAGTTATACTCTGTTCCTCTACCGAAGGAAATCTTGGTGATGGTATTTTTAGGATGCGTGAGTATGTAAAGTTGGGTGGACGCTGGTGCATTGGTACGGATAGTCATATAGGACTAAACCCGATGGAAGAATTTCGAATGATTGACTACCGCCAGCGATTAGTTTCCAATCAACGGAACACATTTGACGGTGATGCTGCCGCTTATATGATTAACGAAGAAGTGACATCCGGCCGCAAAGCCATGGGATTGCAAACTGAAAACCATTTCGAGATCGGAAAATCCTTTGATGCGGTTATTTATAATTCACAAACCCACATGCTTGCAGAGACATCAGAGAAAAATCGATTAGCTACACTTTTATTTACTTCCGATTCAAGCCGGATTATTGGAACGATCGTAAACGGCAAATGGGTTGTAAAAAATCAACATCACCGCGAAGGCCATTCAATAAAAATTGCATTCTCCAAAGCAATGCAGCAATTAAAAAATAGATAACCGAGCAAATAATTTAGCTGGTTTATTAAGTAAGTTTTGGTTAAATCAGGTTTTGTAACCTGAACTTCTATGAAAAAATTACTCCCAATCCTGTTTCTCGCTTTGACGGGCTTTATCCCACTAGTCATTGCACAAAAGTCAAAATCTAAAACTGAACCCCCGGCAGCATCGGCATTTGATGCTGCAAATTTCAAAGGAATAAAATGGAGAAACATAGGTCCGTTTCGTGGCGGCCGCGCCAATGCAATTTCTGGGGTACTAAAAAACGACAACATCTATTATGTTGGCTATACAGGTGGCGGCATTGCTAAAACGGAGGATGCGGGGATTACCTGGAAAAATATTTCGGATGGTTTTTTCAATGTAGGTTCCATTGGGGAAATCGCTATCTGCGAAAGCGACCAGAATGTAATTTATGTAGGTACTGGCGAGCATGCCGTGCGTGGGGTAATGACATCGTATGGTGATGGTGTTTACAAATCAACCGATGGCGGCAAAACCTGGAAAAATATTGGTCTCGAAAAAACGCGACACATCTCAGAGATTGCTATACATCCATCAAACCCAGACATAGTTTTAGTAGGTGCGCAAGGCCCTGTCCATGGCGCCAGTGCCGATCGTGGAGTTTATAAATCTGTTGATGGCGGAGCTACGTGGAAAAAAACTTTGTATGTAGATGAAAACACGGGCGTGTCTTCCTTGAATATGGATATGACAAATCCGCGAATTATTTATGCTGCAACATGGCAACACAGACGCTACCCATGGAAAGTTGAAAGCGGTGGTCCGGGTTCTGCTATTTGGAAATCGACTGATGGTGGTGACACGTGGACAAAAATTATTGATGGGCTACCAAAGGAGATGGGCAAGATTGGTGTTGCTGTTTCACGCGCGAATCCTAATAAAGTATTCGCCATTATAGAAGCTGAAAAATCAAAGGCCGGACTTTATCGTTCTGATGATGGTGGTAAAAAATGGAATCACATGAGTAGTGATAATACAATTACTGCGCGTTCGTGGTACTACATGGAAGTATTTCCTGATCCGATTAACGAGGATGTTGTATATGTTTTAAATGCACCCGTAACTCGTTCCATTGATGGGGGAAAAACATTTTCAACCTTGCGTGTAGGTCATGGCGATACGCATGATTTATGGATCAATCCAAAATCAAACAGCAACATGGCATTGGCCGATGATGGGGGTGGAGAAATTAGTTTCAATACCGGCAGGTCATGGTCGCCTTTAAATAATCAAGCAACTGCTCAATTCTATCGAGTAAATGTTGACAATCGTTTCCCTTATTGGGTGTATGGTGGGCAGCAGGATAATTCGTCTGTAGCCATTCCAAGTAGAAATGGAAGTTATGGGATCACCGAAAAAGATTGGTTCAATGGACCCGGTTGTGAGAGTGCCTGGATAGCGTTTAACGACCCTGCTAATCCGACATTACTCTATGGCGGTTGTTACCAGGGGCAAGTAGATGTGTTGGATACCCGAACCAGTGAGGTTAAAGACCTACAGGAATATCCAGCTACTAATTTAGGCTACAAACCTCGTGAAATGAAGTATCGTTTTAACTGGAACGCTCCATTAATTAACTCTGCTCACGATCCTAAAATACTTTACCACGCAGCCAATGTGCTTTTCAAAAGCACTAATGGTGGCTTTAGTTGGGAAGTTATTAGCCCTGACCTTACCCGTAATGATACTACTAAGCAAAATACAAGTGGCGGACCTATTACCAATGAAGGTGCTGGTGGAGAAAATTACAATACGATTTATTATGTAATTGAGTCTCCGCATGAACGCGGAGTGATTTATACAGGCAGCGATTGCGGCTTGGTTTATCTAACAAAAGATGGTGGCAAAAATTGGAGCAACGTTACGCCAGCAGGTTTGCCTGAAAGTATGATTCATTCCATTGAAGTATCGCCACATGATAAAGGCACAGTTTATATTTCAGCATCGCGCTATAAGTTCAATGATTTTTCTAACATAACTTATAAGTCTGTAGACTATGGTAAGTCGTGGACGAAGATTGGTGCAGGTGTAGCCACCGATGATTTTATTAAAGTAATTCGGGAAGATAAAAAGGTGAAAGACCTTTTATACGCTGGGGCGGAAAGAGGATTTTACATCTCAACGAATGGAGGGGCTTCGTTTAGCAAGTTTCAGTTGAATTTTCCAATTGTTCCGGTAACGGATTTAATCATTCACGATAATGATTTGATTGCCGCTACTGCGGGACGCGCCTTTTGGATTTTAGATGATCTTGCCGCTATTCAACAATCGAAAGGGAATTTTGGAATGAGTGTGAAAATTTATACACCCAAACCAACATACCGATTATCGTCCGTAACTATACCTGAATATTTTGGCGATATCCCTGGGCTCGGTCGCAATCCGGCTAACGGTGTTTCTCTTGATTACTATTTGAAAGAAAAAGCAGATACAGCAACAATTAAATTGGAGATTTTAGATGCCAGTGGAAAGTTGATTCGTTCCTACACAAACAAAAAGGATGAGAACTTCAAACCTTGGCCGGGCGGTCCTTCACCAAAACAAACTATTCCTGCAGAAGCTGGTATCAATCGATTTGCCTGGGATTTCCGCACGGAATCATTGAATGGTGTGCCGGGAGTATTTGTGTACGGAGATTACAGCGGCTACCGTGTTGCACCGGGTAAGTACAAAGCCCGATTAACAGTTAAAGGACAAACCTCAGAAACGGATTTAGAAATAATTTCGGATCCAAAAGTTACTGCCTCGGCAGCCGAGTGGGCAGCACAACAAGAATTTTTAAAACAAACCGGAGAACAGTTTGATGAATTGCATAATTCAGTAAACAACCTACGCCAGGTGAAAAAGCAAATTGAAACCCTGAATGAGTCAATGAAAAACAATCCGGATGCGAAGGAGTTGATTGAGAACGGAAAAGAGTTGATTAAGAAAATAGATCAATGGGAATCGAACCTGATAGAACCTCGCTCAAAGAATTTTCAAGATGTAATTAACTTTCCAAATAAGCTGAACTCTGAATTTTTGCAATTGCGTGGTGTGGCTGATACTCACGATCCACGATTAACCAAAGGTGTGCAAGATAGAGCTTCAGACGTAAATGCTACCTGGGGCAAGCACAAACAGGAAATGAACGTGCTGATTCAGAAAGACATCAATGACTACAATCAGAAGTTTAAGGAAAAGAATTTACCTGCTTTGAATACAGGCACAAAAAATCCGGTGATAAATAATTGAGTTGATCTAAATAAAAAAAGAGGGTGCCCTTACTTAGAGCACCCTCTTTCATTTTTATGGATTAACTTTTATCGTTTCGATTCAGTCTTCTTTACCTCACGGTTCTCGTAGCTTTCAATCACATCACCAACTTCAATGTCGTTAAGATTTTTGATGCTGATACCGCAATCAAAACCAAACTTAACTTCTGATACATCGTCTTTGAAACGTTTCAGTGCAGTCAGGTCACCTGAGTAAACCACGATACCATCGCGAATCAATCGAATAGGATTGGTGCGCTTCACGTATCCATCAGTAACCATACAACCGGCTACGGTTCCTACTTTCGAAATCTTAAACACTTCACGAACCTCAGCATTGCCCACAATCACTTCCTCCATCTCCTTCTCAAGCATACCTTCCATGGCAGCCTTGATTTCATCGATGGCATCGTAGATGATTGAGTACAAACGAATTTCAATCTCTTCGTTATCCGCAAGTTTTCTGGCTGATAATGAAGGCCGAACCTGAAAGCCAAGGATAACTGCATCGGATGCGGACGCCAGCAACACATCGGACTCAGAAATCTGACCAACACCTTTGTGAATGATGCTTACAGCAACTTTTTCGGTTGATAGTTTTAATAACGAATCTGACAACGCTTCTACTGATCCATCCACGTCACCTTTTACAATTACATTCAATTGCTTGAATGAACCAATGGCAAGGCGTCTTCCAATTTCATCAAGTGTAATATGTTTCTTCGTGCGAATGCTCTGCTCGCGCTGAATTTGACTTCTTCTGGTCGCCAAGTCACGCGCTTCACGGTCACTTTCCATCACCTGGAATTTTTCACCCGCTTGTGGCGCACCATCTAAACCAAGTACTTGAACAGGGGTTGATGGGCCAGCTTTTTGCACGCGAGATCCGGTATCATCAAACATCGCCTTCACACGACCGTAGTTTGAACCAGCAACCATAATGTCGCCAACGTTCAACGTTCCGGCTTGCACCATCAGCGTTGTAACATAGCCCCTACCCTTATCTAATGATGCTTCGATGATTGAACCAACAGCTGCCTTATCTGGGTTAGCTTTTAAAGTTAACAACTCAGATTCGAGCAATATTTTTTCAAGCAAGTCGTCAATCCCCATTCCTGTCTTCGCTGAGATTGGTTGGCTTTGATATTTACCACCCCAGTCTTCAACAAGAATATTTAGTTTAGAAAGGGATTCTTTTACTTTATCAGGATTAGCACCCGGCTTATCCATTTTATTGATTGCAATAATGATAGGCACACCAGCAACCTGAGCGTGGTTAATCGCTTCTTTAGTTTGCGGCATAACATCATCATCGGCTGCTACTACAATAATGGCGATATCCGTAAGTTTTGCACCGCGTGCACGCATGGCAGTAAACGCCTCGTGACCGGGAGTATCAAGGAAGGCGATCTTATTGCCACTTTTGGTTGTTACATCGTAAGCGCCAATGTGCTGGGTTATACCACCCGCTTCAGAAGCTGTTACTTTTGTGTTTCTGATATAATCGAGCAAGGAAGTCTTACCATGATCTACGTGACCCATGATGGTAACGATAGGAGCGCGATCTTTTAAATCTTCTTCTGCTTCTTCTTCTTGTTCTGCTGCTTCTTCCTCTTCGGTTGAAGAAATGAATTGAACATCATATCCAAATTCATCGGTGATTACAGTAATGGCTTCTGCATCCAATCGTTGATTGATTGAAACGAACATGCCAAGACTCATACACGTACCAATAACATCATTTACGGAAACGTTCATCATGGAAGCCAGATCATTGGCAGAAATAAACTCCGACAACTTCAATGTTTTTGAAGATTCCTGCTCTTGCAACAGCCGTTCTTCCTCTGCTTCAGAAATAGCCTGACGTTTTTCTTTCCTGTATCTAGCTCCAGAAGTCTTTTTAGCATTACCACTTAACTTAGCAAGTGTAGCCCTAATCTGATCCTGAATTTCTTTGTCAGTAGGTTCTGCTTTTTGTGCTCTTGGTACGAAAGGTCTTTGTTGACCAGCACCACCACTGCGCTGCGGCTGTGTGCTTGGTGCGCTTGATCTTTGATTACCCGCGTTAGGAAGTCGCTTGCGTGGTCTTTTTTGACCAGCGGTTTTATTAAGATCAGAAGAGGCTACAGGTTGTTCTTTTTTCTTTTCAGCTGGCAACTCAATCTTGTCAACAACTTTTAACCCTTGCAGTCTGCCAGCTTTAGCTTTTATTAATTCTAGCTCTGGCTCAAGCGGTTTTTCTATTTCGACTGGTTTAACTTCTGCTTTCTTAACGACAACTTCGTTTTCTGTTGCTGCTGCTTTTTCAACTTCTTTTTCTGGTTCTTTGTTGTTGTTTTTCTTTCCTTGCTGTCCGGCAGGCATTCCTTTATTCTCAAGATCTATTTTTCCAAGAACTTTTATGCCTTCCAACTTAGGTTTTTCAGCTTCAACTTTTTCAGTCTTTGGTTGCTCTTTGTGTTCAACAATACCCTTCGATCCAAGATTCTTGATCAGAATATTCTCGTCTTCATCTTTTTTCTTTCGGCTAATTTCTAATTGTTCTCCTTTGACAAGAGATGCCTCAATATGCTTAACACCGATTGTTAAACCAGCAGCCTCTTCCTTCTCAGATGCAGAAGATGCATACTCTTTAGAAAGCATGGCAAACTGCTCGGCCGTGAGTTTTGCATTTGGATTATTCTCTACATCAAACCCTTTTTTAGCCAGAAAATCTAAAATAGTATTATGGCCCACATTGAGTTTGCGAGATGCCTGCCCAAGCCGTATCGTCTTTTCTTCTGCCATGCTCAAATATCGCTATTTATATTGTTTTATGCGTGTTTTATTACTGTTAACCTTATTCGAACTCTTTCTTAAGAACATTCAATACACCTTCAACAGTCTCTTCTTCAAGGTCTGTTCTGCGTACTAATTCTTCTTTGTTTAAGTTCAAAACACTCCTTGCTGAGTCTAATCCAATGCGTTTAAGTTCATCAATTACCCAGCTTTCAATCTCATCACCAAATTCATCTAAATCAACATCTTCGTCTTGCTGGCCATCTGTTTCGCGGAACACGTCTATCTCCATACCCACCAATCGACTGGCGAGTTTAATGTTAAGACCACCCTTGCCAATTGCTAACGAAACCTGATCAGGCTTTAGATAAACCGCTACGCGGCTATTTTCTTTATCAATTTTTATGCTAACAATTTTTGCTGGACTCAATGCCCGCTGAATGTAGAGTTCAAGATTTTCAGTGTAGTTGATTACATCTATGTTTTCATTTTGTAGTTCACGCACAATAGCGTGAATCCGAGAACCTTTCATACCTACACAGGCACCTACCGGATCAATACGATCATCGTATGATTCAACTGCAACTTTCGCGCGTTCGCCTGGTTCGCGAACTACTTTTTTGATGGTAATCAAACCATCATATACTTCAGGCACTTCCTGCTCAAATAATCTTTCAATAAAGACTGGTGAAGTGCGCGACAAGATAATTTTTGGACTACCATTCACCATATCAACTTTGTGAACAACGGCACGCACGTTTTCTCCTTTGCGGTATCTATCTTTTTGAATTTGCTCACTTCTAGGAATAGAAATTTCGTTTCCTTCGGCATCAATAAGTAGAACTTCGCGGCTAAGCACTTGATAAACTTCACCCGTGATAATTTCATCACCCATGTCTTTGTACTTTTGATACAAAATATCTTTTTCAAGATCTTTCACCTTTTGCATAAGGGTTTGGCGGGCAGTAGTTACTGCTCTGCGACCGAAATCTTCCAAATGAATTTCTTCAGCTACTTCTTCACCCACCTCAAAATCGGGTTCAATTTTTTGAGCCTCGGTTAAACTTAT
>Ga0335394_10001365_pt1 | contig 27387 bp, 20 predicted proteins | sample MAT03_FD_205741 | JGI IMG/M metagenome (GOLD analysis project Ga0335394, IMG submission 205741) | Freshwater microbial communities from Lake Fryxell liftoff mats and glacier meltwater in Antarctica - MAT-03 (spades assembly) (version 2) ...
GTCACGCGTCAGCGGCTCGAAAAGATGTTGTCGCCGAACCTCGTCGAGAAGGTCGTGACCGGCGACATCCGCATCCAGAAGGGTGGGGAGCTGCGCGAGGTGGTCGTGATGTTCACCGACATCCGGAGCTTCTCGCAGATCGTCGAGAAGATGCCGCCACAAGAGGTCGTGAACCTGCTCAACGAGTACTTCGAGGTGCTCGTCGATGTGATCTTCGAGTTCGATGGCACCCTCGACAAGTTCCTTGGAGACGGGCTCATGGCTGTCTGGGGTGCCCCGGTCGCGGACCCGATGGCCGCCGAGAAGGCGGTGCGCTGCGCGGTCGCGATGCAGCAGACGGTCATCCGCTTCAACGCGCTGCGACGCCTCGACGGCAAGCTCCCGATCTGGACTGGCATCGGGCTCGATCGTGGCCAGGCTGTCGTCGGCTACACCGGCTCGACCCGCACCATGAGCTACACCGCCATCGGCCCGACCGTGAACATCGCGAGCCGCCTCTGCGCCGCGGCCCGTCCGGGTGAGAGCCTCGTTTCCGATGCCGTCTGGCAGACCGTGCCGGCGGCTGCGTCCACGTCGGCCGAGGCCACGCGCCGTCCGGCGCTGCTGCTGAAGGGGATCTCGGTGCCGGTCGACGTCTGGTCGGTCACGGTCGGTGACCTGCTCGCGTCGTCCACCGCGGAGCGCGAGGCCGAGCTCCTGTCGCGCGCCGCGATGGTCGTGGACTGACAGTCCTAAACAGTGTCGCATGGCGAAGGAGACACATCGTGAGGCAAGGAGCGACCGAAGGAGCGACGCTGCATCGCGCTTTGGATCCGAAGCCAGGCGACACTGTCTAAGTGGTGGTCAGAAGTACCAGCTGACCCCGGCCTCGAACTGCGGGAAGAACAGCACCGTGTCCGGGTGGTCCTGGTCGAACGGCGTGACGAAGGCGACGCCCGCATGCAGGTCGAGGCGATGCATCGGCGTGTAGGCAAGCCCGATGTCGACGTGGAACGCCTCGCCGAGCTCGTAGAGGCTCTCGTAGCTGGCGACCCCGAGGCCGAGCCGGTCGGTCTCGCCAAACGGCACGAGCAGCCCGAGGCCGAGATACGGTGTCACGCAGTTGCGCAACCCGAGCCAACGCACCCGGACATCGGTCGTTGGATAGATGATGCCGACGCTCACCTCGACGAGCACCGTCTCGTCGCTGAGCCAGCCCATTGACAAGGCCACCAGGCCGTCGAAGCCAAACGAGAGGCCCAGACCAAAGCCGCGGTCCCAGCGCGGACCAGCGTTGGGCGGTGGCCCTTTGCGTTCTTCGGGCAGCGGCAGCGGCTTTTTCGGGAGCTTGTCGGGCCGCTTCTCGCCCGTCGGGCGCTTCAGTGGGTTGTGCTTTGGATCAGCGGGTCGCGCCGGCGGGGTCGCGCTCGAACTCGACTCGAGGCGCTTCACGAACGCCGCGTCATCCATTAGACGCGGGTCGATGGCGGCCGCCTGGTCCCAGCGTTTCCGGGCGTTCTCGGGTGAGCCCGCCGCGCGCAGCTTGTCGCCGAGCCCGACGTACGCCGTGCCGCACAGGCCGCGCAGCTCGAGCGACAGCTCACCCTCTTTGGCCGCCTGCTCGCACAGCACGACCGCATTGCCAAAGCGCTCGTCGCCGAGCTCCTTCGCTACCTGCGCCTGTCGCTCGCCCGGCTCGGCCGCATGCGCGACCACGGGCGTGAGCAGCAACGTGAGCAGGCAGCCCACCTGGCGCAGGCCAATCAAGCGGCCCCCGCAGGGCCGAGATCGATGTCGAGCTGGCGCCCGAGGTCCGGCTCGAAGCACCGTCGGCAACGCGGCTCATAGGCGTCGGCCGCGCCGACCAAGATGCGTGAGTCGCCAGCCACGAGGCGCTGCGAACGATTGGCGGGCGCGCCGCAACGCACGCACACCGCGAGCGTCTTGGTGACGTACTCGGCGATCGCCATGATCTGCGGCATCGGCTCGAACGGGCGGCCGAGGTAGTCCTGGTCGAGGCCCGCGCAGATGACGCGCATGCCGCGGTTGGCGAGCTTGTCGAGCACCTCGACGATGCCGCTGTCGAAGAACTGCACCTCGTCGACGCCGACCACCTCGGTGCGATCGTCGACCGCGCGCAGCAGATCCGCCGACGTCGCAATCACCTTCGCCTCGAAGCGATCTTGCGCATGCGAGACGACGGCTTCCTTCTCGTAGCGGTCGTCGGCACCCGGCTTGAACACCTGGATGCGTTGCCGCGCGAAGCCCGCGCGCCGCAACCTGCGGATGAGCTCCTCGGTCTTGCCCGAAAACATGCTCCCGCAGATCACTTCGATCTGTCCTGACTGCCCGGTGCCATACCGCGGATACATCGGGCGGACCTTAGCACCGCGTCGGGGCCGGCGAAACCCCCTTGCCTCGGACTGTCTCGCTCTGTCGGGAGGCACTGGCCTTTGCGCCGGGCTTCTGGCATACCGCTGCGGCCCAACGGGGAGGCGACCGCGTGACCACCGAGCACTATCCACATGCCGAGGTCGAGCCGAAGTGGCAGGACTTCTGGCTCGCCCACAAGACCTTCGCAGCCCTCGACCCCGAGGCCGCCGCGGGGCGACCGAAGTACTACGCGCTCGACATGTTCCCGTATCCGTCGGCGGCCGGCCTGCACGTCGGTCACCCAGAGGGCTATACCGCCACCGACATCCTCTCGCGCAAAAAGCGCATGCAGGGATGGAACGTATTGCACCCGATGGGCTGGGACGCGTTCGGCCTGCCAGCGGAACAACACGCGCTCCAGACCGGCACCCATCCGCGCAGCACGACCCGCACGAACATCGATACCTTCCGGCGCCAGATCCAGCGCATCGGGCTTGGCTACGACTGGGACCGCGAGGTCGATACGACCGACCCGGCCTACTATCGCTGGACCCAGTGGATCTTCCTCAAGCTCTACGAGAAGGGCCTCGCCTATCAGGCCGAGGTCGCCGTGTGGTGGTGCCCGGCGCTCGGCACCGTGCTCGCCAACGAGGAAGTCAAAGACGGCAAGTCCGAGCGCGGCGCCCACCCGGTCGTGCGGCTGCCGATGCGCCAGTGGATGCTGCGCATCACGGTCTACGCCGAACGCCTCTTGAGCGACCTCGAGGGCCTCGACTGGCCCGAGTCGATAAAGTCGATGCAGCGCCACTGGATCGGCAAGAGCGAGGGCGCCGAGGTCACGTTCCAGGTCGCGGAGTCCGAAGGCCTCATCGGCGCCGACGGACTCGCGGGTCCCGTCAGCGGTCCGCCGCCGTCCGTACAGGTCTACACGACCCGCCCCGACACCCTCTATGGTGTCACTTACATGGTGCTCGCCCCCGAGCACCCGCTCGTCTCGGCCGTCACCACACCCGCCCAGAAGGCGGCGGTCGATGCCTATCGCGAGACGGCTTCGAAGAAGTCCGACCTCGACCGCACCGACCTCGCGAAGTCGAAGTCCGGCGTCTTCACCGGCGCCTACGCGGTGAATCCGCTGTCGGGCGCGAACGTGCCGATCTGGATTGCCGACTACGTGCTCGTCTCGTACGGCACCGGCGCTATCATGGCCGTGCCCGCGCACGACCAGCGCGACCACGAGTTCGCCAGGACATTCGACATTCCAATCGTCCCGGTCGTCGGCACCACCCCCGGAACCATGCCCGACGTGTCGAGCGCGGCCTTCGTCGAAGAGGGTGTCGCCATCAACTCGGGGCCCTACGATGGGCTCACGACGCAAGCGTTCAAGAAGAAGGTCTCGGCCGATCTCGAGGCGCGCGGCATTGGCAAGATCGCCGTCAACTACCGGTTGCGCGATTGGCTCTTCTCGCGCCAGCGCTACTGGGGCGAGCCGTTCCCGATTCTGCATCGCCAGGATGGCTCGCACTTCGCCATCCCGCACGACGAGCTGCCACTGACCCTCCCCGAGGTCGAGAGCTACCAGCCATCCGGCACCGGCGAGTCGCCGCTCGCGACCATCGCGTCGTGGATCACCGTCAAAGACCGCGCGACGGGCGAGGTCTACCGACGCGAGTCCAACACCATGCCGCAGTGGGCCGGCTCGTGCTGGTACTACCTGCGCTACATGGATCCAAAGAACGACCAGCAGCCCTTCTCGAAGGAGAAGGCCGACTACTGGCTGCCGGTCGACATCTACGTCGGCGGCGCCGAGCACGCGGTGCTGCATCTCCTGTACTCGCGCTTCTGGCACAAGGTGCTCTACGACCTCGGCCTCGTGTCGTGCGTCGAGCCATTCCACAAGCTCGTCAACCAGGGCATGATCCTCGGTAGCGACGGCCAGAAGATGTCGAAATCGCGCGGCAATGTCGTCAATCCCGACGACGTGATCGGCGAGTTCGGCGCCGACGCGATGCGCCTCTACGAGATGTTCATGGGCCCGCTCGAGGCCGTGAAGCCGTGGCAGACGAAGGACATCGTCGGCATCGCGCGCTTCCTCGACAAGGTGTGGAAGCTCGGCGCGCGCGTGATCTCCGACGACCGCAGCGACGACGGCGACAGCGAGACCGCGCGGCTCGTGCATCGCACCGTCAAGAAGGTCAGCGAAGACATCGACGGGCTCCGCTTCAATACGGCCATCTCGGCGTTGATGGTGCTGACGAACGGGCTCCTGAAGGTCGAGGTCGTGCCGCGCGGCGGGTTCGAGAAGCTGCTCGCGTGCTTGAATCCGTTTGCGCCCCACATCGCCGAAGAGCTCTGGGAGCGGCTCGGCAACCCGCCGTCACTCACCCACGCGGCCTGGCCATCGTTCGATCCGGCCTTGTGTGTCGAGGACACGGTCGAGGTCGTCGTGCAGGTCAACGGCAAGATCCGCGCGCGCTTCGAATGTCCGAAAGGCACCGACGAGGCGACGCTGAAGGCGACCGCGCAGGGCGTCGATCGGATGCCGGAGTTGCTGCTTGGCGTGACCATCCGCCGCGTCATCGTGGTGGTCGACAAGCTCGTGAACTTCGTGGTGGCCTGAGCGCCACCGCAGCTGACCTCCAGGAGTGCCGATCGATGTTTTTCGAGGAGATCACCTACTGCGAGCACCCGGCCGATGAGGTCTACGGCGCGATGATCTGGCATCTCGAAGAGCTCGTCCCGCACATGGACAACGTCTCCGAGATCCGGACCGATACGTTCGACGACAAGAGTGTGCCCGGACAGATTACGACCGTGCGTTTCTGGCAGGGCACGGCCAGCAGCGTGCCGGCCATCCTGCGGCCCTTCGTGTCGAAGAACTCGCTTGGCTGGACGGACTACGCGACCTGGACGCTCAACGAGTACAAGATCGATTGGCGCACCGAGACGAAGCACTCGAGGTACTCGAAGTGCTCGGGCATCAACCGCTTCGAGCCCGACCCCGAGAACTCGAAGACGCGCACGCGCTGCGTCATCTCGGGCGAGTTCGTGGTCTACGGCGACAAGATCCCGGCGATGCCGAAGTTCCTCGGCATGAAAGTCGCGCCGAAACTCGAGTCGCTGATCCTCGGCTTCATGCTGCCGAACTTCCGCCAGCTCGCGGTCGGCATCGGCACCTACCTCGACGCGAAGAAGGCCGCCGCGGGCGCGGGGCATGTCGCCGCCCGCTGACCCGTGGCCGGTCGCGCCGCGCCTCCTCGGGGCCGCGATCGGCGCGGCGACGGGGCCGGTCGCGGCGTTCGGTCAGGGCTGGGCCGGAACCGGCGACGGGCGTTGGCACATCTGGCTCCTGGCCACCGCCTGCGGCGCGCTCCTCGGCGCCGTGAGCTATCCGCTATTCTGGGTGCGGGCCTCGGCAAGGATGGCGGAGCCTGGACTTCGAATCGAAGATGGAGCCTCCGCGGCGCCACCAGACATCTTTGGGGTGGGCTTCGCCGCGCTGTTCGCATTCGCGGTGGGCCTCGTCGCAGGCGCGTTCGTCGCGTTCCCGATGGGCTCGCTGATGGGCGCGCTCGGCGGTGCTTTGGCGGGGGCGGTCGTCGCGTTCGCGGCGCGGCGGCTTTACCGTGTCCGCTTCGGGCTCGTGCTGGCGTCGCTTTCCGGGGCGTCGCTGGCGCTCTTCGCGGCGTGGGCATGGCTCGCATGAGTCGGCGGCAGGGCATGGACGCGAGGTCACGATGAGCGGCAACAGCTTTGGGCGCATGTTCCGGGTGACGACCTTTGGCGAGAGCCACGGGCCCGGCCTCGGTGCCATCATCGACGGCTGCCCGCCCGGTCTGGCGCTGGATGTCGCCGACCTACAAGGCGATCTCGACCGTCGCAGGCCCGGTCGCAACCGCCTGATGTCGGCTCGGAACGAGGCCGATGAGGTCGAGATCCTGTCGGGTGTGAGCGACGGGCTCACGACCGGCACGCCGATAGCCTTGCTCATCCGCAACACCGACCAACGCCCGAAGGCCTACGACCAGATGGCGACGCTCTTTCGTCCAAGCCACGCCGACTACACCTATCAAGCGAAGTTCGGGCACCGCGCACGCAGCGGTGGTGGGCGCGCTTCGGCCCGCGAGACGGCGGCCCGGGTCGCTGCCGGGGCGATCGCCCGCAAGCTCCTGAGCGAGCGCTTCGGCATCGAGATTGTGGCCTGGGTCGACCGGGTAGGGGACCTCGCCGCGACGGTCGATCCGTTGGCCGTCACGTTGGAAGCCGTCGCCCACAACGATGTGCAGTGCCCGGATGTGACGGTCGCGGCTGCGATGACGACGCTCATCGAAGAGGTGCGCAAGGCCGGCGACACGATCGGCGGCGTCATCGCCGCGGTCGCCCGCAACGTGCCGGCGGGCTTCGGTGATCCGGTCTTCGACAAGCTCGAGGCGCTGCTCGGCCAGGCGCTCCTGTCGTTGCCGGCGTGCAAGGGCTTCGAGATCGGCAGCGGCTTCGAAGGCACGCGTATGCGCGGCTCGACCCACAATGACCCGTTCTTCGTCGCGGCCGACGGGCGCGTCCAGACGCGCACGAACCACTCGGGCGGCGTGCAGGGCGGGATCTCCAACGGCATGCCAATCCTCGTCAGGGCCGCCTTCAAGCCGGTCGCAACGCACTTCCAGGAACAAGAGACCGTCAACGAGGCTGGCGAATCGGCGACGTTCGCCGCCAAGGGTCGTCACGATCCCTGTGTGCTGCCGCGTGCGGTGGTGATCGTCGAGGCGATGATGGCACTCGTCCTGGTCGACGCCTGGCTCGTGCAACGCGGTCAGACGGGTACCTGAGCGCGCACTGCTTCCCCGCGGTGCGCTTCAGTGCGTGCCCACGCGCCGCCGGTCATCTGCGCGCTGCGGTGGGTCTGCACCTGGGCTTCATACCTTGACTTCGCGGCGCTCAATGGCGACACGCAGCGCGTGACACCTACCGAGCCGCCCGCACCGCGTCCGACCGAGGGCATCGTCGTCGAGATCCACGGGATGCTCGTGACGCTGCTATTGCCGAGCGGCGAGCGGCTGCGCGCGCGGCCGCCGCGCGATCGCACGACGCCAGTCATCGGTGACCGCGCGACGTTCACGACCGAAGGCACGGAGCATCGCGTCACGGCACTCGCCACCCGCGAGCGTGTCTTCATGCGACCCAATGCGCAGGGTGGGCAGCTCGTCGCGGCGCACATCGATCGCCTGGTGATCGTCACCGCGGTCGAGCCGGGGCCGCGTCCGGGGCTCATCGATCGGATGTGGACAGCGCTCGGGAACGCGACCGTCGAGGTCGTGCTGGTGCTCAACAAGTGTGATCTGCCGAGCACTGGGACCGCCTCGGCGGAGCTCGACGATCACGTGAGCCTTGGTGCCCGCCGTGTGCTCACCTCGACGCGCACGGGTGCCGGGATCGACGAGCTCAACGCCCTCCTCGCCCATGGCCTCTCGCTCATCGTCGGCCACTCCGGTGTCGGCAAGTCGTCGATCGTCAATGTGCTCGTGCCGACCGCCGCGCTCGCAACCGGCGCCGTCAACGACCTCACCGGCAAGGGGCGCCACACGACGACCGTCGCCACCTGCCACGCGCTCGGGCCCGACCACCTCATCGTCGATACGCCCGGGGTGCGCGCGTTCCCGCTCGACGGCCTGCCACTGCAGGATGTCGCGGCCCGCTTCCCGGGCTTTGCCGAGCCGTCCCCACGCTGCCACTTCGCGCACTGCCTGCACGAGCACGAACCCGCGTGCGCCGTCCGAACGGACCCGCCGACCCAGCCCGCCGCGCGCCTTGCCCGCTACGATGCGCTGCTCGCGTCGCTACGCGAAGAGGCGGCCGAGAGCCGCGGGCCGCGCTACCCTGGCCACGTGACCAAGGTGTCCGACCGGAACAAGCCGGCTGCGACGAAGGCGCCGCCCCCGCGGCGTCGATAACGAGGAGGATCGCTCGCGAACGTCTCGCGAGGCAAGGCGGTCCACGAACGAACAGGAGGAGGGATTCGCCGAGCGCTGTCGTACCGCGACATCGCCCGGCGCCAAGTTTCGAGTGCCGGCGGGGGGCGGGCCGGGTCGGAACCGCGCATGGGTGCACCTCATTCCTCTGACCCCAGTATCGCCTTGGGCGACCCCGCCGATCCCTCGCGCGCTGGAATGTGATGGCGCGACCCGCGCGTTAGCCTGTGCCCGCGACCGGAGCCACCGTTGAACTTGCGCACTTGCCGACCCATCGCGATACTCCGCCCGTGATTTTCGTCGCCTACCTCCTCGCCCAGATGGCTCTTGCCGCGCCTGTCCCGCTGCCAGTGGACGCGCTCTTGCCGCCGTTCACGGCGATCGACCACAACCGCCTCGGGGTGGCGACGTCCATCGAGAACCCGCCCGGCGAGGACGCGCTCAAGGCGTTCTACCAGGCGCTGGTCGCGACCACGAAGAAGGCCGATGACCCGACGACCCGCACACGCGAGGACCAGACCCGCATCGTCGTGTATGGCGCGTCGCATGTCGCTGGCGACATGTTCACGCGCCTCATCCGCAACGAGCTGAAGGCGCGTTACGGCGACGCTGGCCTGGGCTTCATGGTGCCGGCGAACCCGTGGCGCGACTACTACAACCGCGACGCCAACATCAGCTACTCGGATGGCTGGGACGCAAGCTGGTTCTCGCAGAAGGAGTCGCGCGGGGACGGTCGCTATGGGCTCGCAGGCGTCTCGTTCGAGTCGAATCAGCGTTACGCGTGGGCCAAGATCTCGACCTCGAAGACGGGTCCGTACGGCAAGGACATCGACCACATCGAGGTCTGGTACTGGAAGAGCGACAGGGGCGGCGACTTCATTGTCGAGATCGACAATCGTCTGTCCAAGCGCATCAAGACCAAGCCCAACTACAAGAAGCACGAGGCCGAAGGGCTCGCCGTGTGGTCGACCGACGTGAAGCTCGGGCGGCACGAGGTCGAGATCCGTCCGGCCGGCAACGGCTCGGTCATGCTGTTCGGGATCGCGATGGATCGGAACGGGCCGGGCGTCGTGATGGACTCGCTCGGCATCAATGGCGCGCGCGCGACCGACCACCTCGATTGGGACGCAGGCCTCTTCACGGCCCAGCTTCAGCGTCGTGACCCCGACCTGATCGTGCTTGCATACGGTACCAATGACATCGGCGACGACGAGCCGCCCGACGAGTACGCGCGCAAGCTCGACGTCGTCGTGAACCGCGTGCGCTCAGCGGTACCGCAAGCGAGCTGCCTCTTCATTGGCCCATCCGATCGGCCGGTGAAGCTCGAGGTGAGCGAGGACGAATTCGGTCTGGCGTTGCAGTCGGCGGGCGTCGCGCCCGAGCTCGTTCCGGAGCTGCAGCGTGGCAAGAAGCGCTTGTTGTTCCAGCGGCGCCCCCGCCAGCAGGCGATCATCGACGTGCAGCGTCGCGTCGCCTGGCGCTATGGTTGCGGCTACTGGAACTGGGCGGGTGCCATGGGCGGCGACCTGTCGATGCTCAACTGGACCAACGCCGACGAGCCGCTCGGGTCGCAGGACTACGTGCACCTGACGAAGCTTGGCTACGAGCGCATCGCGAGCCTCTTCTGGGACGCGCTGATGGGCCCGTTCGAGGGCGGGATCGGGCGGCCACTGCCGCTCGGACCCGACGGGCCGACCCTCGGTCCCGGGCCGCGTTGAACGCTTTGGGCAGGATGGCGAAGCCTGGACTGAACGCGTTTCGCTCGCGGAATCACGCGCCGCATTCGGTCCTTCTTGACGGCCTGATCCGAGGCGCCTAGATCGGCGGGCCCTCTTCGCTCAGAGCGCGCGCGGCCGGACACCCATGTCGTTCCAATCCTTCGAATACGCCATCTTCTTCGTGGTGGTGTTCCTCGTCTTCTGGACGCTGCACCGGCTCGGCGTCGCGAAGATAGCCTTCCTGCTCATCGCGAGCTGGTTCTTCTACGCGGCCAGCAACCCATGGTTCCTGCTGATCCTCGGCGCCTCGACGTTCCTCGACTACACGGTCGCCATCGAGATGGAGGACGCGAAGAGCCAGGCCGCGCGCAAGCGCTGGTTGATGGTCTCGATCATCACCAACCTCGGGCTATTGGGGTTCTTCAAGTACGCCAACTTCTTCCAGGAGACGTTCGTCTTCCTGATCGACCTCGGCGGCGCCGGGCTGCACTACGAGAAGTGGGACATCGTCCTGCCCGCGGGCATCAGCTTCTACACGTTCATGACCCTGTCCTACACGGTCGACGTCTACAAGAAGGAGATCCCGGTCGAGCGCGACTTCTTCCGCTTCGCGTTCTTCATCGGCTTCTTTGCGCACCTCATCGCCGGCCCAATCGTGCGCGCGAAGGACCTCATCCCGCAGATTGGCCTGCGCAGCTGGCTCTCGCGCCAGCAGGCGAGCCGCGGGCTGTGGCTCATTGCGATCGGCATCCTCAAGAAGGGCATCGTCGCCGACGCGCTCGGGGGCGGCATCGTGGACAAGGTCTTCACCTCGCCGGAGTTGCTTTCGTCGGCCGACATCCTGATCGGCCTCTACACGTACACCATCCAGATCTACCTCGACTTCTCGGCCTACTCGGACATGGCGATCGGCTCGGCGCTGCTCCTTGGCTATCACCTGCCCGACAACTTCGACCGTCCGTACCAGGCGCGTTCAATCGCCGAGTTCTGGCGCCGCTGGCACATGACGATGTCGAGCTTCCTGCGCGATTACGTCTACTTCCCGCTGGGTGGTGCGCGCGGCGGCGGCCTCAAGGTCTACCGCAATCTGTTCATCACGTTCTTCCTCATCGGCCTCTGGCACGGCGCGAGCTGGAACTTCGCGCTCTACGGTGCGGGCCACGCCTTCGCGATGATCGTGCACCGGCTCCTGCGCAAAAAGGGCGGCGACACGAAGCAGGCACCGGTCGAGCAGAGCGGTGGCCAGGCGATCTGGGGCGTCTTCTGGCGCGTGTTCCTGACGTTCCACTTCGTCGTGCTGATGCGCATCCTGTTCCGTTCGGCGACCCAGGACGGCGTGACGCTCAGCTCGGTCGACGCGATCGAGAAGGCGGGCGCGGTTACGAGCCAGCTCCTGGCAGGCCAGTGGAGCGCCATCTCGGTCATGACCCCGTGGCTGTGGGTGCTGCTCATCGGATCGTATGTCGTGCACTGGACGCCGCGCCGCTGGGTGGAGTCGACCTGGGTCGGCTACCGCAAGCTTCCATTCATCGCGCAGGGGGCCATCATGATCCTCATCGTCCTGCTCGCGACAGCACTTGCCGATGGCAAGCCGCCAGCGTTCGAGTACTTCAACTTCTGATAGGCGCTAGGAGCCATGTCGGACTTCAACGAGAGCAAGACCCCGGACATGCACGAGCCGTGGGATGGCCACGGCCTGCCAGCGGGCGCGAAGGCCGGCCTGCTGGCGCTCGTCGGCGTGCTCCTTGGCGCCGCGATCCCGTACTTCGTGGCACCCCTGTTCGACCCCGACGACGACAGCGTCATCGAGCTCGGCGTGACGACGATCGAGATGGCCGATGTCGCGCGCAAGGTCGGCGCGATGCGGGCCTGGATGCCCGGCGACCTGCTGCCTTATCGGCATGCCTTCGGCGGCGGGCATGCCGATGATTACGCGCAAGGCGACCCTGCGGTGGCCGCGCCCAGCTTCAAGTTAGGCGCCGACGGCGAGCCCGAGGTGCCCGACGTGCCGGCGCTGGTCGTCGAGGCGAGCACGCCCGTTCCTGTCGCGTCCGCTCCAGTGAAGGACCCGGCGAATGCCACGGCAAAGGACCCGACAAAGACCGCCGGGGAGCCCCCGCAGCCCGGCCATCCTCTCGCCCGAATCCACATCCCCGAGGCGACCTGGGCGGGCATGACGGTCGCTATCGAAGACCCGTCCGGCGCCATGCGGCCGTTCTACGCGAAGCTCGCGCAGGTCGCGTTGAAGGCGCCCGAGGCGATGGTCCGGATCTCCCACTATGGCGACTCGGCGATCGCCGCGGACGGCATGCCTTCGGCCGCGCGTCGCCTCCTTCAACATACGTTTGGCGACGGCGGGCATGGCTTCTCGCTCGTGGCTGCCTCGAACAACTGGTACCGCAGGAAGGACATCACCTGGACGAGCCAGGCGTTCCAGACCGAGGTCTTCATCTCTGACGACGCGAAGGACCAACGCTACGGCTTCGCCGGCACGGCGGCTATCGGCTTTCAGGGCGCGAAGGCGAGCTGGCGCACGGTCGAAGGACCCGAAGGCACGGTCGGGACCAAGGCCTCACGCTTTCAGGTCTACTACCAGGCAGCGAAGGGTGGCGGGCGCATCGCGGTGCTGGTCGACGGGGTCGAGAACCAGGTGATCGAGACCGCGAGCGACACGAAAGAGGACCGTGTCGTCACCGTCGAGGTGCCCGATGGGCCACATCTCTTCGAACTGAAGAACGCGGGCGGCGGCCGCACCAAGATCTACGGCGCGGTCATCGAACGCGTGGCCGGGGTCGTCTACGACGGGCTCGGCACCATCGGCGCGCGCGACACGCGCTGGCTCAACATCGACGCCGAGCACATCAAGAACGCGGTGCGCCAGCGCGGCACCGATCTGGGCGTGTTCATGTATGGCGGTAACCAGCTCGAGGACAAGGTCTCGATGGCGCGCTATCAGGAGTCGCTGAGCGAGGTCGTCAAGCTCTGGCACACAGCCCTTGCCGACAAGAGCTGCCTCCTGATGAGCACAATCGACCACGGCGAACGTTATCGCGGACGCGTTCGCACGTTGCCGCGCCTCATAGACATCATGAAGGTCCAGCGCGAAGTGGCGCTCGCCAATGGCTGTGCCTGGTTTTCGCTGTACGATGCGATGGGCGGCAATGGGGTCATCGGCAAGTGGTTCGAAGACGGGCTCGCGGAAGGCGACCTCGCGCACCCGACCTCGAAGGGCGCCATCGTACTCGGCCAACTCTTCTACAAGGCATTGATGAAGGGCTTCGCCGACTATCTCGCGGCCGAGGTGGGCAAGCCATGATCGACCTGCGCTGGCTTATGCCCGCGGTCGACAGCGCGCTCTACGCGGGTGAGCGACGCCTTCGCTACGAGGTCTTGCGCAAGCCGCTCGGCATGGCGCCGGGTTCGGAAGAGAACCTGGCCGAGGCGCGCTGCGAGCACTGCGTCGCGGTCGATCAGGGGACCGGCGCGGTCGTGGGCTGTGTCCTGTGGCTCGCGGACGAAGGTGCACCCGCGGCGGCGGGCAAGCTCCTCCAGATGGCGGTGGCCGATGACCAGCGCGGCAAGGACATCGGGCGTCGCCTCGTGCACGAGCTCGAGCGCCACGTCGCCGCAGGTGGTGTGCGCGAGGTGCGGATGCACGCGCGCGAGACGGCGCTCGGGTTCTACCTGAAGCTCGGCTACCGCGTGACCGGCGCCCCGTTCACCGAGGTCGGGCTGGCGCATCGCTTGATGCAACGTAACTTGTTGGATTGACCTGGATTTCAGGGCGGGCGGTGCGTGCCCGACGACGACGCGAACGGATCACGGCGCGGTGCGTCGCTGCGCCAGATGAACGCGAGCCAGCTGCCGCAAAGGAAACCCTCGAGGCCGAGCAACTCGAATGCGTACGTCTCGGCGAGCGGTGCCAGGAGCGCGATGATCGTCACCGGGATAGCGACCCAGGCGCCGCGGATGTCCATCGTGAACGCGACCGCCAGGGCGAAGAACGAATAGGACCAGTTCGAGAGTGCGACGATCTCGAGCGTGCCCAGGGCGCGCTCGGGGTGCTGAGTTCCGTGGAGCCAGGCGGCAAACCAGAACGTCAGGACAGCGATGAAGCCGCTGCCGAAGAGCACGACCAGGCGCCGATTGGTCGCCGTCGTGAGGAGTGACTTGCGCACTATCCAGGCCGCGCCCGAGAAGAGCGCGATCGTCATCGCGTTGAACCACAGCAGATCGGTGACCTCGAACACGAACGTGCCCGAGCGGTGCAAGAGCCCGCACACGATGTTCCAGATGATGAACAGGAGCCCGGTGCCGAGCGCCATCAGGCTCCGCTTCTCGCGGAACGTGTCGATGCTGGCGTCACGCTCGAGCTCTAGCAGGCGCTGGTGCCGTTGCGCGAGATCCTGGCGCAGGGCGCGCAGGCGCTGTTCGAGCGCCGGGTCGGGTGGCGACAGCTCGGCGACACTCTCGGCCGCGCGCTCGAGCTGGTCATTGGCGAGCGCGAAGTTCGCCATCGCGCGCAGGACCTCCTGCAGGCCGGCCTTCGCCTTCTCGTTGCCGGGCCAGATCTCGAGCGCCTGGCGGAACGCGAAGCGGCACTCGAGGAAGTCGCGGCGCAGTCCCTGGCCGACGTGCGTGCCCTCGGCGATGCCCTTGTGGGCGCGCGCAAAGAAAGCGACCAACGCGTCCTTGCCAGCGGTCGCGCGGGCCTCGAGCTCGGTCGAGTGACGATGCTCGAGGTAGTCCTCGATCGCGCGTCGGAAGACTGAGGCTGACTCGGGACGGTCACTCGGGTCGCGCGCGGTGGCTCGGTTGGCAAGCGCTGCGAGCTCGGTCGGAACCTTGGGTCCGTAGGCAACGGGCCGCGATTCGTACGCCGCCGCCAGGAGGTCGATCATCTCACCGCCCTCGTGCCGCTGTGCGTTGCCGGTGAGGACCGCGTGCAGCAGGCTACCGAGCAGGTAGACGTCGCTGTGCACCCCGACGCGCGTGCCATCGGCCGTCGCGAGCTCGGGGGGCATCCACGATGGCGTGCCGCGCACCGTGCGGATCCGGCTCGCCTGAGGCAGCCAGTCGGGCCCGATGCCGGGCAGGCTCGCGGCGATGCCCCAGTCGACGACGTAGACCTCGCCGAAGCGCCCGACCATGACGTTCTCGGGCTTCAGATCGAGGTGCAGTACCCCGCGCGAATGGGCGAAGTGGATCGCCTGGCAGACCTCGCCGAGGATGCGCAGGTGAAACAGGAGGCCGTCCTGGTCCGCGGCGCGCCGATGTCCGCCGAACTCCGTCAGCAGCTCCGGCGCTTCGAGGAGGGCATCCCAGGTGACGCCCTCGATGCGCTTCATCACGACGCGCGGCGAGGTCGCCGCGTCGAGCAACAGGTGGATCGGTACGATGTTCGGGTGCTCGAGCGTGCCCGTCACCCAGGCCTCACGCAGGAGCGAGTTGACGGTGCTGGTGTTCTGGCGCTCGGGTCGCACCCGCTTTACGGCGACCTCGCGGCGGAGCGACGGTTGGTCCGCGACGTTGACGATGCCCATGCCACCCGTGCCGACGATCGGGCCGAGCACGATCTCGAAGGCGTCACTTGCGCGCATCACCGGCAACGACGCGTGACGGGCGGCACGCACGACGAGGCCTTTCGTCGAGGCTTCGCCATCCTGCCGAAGGCCTTTAGTCGAGGCTTCGCCATCCTGCCGAAGGCCTTTAGTCGAGGCTTCGCCATCCTGCCGAAGGCCTTTAGTCGAGGCTTCGCCATCCTGCCGAAGGCCTTTAGTCGAGGCTTCGCCATCCTGCCGAAGGCCCGCGGGCACGTCAGCGTCCGGGGCGCCGAGGGTGTCGGAGGTGCCAGGGCTTACGTCGACGGTCGCCACCTCGTGCATCGGGTCGAGCGACGGGTCGACGAGGGTGCCCTTGTGGGAGGCCGTCGCCTTCTTCGGATCGAACCCGACCTGGCTGTAGCGCAGCTCGAGCTGGGCGCGCGCGGCGAGCGACGGGTTCGATTCAGTCGTGTCTTCGGGCCCTGGCTCCTTCATCGGTGCCCAGCATGCCTCGATTCCCATGTGTTGTCGTCGCCGCTGCGTCCGCGGCGGCTTCGCTATCGCTCGAACTGGGGCTACAATGGGCGCCGCGGTCCAGCCGAGGGACCCGAACGAGGAGCATGACATGACCGACTCGCCATCCGAGCAGCAACGCAACGACGCTATCGCGCAGGTCCTGGATTTCTGGCGTCAGGCTGGGCCAGCCCGTTGGTTCGCGAAAGACGACGCATTCGACAACGACTTCAGGGACCGCTTCGCCGACGCACATGAAGCCGCCACCGACGGGCGGCTCGACGACTGGGCCGACAGCGCCGATGGCTGCCTGGCGCTGCTGATCCTGCTCGACCAGTATCCCCGCAACAGCTTTCGCGACACGGCACGCGCCTTCGCGACCGACGACGCGGCCCGCGCCCTTGCCGACGCAGCCATCGACCGCGGCTTCGACACCGCCGTCGATCCGGCGCTGCGCACGTTCTTCTATCTGCCGTTCATGCACTGCGAGGACATCGGGGTGCAGGAACTCTGCGTCGCCCTCTGTGAGGAGGTCGGCGACCCGCAGGTCACGAAGTTCGCCCGGCTGCACCGGGACCTCATCGCGCGTTTCAGTCGCTTCCCGCATCGCAACGCGATCGTCGGTCGCCAGTCGACCGCGGAGGAGCTGGCCTACCTCGACGAGGGAGGCTTTATCGGCTGACGTTCGGACGCGCCCGGGCTCAGCCCTCGAGGCAGCTTGCTTGCTTCGCAGCGCACGTGGCTGGGTCGCCGCCGGCCTTGACGCAGTCGCTATATCGATTGCTGCACGTGCACTCGCGACAACGTACGCACAGCACACGCATCCCGCCCATCATGCTCCTTGCAAGCGCTCGACGAACCACACGACCGCCAGCGCCCCGACGATCGCACTGCTCGCCGGCACGAGCCGCCGATACCAGGTGCTCTCGTTCTTCGCGAGCAGCATCACGAGCGGCCACAAGACCACGACCACACCGAGCTGTCCGAACTCCACACCGACGTTGAACGCCCCGAGCGCCCACGGCACGTCGTGGGTCGGGAGCCCGGTCTCGGCCAACGCGCCCGCGAACCCGAAGCCGTGCAAGAGCCCGAACAGGAACACCAGCCACGGTCGATGCGGGCGCTCGCCGCGCGTCACGACGTTCATCGCCGCGACGGCGACAATGGTCAGCGCGATCGCCGGCTCGACGAAGGACGACGGCAGCGTGAAGATGTCGAGCGCCGCCAGCGTGAGCGTCAACGAGTGGGCCAGCGTGAAGCTCGAGACGAGCCAGACGAGGTCCTTGAAGCGGCGCGCCACGATGACCAGCGTGAACACGAACAGCAGGTGATCGAGCCCGCCCAGGATGTGCTCGAAGCCAAGTACGATGTACTCGCCGATGAGTGACAGGGTGGTCGCCTCCTGCAGCGTCGGCAGCTCCGCCACATAGTGCACACGCCGATTGGCGCCCTCCAGGCGCAGCTGGAACGCGCGGCCGCCATCGCGCAGGGTGCCGATGAATGTGTGGCTTGGCACGAGATCGAAGAAGACGCGGTTGTCGATGTCGATCGCCGTCGCCCTCGTGGCACATCGATAGTGGAGCCGCAGTTGGCCGCCGCCGCGCCGGGTCGGCTCGGCCTTGGCGAGTCGGCCCGCGCAGCGCTGCCCATCCGCCATCACGTCGAGGCGCGCCAGGAGGTACGCCTCGAGCGACGTCAGCGTCTGGTCGAGCTCACCCTGCGTCAGCGCCCCGTCCTGGTCTTCGTCGCTCGCGGCCGCGAGGTCGACGAGGTGTGCGTGCACGCCGAGCGAGACGTCGACCTCGGCGGCGTCGGCCGTGTGACTCACAACCACGTCGAGCACCGACGACTCGATCTCGTGGGCCTGGGCCACACGCCCGAGCCCGATCAGCGCCGCTACCGCAAACGTCAGTCGGTAGTCACGGAGAGAGGATCTTGTGCGCATCGTCAGCCTCATACACGTCGAAGCGCGGGTCAGAGCCACGGCTTCCTTTATGAACGGCCAGGCGCCGGGCCGAGCCTGACGGGGCCATAGGCGAGGCCGTGGCGGCGAGCCTGGAGGAGCGTTGATAGATAAACGGTCACCTCGGCCTCGGCGTCGCCTGGGCCGCGGCGTTGCAAGCCCGCATAGCGGTGGTGCGGGTAGTTCACGCCGTCGTTGAGCGCGACCGACAGCATGTGGGCGTAGAGCGGGTCGATCGGGAGATCGAGCGAGCGCACGAAGCGAGCGATGCCGAGCGCTATCGTGGTGTCGTCGGCGGGCACCCGGGTCGCGTAATGCAGGGGTTCGAGCGGCACATTGAGCGAGCTGTGGGTGAGGTTGCCGGTCGCTCGTGAGATGTGGAAGGTCGAGATTGGGCCGAGCTTTCTCAGCACGGGGATGCCGCCGAACAAGGCACGCACCAGCAATGCGGCATCGCCTTTGCGATAATGCGGACTCAATCGGTGGCTGGCGTCGATGGCATCGCAATCGAGCGGGCCGCGGTGGCGAACGTACAACTTGAGGCGGGGGTCGGTGCCGGCAAGGTCGACGCTGACGAATTCGACCTTCGAGGCTGCTGGAAGATGTGCCGCGAGCTCGTGTGCGAGCGCGTCGAGGCCGAAGCGCGAAAACGCCACGCGCCATTGACCCGGGTTCGAGCACACGAAGTAGTTCTTGATGACCGCCGGACCGGTCGGGCCGAGCGCCGCGCCAAACCAGATGGCGGCGGTCGTGTCTGGCAATTGCGTGGCAAATAGATCGGCAATTTGCCGCATGTGCTCGAGATCGATCAGACCGCGCGCGGCCAGCCGTTCATCGAGCGCCAACGCGGCGGCGAAGTACGCGCTTGCGTCGCGCGCCGCATTCTCGGGTTGCGCCTCGAGCACCCAGCGCAGCTCTGATGGCGACGATTTTGCGATGCGGATCGACGGCTCGAACGGGGTGCCGTCGCGCGCCAGATACGACACATGCGGTGGGCCATCCGGCGCGCGGTCGCCCCAGCCCGCGGTCATCACGTCGATGAGCGCCAGCGCGTCATTCATGCGGTGGCGTAGGGTCGGCGAGCCGGCGACGACGCGCTGCACGAAGTCGGCGAGTCCTTCCCGCAGCGTCGAGTCTCGCCTTTGGCTGCCTTCGCCGAGGGTCACCCGAAGATCCCGACGCCGGGCGTCAGCACACCCGCCGGATCGAAGCGCCGCTTCGCCGCCACGAACGCGTGCCAGCGGGCACCGTAGTGACGGCGCCATTCGTCGTGCGACAGCGGGATCGAGCCGACCGGGTAGATGCGTCCGCCGACCGCCATGCAGGCGCGCGCGAGGTCGCCGTTCGAGGTCATTGCCGAGTCGACGGTGGCAGGCGTCAGGACGTTGTGGAGGAGTCCGAACAGGAACACGTCCTCGCTGTCGGGCATCACGAAGAGCGGCGTGTGACAGCGCGAGCGGCGCAGCAGATAGACGAGGATGCGCCCGTCCGTCTGCTTTTGGAAGGCGCCCGTCACCGCCCGCAGGAACGTCTCCGCGTGGGCCACCGGCAACGCCAGGAAGGCCCACGGGTGCGGCGCTTCCCAGACGCCTATTCTGCGCATCGCCTGCTCGAGGTGCTCGATGCGGCGCGTGAAGTCGCTGTACGTGAGGTCGAGCGAGGGCGGGCTGACGAGCGCTCCGAGGTGGGCGTGGTCGGGCAGATGGGGCGCATAGACCGCGTCCGACACGGCGGCATTGAGCGTGAAGACCGGGGCGCCGTTCGGGCTCGGATCGAGGGTGCCCTGTAGGTACTCGAAGCCACTCGCGGCGAAGTGGCGATGCGCATTCAAGAGCGCCGCCGCGGTCGGGAAGCGCAGCGTGTGGAGCGTGACTCGACCGGGCGCCGGTACGAGCCGCAGCTCGGCCGAGATGATGAAGGCGCACTGGCCCATGCCCGCCCGGCAGGCATCGAAGAGCTCGGGGTGATGCGTCGGTGAGCAGCGTACATGCTCGCCCGCGCCGGTCACGACCGCGAGCGAGAGCACGTGATCGGTCTGGGTGCCGCGCTCGAACGAGGCCTCACCGACACCGCCCGAGGACAACGTGCCGCCGACCGTGAGGCCGAGATAGTCGGGCAGCACCGGGAACGTGCGGCCGCGCGCGATCGCCTCCGGCACGACCGTCGTCCAGCGCGCGCCGGCGCCGACGTGCACGCTGTCATCGGTCCATCCATCGGTGACTCCGAGCGCCGCCAGGTCGAGCACGATCCCGCCGCCTGCCTGGCACTGACCAGCGGTCGTGTGACCCGCGCCGCGTGTCGCGACCGGTAGCTGATGCGCTGTACAGAACCGCACGACCGCGACCACATCCTCGACCGAGGCGGCTTGGACGACGGCGCGCGGCGGGCGTACGACGATGTGTCCGAGGTCGGTGCCAGCGGCGGCACAGGCGTTGGCGCCTTCATGCAAATGGCCTGCGAGCGCGCTCGCGAGCGGTGCCAGGTCGATGTCCCGATCAACCATGGGTGACCGACCAGCGATAGCCGGCCATGCGCTTCCAGCCGGCGGCCTTGGCGGCGCCGCCGAGCGTCGGGTCGGAGGCGAGGTAGACGAGCTCCTTGCCGGCGACCGCAGGGTGGCGCGCAGCCGCCCAGAAGGCATGCGCGATGAGCTTGCCGCGGGCGCGGTAATGCGGCGGCACCCACGTCTCGGTGAGCATCATCGTGTCGGCCGACAGGTCCTGGAGCTCGGCCACGAAGAAGGGGCGACCACTGTCCTTTTCCTTGGCGATGAGCTCACGCCCGGTGACGATGAGGTCGGTGATGCGTTGGCCGTACGTCTCGCGCCCGATCTTGCGCGGGTCGACACCCATCTGGTCGATGCGCAGGTCGGCCGCGAAGTCGTAGACGATGCGTTCGTCGGCGCGCGTCGCGAGGTCGAAGGTGACGCGTGACGAGGGCGCCGCCGAGCCGTCGTCGGGGCTTGCCACGAGCAGATCGCAGTCCTTGTCGGAGAGGATTTTGCGGCCCGGGATGTCCTTCATGATGGGCCAGATCACCATCATCGTCTTGGCCTCGCCGATGAGCTGATGGCGATGGGCCTGGCCGGTCGGGCCAAGGCGCTTCTGCACCGCGTGGAGCTCGTTGGCGAGGCCGCGCGCGGCGTCCTCGTTGTCGGCGTAGATCGAGCCCTGGTGGTTGTCGACCGCCATCACCGCTTCGAGCGTCTGGCCGTCGCGCCAGACACCGTACCACCAGCCGGTGAAGTCGGCGCCGCGGGCGTGGGCGGCCTTGACGAAGAGGCTGGCAGGGCGGGGCGCGCGCTCGATGAGCGTCGTGAGGGGGGCCTTCATGTCAGCGGGGCGAAGCTCGCGGCCGATCCAGTTCGTCACGGGGTCTCCGGTTCGGCCGCAAGCGGCGGCCATGACCCGGGCACGCTATACCGCGGCGCGCTCGTGGTCCATGACCCCGGCTCAGAACGCGACCGACCAGCGGCGGAGCTCCGGGGCCGACGTGTCGCTCGCACCACGACCTCCGTCCCTCGCGCCGGGTCGCAGCTCAGCGGGTCGAGGGGACGACGTAGTCGACCGGGGCGCCGGGCCCGAGGTCGATGCCGAAGAGCACCCAGCACACTGTCATCACGGTGCCGCCGATCAAGAACCACACCGAGTAGGGCAGCATCATCGCGGTCAGGCTGCCGATGCCGAAGTCCTTCTTCCAGCGTTGGCAGAAGACGAGGATGAGAGGGAAGTAGACCATGAGCGGGGTGATGATGTTGGTCGCCGAGTCGCCCACACGGTAGGCCGCGGTCGCGCCCTCGGGCGAGACGCCGAGCAGCATGAGCATCGGCACGAGCACCGGGGCGAGCAGCGCCCACTTCGCGCTGGCCGAGCCGATGAAGAGGTTGATGACCGCCGAGAACACAACGATGAGGCCTAGCACGATGGGTAGGGGCAGGCCCGAACCCTCGATGGCCGCAGCGCCATGGACCGCGCTGATGAGGCCGAGGTTGGACCAGTTGAACATCGCCACGAAGTGCGCCGCCATGAAGGCGAGCACCAGGTAGTACGCGAGCTCCTTCATGGATTCACTCATCATCTTGATGAGATCGCGGTGGCTCTTGAGGGTGCCCGCGGCCTTGCCGTAGGCCCAGCCGGCCAACAAGAAGAGGAAGAAGAAGCCGGCGACGAGTGACTGATAGAACGGTGTCAGGCGAGCCTGGGCCGAACACTCACTGGCCGCGAGCGCGGCGTCGCTGCAGGCGGCCTCGTCGATGAGCGGAGTGCCGGGTCCGATGGTGAAGAGGACCCAGAGCCCAATGACGACGAGTGCGGCGATGCCTGCCCAGAGAAGTCCTTTCTTCTCGCGTTGCGCCACCTCGCCCGTCTCGTCGGCCGTGGCGACGTCGATGGTGCTGGCCTCGGGGACCCAGCGGCCGAGCCGCGGTTCGATGACCTTGTCGGTCACCCACCAGATGATCGGCAGGAGCAGCACGGTCAGGGCGACGATGAAGTACCAGTTGCCGGCGATGTTGGCGTGATACGACGGGACCAGGGTGACCGCGGCCTGCTGCGTAATCCCCAAGAGCAGGGCGTCGAGCTGGCCCGGCGCGATGTTGGCCGAGAAGCCGCCTGAGACCCCCGCGAACGCCGCTGCGATGCCGGCGAGTGGGTGGCGTCCGGCCGCGGCATAGAGCACGCCGGCGAGCGGGATGAGCACGACATAGGCTGCGTCGGCGGCGTGGTTCGAGATCATGGCGACGAGCGCCACGACCGGCGTCAAGAGGCCGACCGGGGCGCGCTTGACGGCGGCTCGCATGGCGGCGGAGAACAGACCCGAGCGCTCGGCCACGCCCGCGCCGAGCATGACGACGAGCACATAGCCGAGCGGGTGGAAGTGCGTGAAGGTCTTGGGCATGTCGACGAAGAGGCGCCTCAGGTTGTCGCCCGAGAGGAGACTTTGCGCCTCGATGAGCTTGGGCAGTCCGTCCTTGCCGAGCTCGGTCGGGTGCCCGGCCGAGAGGCCTGTCGCCGCCGCGATGAGCGAGACGAGGATCAGCGCTCCGATGAGATAGAGGAAGATGAAGACAGGGTCGGGCAGCTTGTTGCCTGTGCGCTCCACCCAAGCGAGAAACCCTTTCTGTTCGGCGCTCGTCGTCACGATCCCTCCTGCGCCGGTTGCTCCGAAGTCACGGCGCGTCCGTAGCGCGTAGCATGGACTCGCGTGATGTTCGAGTCCGGTGGACGTACGCCGACGTAGGCTCCTGCCGCCGCGAGCTGGGAGACGCCAGGTTGCCGCGCTACGGGTTCGCGATGCGGACCGGCGCTCAGCGCGTCGCTTGGCTCAGAACGCGACGGCCAGGCCACCGAAGACGCCCCGCTCGGCGATCGCCGCGCCTTCGATGTGCAACGACCAACCCGGCACCAGCTCGACCGCGAATCCGAGCGCCAGTTGCACGTGGGTCGTGTCGCTGCCTATCGCGCCGCGCCAGAACACCGGGCCACCGAAGAGGCGTAGCGACAGGTAGGGCGTCAGCCGATCGAAGAACGTGCGCGAGGCGGTGACCGACGCCCGCAGATCGGTTGCGGTCCAGGGGTCGCTAGCGCCTTGGGCGGTCAACGTCGTGTGCGATACCCCGAGCTGTAGGCCGAGCGTCAGCGTCAGCGGGTCGATCGGGGCCGACAGCACGCGCCAGTCGAGCGCCAGTGCGACGACGACGCCGGGTCCGATGGCGTAGCGTTGGCCGCGGTTCTGGACGTGACCGCCTAAGACCGCGCCTACGCGCACACCGAAAGAGAGGTCACCGAAGGTGCGCGACAGGCCGAGCGCGGCGAGGACTTGGCGCATCGCCGCGGATGATTTCCCGCCACCGTCCTCGGAGAAGGACAGGTCGCTCTCGAAGAAGCCGACCGATGTCGCGAGATGCCAGGATTGTTCGGCCTCGCCGCCATTGCGCTTACTGTCCTTGCCCGCCGGACCGACGGGCGCCCCGCAGCCTCAGGCAAAGGCCTCGTCGAGCGTGACCCGCCACGCGAGCCCGATTGTTGTTATAACGACCAGCATGGTGAGGAAGCGCGACATGACCCGAGATATGCGCGCAACGGCCCCAAGGTTACCTGACGCTGGTGAATTCGCCGCTACGACGACCGGGGGTTCCTAGCCCGCGGCCGTCTCGCTGGCGAATTCGCCAGGGTGCCCGAACTCAGGGTGAGCCGAAGCGCCCGCGAGCCCAGGCGTGGATACGAGCGAGCGTGGCATCATCGGCCGCGAACGGCAGCACGATGACCGCGCCGAGCGTGCCGCCGAAGCGGTTCAGCGCGCCCTCGCCGGCGCCGTCGATGCCGCCGCCGATGCGGCTCCAGCCACGGGTCGGACCGAAGAACGCGGGGCTCGGCGGCCCGATCGGGACGCCATCGGCGACGAGCTGGAGGGTGCCGTCGGCCGTGTGCGTGAAGCCCGCCAGGCGCACCTCGCCAGGGCCAATCTGTAGCCCCGCGTCCGCGGACACGCGGCGCCAGGTCGGTGAGCCGATCTCGTCGGTCGCGGCCTCGCGGTTGACCACCAGCAGACGCCCGTCGTGCATACCGGCCGATGTCTCTGGGAAGCCGCCGGCGCGCGCGCCGCCTACCACAGTGCAGGCCGGGCCGTAGGTGTCGACCCATCCGTAGGCGGGCGGCAGGTAGGGCGCGCGCGCGACCCACAGGACGCTGCGACCACTCGCCCCGTGTGCGCTCGGAGCACCCTCCTGGATGTCGTCCGAGGCGAGTTGCAGGAGCGAGGCCGAGCCGTCGAAGTGCAGCCCAGCGCGCCCCTTGCCGAACGCGTCAGCGACGCGCAGCGGGCTGTTGTCGGCGCTTGGGGCTGCGGCCTTCAGCGCGCCGTTGCCGCGCCCGCTCCAGCTCGTGACGGGCTCGCCGCGAAACGGCACGAGGCGCCAGGTGGAGTTGTCGACGCCGAGCCCAAAGCCGAAGTTGTAGTTGCCACCAGCGACGAGGAGCTGCTCGGGCGTGGCCGCGACACCCTGCGCGTGCGAGCCCGGTACCGGCATGTCGGGGGGCAACGCCTGCCAGCTCTCGCCGTCGTCGGAGTACCAGGCTTCATTGGCGTTGCCTTGGGTCCAGCCGTTGGCCGGGTCGCCGTTGGTGTAGCCGAACAGGATCCACAGCCTGTTGTCCCAGGCCACCGTGTTGTGCCAGATCTTGCCCTGCCACGGAGGCACCGCGTGGCGCTGCCAGACGGTGCCGTCTTCGGTCGACCACACCTCGTTGAACATCGAGTGCCCCTGCGCATCGGAGCGTTCGCGCCCGCAGCCGACGAGCCACAAGCGCCCGCGGAACGCGACCAGCCCGTCGAGCACGCCGCAGCCGGCCCAGCGCACATCACTCGCGGGTGCGTCCGGAGCGACCTCGGTCCAGTTGACGCCATCGTCCGAGCTCCACACGTCGTTGTGGTAGACGACCGCATCCAGGTCGCCGTTGACGTCCTGACCGCCCGCTGTCCAGAGCTTGCCGGCGTACACTCCCGAGACCTGCAGCACCCGCGCGGACCATGGCGGCGGTGTGCCGGGGCCGAGCTCCACGGTCCACGTGACCCCGTCGGGGCTCGACAGCACATCGTGGTTGTAGTCGCCGGTGTGGTAGTCGCCGCCGATCACCCATAGCTTGTCCTTGAACAGCATCGTGTTGTGCGAGTGACGCCGCACGAACTGGCTGTGTCCGTGCGCGAGCTCGAGCGTCCAGGTCACGCCGTCGGGGCTCGACCAGACCTCGTTGGTGGTGTTCTGCGGTGGGTAGACCGTGTCGGGTGGCACGGTGCTGAAGCCAGCCGGCGCCTGGTAGCCGTTCCAGCCCGCGACGCTCCAGTAGCGCCCGGTCGCGGGTAGCCACGTCAGCGTGTTGCCGTCGCGCGCGCGCCACTCGGGGGCGAGGCTCGCGCTCAGGCGCTGCCATTCGTAGTGCGTCGCGGCACCTTCGCTGCCCTCGCTGGCGACCCCGACCGCGGCGTCGAATACGCGTGCGCCCGCGAGCTCGGCCGGGCTCCATGCTTCGAGCGCACCCGCCAGCGTCGCGCTCGTAGCGCCGCGCACGACGACGAGATCCAGCCCGGCGCCGACGCTGAGCGCGCCCGACACGACCTGTAGCTCGCTGTCCGACCGGACGACGAAGGCGCTCACAGCGACCCCGCCGATCGTCACCGCCGTCACCGGCTCGGCGTCGAAACCGCGGCCCCGCACCAACAGCTGCGAGGGCACGAGCGGGTCGACGACCCCGGGCTCGACCGACTCGAGCGCGAGCTCAGCGGCGACTTCAGCCTCCCCGTCCGCTTCGACCGGCGCCTCCGCTTCCGTGGCTGCGTCGATGTCGGCACCTGCCTCCACGTCGGCCTCCGCGTCGCCGTCTGTCTCCGCGCGACCGTCTGTCTGCGCGCCGCCACACGCGACATTCAGCGCGACGCCCATCATCAATGCGCCTAGCGCGAGCCAGCCCGGGACCCTCACTTCAGGGCCCCGTCCGGCAAGGCGGCGCGCCTGTCTGGTTCTTCGGCGGATACGGCAGCCTCGGGACTTCGCGGACATGGAGCCTCCAGGACGGGCCCGGAGCGTAGCCGCTCTGCCATCTCACGTGAAGGGCCGCCGTCTTCCTCGTGTTCCTCGAACGTGAACGTCCGGCAGCTGCGCGCCGAGCTCAAGGACTGGGTTCGTGATGGCTCGCGGCGCGCTGCGGACCCGCTCGACGACGGACAGCGACAGGCGGCCAGACGCAGGTCGCTAACGTGCGTCATTCGCCGCCCTGGCAGCGTTGGCCGTCCCCTCATCTTCGATCACACGCGCGCAGCTGGCATGCCTGGACGGCCGCACGCCTTCCTGGCAACGTGCACGTGGCATGCTCGACACCTTCACTCTCGACCAGCTTCGCATGTTCGTCGCGGTCATCGACGAGGGCAGCTTCTCCGCCGCCGCGCGCCGCGTGCAGCGCGTGCAATCGGCGGTGAGCCACGCGATGGCGAACCTCGAGACCGAGCTCGAGCTCCCGCTCTGGGACCGCACGACCCGCGTGCCGACGCTGACCGAGCAGGGGCGCGTCGTGCTGCAGTCGGTGCGCAAGGTGCTGGCCGACGTCGATGGCTTGCGGCGCGTCGTGAAGGGGCTGGCCGGCGGGCTCGAGCCAGCGATCTCGCTGTGCGTCGACCAGCTCTTCCCAGTGCAGGCCCTGGTCGCGGTGTGCCGAGATTTCGCCCGCGAGTTCCCGGAGATTGCGCTCAAGGTGCACACCGAGACCCTGACGACCGTGGTCGAACGCGTGTTGGACGGGACCTGCCAGATCGGTGTCGCCATCGCCAGCGTCGACGCGCCCGCG
>Ga0335394_10001366_pt1 | contig 27378 bp, 21 predicted proteins | sample MAT03_FD_205741 | JGI IMG/M metagenome (GOLD analysis project Ga0335394, IMG submission 205741) | Freshwater microbial communities from Lake Fryxell liftoff mats and glacier meltwater in Antarctica - MAT-03 (spades assembly) (version 2) ...
TCACGCACGAAGAGGTGACCAAGGAAGAGCTCGGCGGCGCGATGGCCCACGCCTCGAAATCCGGCGTCGCACACATCGCGGCACCCAACGAGAAGGCGGCGCTCGCGTCGATTCGCAAGCTCCTGTCGTACCTGCCCGACAACAACCTCGGTACGCCCCCACGCTTGCCGACCGGCGACCCACCCGACCGCAGGGATCTCGAGCTGGCGGACCTCGTACCCGAGCAGGCGAACAAGCCCTACGACATGAAGGAGGTGATCGCGCGCATCGTCGACCGCGACTCGTTCTTCGAGATCCACGCGGACTACGCGAAGAACATCGTCGTCGGCTTCGCGCGGATGGATGGTCGCTCGATCGGTATCGTCGCCAACCAGCCCGCGTTCCTGGCCGGCTGTCTCGACATCGCTGCGTCGATAAAGGCCGCCCGCTTCGTGCGCACGTGCGACGCATTCAACGTGCCGCTCGTGACCTTCGTCGACGTGCCCGGCTTCCTGCCTGGCGTCGAGCAGGAGCACGGGGCGATCATCAACCACGGGGCGAAGCTCTTGTACGCGTACGTCGAAGCGACCGTGCCCAAGATCACCTGCATCGTGCGCAAGTCCTACGGCGGCGCGTACGTCGTCATGGGCAGCAAGCACGTGCGTTCGGACGTGAACCTCGCCTGGCCGACCGCCGAGGTCGCGGTCATGGGACCCGAGGGCGCGGTCAACATCATCTTCCGGAACGAGCTCGCGGCGGCCGGTTCGGCTGAGGCCCAGATAAGCGAGCGCAGCCGCCTGACCGAGGACTACCGCGACAAGTTCGCGAACCCGCTGCGTGTCGCCCGCCTCGGCTACATCGACGCGGTGATTCTGCCGGAGGACACGCGCGCCCGCATCTGCGAGGCTCTGGCGATGCTCGCCAACAAGCGCCAATCGAACCCGCCGCGTAAGCACGGCAATATCCCGCTCTGATTTACAGCGACGGGGCGCGGCTTACCGCGTGGCTCCGCCGCAATGGAGGTCCCTATGGACGCGAACAATCCGACGATCGTCACCTACAAGAACATCCTGTGCCCGGTCGACTTCTCCGACTGCAGCACCAAGGCGTTCTATCGCTCGGTCGGCTACTGCCAGCTCTTCACCGCACAGCTCACCATCCTGAGTGTGCGCGAAGGCGGCCCGGTGTCGTCGTACGAAGACGTGACGACAGGCCGCGAGGCGCTCGAAGTGCTGCGTGAGGGGCTCGTCACGCGCCTCAACCTGCTCCAGGAGGAGGGCAAGATCACCCGCGAGGAGCGCGACCGCATCTCGCTTGTGACGCGCAACGGCAAGCCCTACGAGGAGATCCTGCGCACCGCCATCAACGGCAATCACGACCTCATCGTGATGGGCACCCATGGCAACACCGGCTTCAAGCACCTGTTCATGGGCTCGCAGGCCGAGCGCGTCGTGCGCCGTGCGCCGTGCGACGTGCTGACGGTCAAGCCCGACGGCTACGACCCGAAGCTCGACCTCGGTTGAGGCTGACGCCGGCCGAGCTGCGCCTTGCGCTGGCGGGCTATGTGCCACGGCGGCGCCCGGCGGGGAGCTTGCGCAGGGCGGCGGTGCTGGTGCCGATCCTGGTGTCGCCGGGCGCGGGGCCCGAGGTGTTGTTCCTCGTGCGGCCGACCACGCTGACGTCCCACTCGGGACAGGTCGCGTTCCCGGGTGGGCACATCGATCCGGGCGACGCGAGCCCCGCTGCGGCGGCCCTGCGAGAGGCCGAGGAAGAACTCGGGATCGCGCGCGGGCGACCCGAGATCATCGGCGAGCTCGACGACATGAACACCCACACGGGCTTTCATGTGACGCCGATCGTCGCGCTCATCGAGACGCCGCTCGTGCTCGTTCCGTCGCCGGCCGAGGTCGCGTCGCACTTCAAGGTGCCGCTCGCGCGCCTGGCGGACCCGGCGGAGCGGCGCACGATCCGCGGGCTCAATCGCCCCGATGCTGCCAGGGCGGGCAGTGAGCTGCGACTCTATTTCTGGGTGCGCACACCGGCGACGATCTGGGGCGTGACCGGCCACATCCTGACGAACCTGCTGAGCGTTATCGCAGAAGTGCGTTGATCAACGTGCTGGCAGGAGTGCGTTGATCAACGTGCTGGCAGAAGTGAGTTGATCAATGTGCTTGCAGAAGTGAGTTGATCAACGTGCTTGCAGAAGTGCCTCGAGTTGGATCGCGACCACGGGGTCGAGGCGCGCTTGCGACAGGTGCAGCGCCTCCTGGCCGAGGCGTCGGTAGACGTCGAGCACGGCCTCGTCACCGTGCGCTTCGAGCGCGGCGAGATGGCGTGCGACCGTCGCTACATCACCGCGACTGGCCGGCCCGGTGATGACGGCGGCCGGGGCGCCGCGCGCGAGGTTCGCGGCGGCCGACAGAAAGAGCGGCTGGAGCGCCGCACGCGCCGCCTCGGGGGTGAAGCCCGCCGCCTCGAAGAGCGACATCGCCTGCGCGAACAGCGCCGTCGCGTGGCCCGCCACGGTGACCGCGGCCGCGTGGTACAGCGCGCGCTCGGCCGGGATCGCGTGCGGCACGAGGCCCGCGTCGCGCGCGAGCTGTGCAGCGATGAGGCAGGCCGCCGGCTCGCCTTCGATGCCCGCGCAGGCGCCCGTCGGGTCCGCTCCGGGTGCGAGCGCCACCAGCGGATGCAGACAGCCCACGGCACGCGGCGCCTGCGCGGTGTCGCCGCGCAAAACGCTTGCGGGGTGCACGCCCGACAGATGCAGCCATATCTCGGAGCTCGCCGCCGCTCGTTCGCGCAGTGCCGTCGCGACCTCGCCGATGAGCGCGTCGGGCACCGCGAGGATTCCCACCTCGGCGGCCGGCGCCGCGTTCAGGGGCCCATCCTGCCGTGACCAGGTCATGACCTCGTGCCCCGCACCCGCCCAGCGCGGCCCGAGTGCCCTCGCAGCGCGGCCGCTGCCGACGAGCAGGAGCTTCACGGCGCGACCTCGGGCGGCACCTGGTAGAGGCCCTCCTGCTCGATTGTCGCCAGGACAGGCGCGGGCACCATCCACCAGAAAGGCTCATGCGCCGCGACCCGACGCCGGATCTCGGTCGAGCTGAGATCGGGCAGTGCAAACGTCTCGTTGCGGGCTCCGTTGCCGACCTGAACGCCGCGCCCGACGACGAGGATGCGCCCACCGACCAGCGCCTCGAGTTCGCCCCACGCCTTCCAACGCTCACGCTCGGCGTACGCGTCGGCGCCCATCACCAGGGTCACTTCGACGTCCTGGTCGGGATGCTCGGCGAGCAACGCGCGCACGGTGTCGACCGTGTAGCTCGGCACCGGCAGGCGCCCCTCGATCGGCTCGACTCTGACGTGCGGTCCGAGGTGCGCGACCGCCGCGGCGACCATGCGACAGCGCGTCTCGAACGGCGCCATGCGCTTGCCGAACGCGTGCCCGAGCGCGGGTGTGATCCAGACCTCGTCGACGCCGCCGCGGCACAGGGCCCAGGTCGCGACCAACACGTGGCACTGGTGCGGCGGGTCGAAGCTGCCTCCGTAGAGGGCGATCCGCAACGGCGAGCTCACGCGCGAAAGGCCATCGGCAGGATGGCGAAGCCTGGACTGAATGCCTGGGCCTGGGCGTCGGCCTTCTCGAGCAGCGCCTCGAGGTCGCCGCCCTGGTCGATGCACTCGCGCAAGGCGCTGCTGCCCCACAAGAGGTCAATCGCCGGCTTGTCGGTCACGAACTCGTAGGCGTCCGTGCGCCAGCCCCACGCGTCGCGCGCCACCTTCTTGAACGCCTGGAGCACGTAGGCCCCGAGCTTCACCGCCTGCACCGCGGTCGCATCGAAGCCGCGCAGGTAGATGCCGCCGCACACGTCACCGGCGTGCTTGCCGAAGGCCGGGCGAAAGCGCACCGGCACCACGTCGACGCCTGGGCAGTCCTTCTTCCGGAAGGCGTCAGCTACGGCCAGCGGGTCGATGCCCGGGGCGCCGACCTGAAGGAACGGGGAGGTCGTACCGCGCCCCTCCGAGAGCGTCGTGCCCTCGATGAAGCACATGCCGGCGTAGACGAGTGCCGTGTCGCGTGTCGGCATGTTTGGCGAGGTCGGCACGAACGGCAGCCGCGACTCCTTGCGGCACGGCACGACCCTCAGCTCGCATTCGGGCGCGAAGGTCTTGCGATACCACTGGGCGAGCTCGCCGACCGTTAGTCCGTGGCGGATCGGCAGCCCCGCGACGAGCCCGCAGAAGCTCTCGAAGCCCGCTGTGAGAAGCGGCCCTTCGCGGCGTGGCCCGATCGGGTTGGGTCGGTCGAGCACGCACACCGGCACGCCCGCCTTCGCCGCCGCGCGCATCACATGTGCGAGGGTGGCCGCGTACGTGTAGTAGCGGACGCCGATGTCCTGGATATCGTAGACGACCGCGTCGATGCCCTCGAACGCTTCGGGTCGCGGCTCGAGGCTGGCCTTGTCGCTGCCATAGAGGGAGACGACCGGCACGCCGAAGACGGGATCGCGCGCGTCCGCTGCGACCGGCTCCATGTCCTCGTGGGTGCCCCAGATCCCGTGCTCGGGTGCGAGCAGGCGCACGATGTCGGCACCTTCGGCGCGCAAGACCTCGACCGCGTGGCGGCCCCATTGGTCGACCGCGGTGTGGTTCACGAGCAACGCCAGGCGCTTTTTGCGCAGCTCCGGCACGAATCCTTGAGCGACCGAATCGAGTCCCGACGACATACCGCCTCCGTGTGTCAAGAGGCGCTCATACCGTGGGGCGGCGGCGGGATCTACCGATTCTCGGCGAGCCAGCTCTTCCACGGTTCGGCATCGTCGCCGAAGCTCTTGCCCGACTGGAAGCGCAGCGCGCGGGCGAGGGTCTTATTGAGCGTCACGTCACGCGTGTTCATCATGCCGACGAGGTCGGGCACCGCGGGTGGGTGCTTGACGAGCGCGAGCCCTTCGACGGTGGCGCGGCGCACGCGCGGGTCGTTGTCGCGCAGTGCCTTGCCAAGGATCGTCGGCGCCTCCGAACAGCCGCACAGGCTAAAGCCCATCACGGCCTCGGAGCGCACGCCGCCGTCGTCATCGCGCAGCCACGCCTCGAGCAGCACCAGGATGAGCTTCTTGTCCTTCGCGGTGACGCGATTGGCGATGAGGCGCAGCGCGGCCTGGCGCACGATGGCCACCCCGTCGCCAACGAGCGAGAGTGCTACCTCGAGCGGGCCGACCTTCATCTTGGGGGTCTGTGTGCGGGCCGACAGCTGCTCCAGTGCCAGCGCGCGGGCCATCTCATCCAGGCGGGTGTCCTGCGCGAGCTTGCCGAGCGTTTCGGTGGCCGCTTTGGTGTTCACCGTGCCGATGGCCGAGATCGTCAGGAGCTGGCCGGTCTGGGTCATGCCGGGCGCGGACTTCAGGACCTCCGGCATCGCCTCGTCGCCACCCATCTTGAGCCAGGCGGCGGCGAACAGACAGGGCTCGGCGCGCAGATCCTGGCAGGCGGTGAGCGTCTCGAGCGCGCTCTGGACCTGGGGCGGGCGACCGATGATGGAACTCACGACGAGGAGCGCGACGAGCATGAGAGCACCATCCTACTAAGGTAGCTGCGAGTCCAGAGAGTGACCGGCCATCACGAAGATGGCGAAGATGACGAAGATGGCGAAGCCAGCCCTGTTTGCGTCCCGTCCAGACCGGGATACGATACGCCATGGACATCATCGACACGATCCGCAGGAAGCTGAGAAAGAAACCGGCCGACGGACAGCCTTCGGCCGGCGCTGATGCGGGTGGTGCGGCGACGCCCCCAGCCTTGCCCGTGCCGCCGTGGCGAAAGGCGCTGCGTGCGCTGCTGCCGGTGGCCGCCCTGTTGATCGTGTTGGGGACCTTCGTGTTCGGGTCCGGCTTCGCGGTCGAGGTCGAGCCGGGCGAGGTCGCGGTCATCTACAACATGAGCGGGATAGGGATCTTCGGGGACGACGCGGAGGTCTCGAAGGAGCAGGGCGTCCAGTTCATCTGGCCGTACTTCCAGCGCATGGAGAAGATCAACCTGCGCCCCCAGATCTTCGTGATGGAAGGCGCGGATGACGTCAGCGACGACCATCAGAAGCAGCTGACCGTGCGCGCCAACGACGGGTCCAACTTCTACTTCGAGAAGGTCGAGATCCACTATCAGATCATCCCGTCTCTAGCGGCCGACGTCATTCGGCAGAACGGGCCGAGCGATGCCTTCAAGCACCACGCGCTGCGCGTGCACACGCGCGAGATCCTGAGGAACGAGTTCGGGCGCTACTCATTTCTCGACATCGCCGACCCGCGCACCTACGGCGAGGCAACGGCGCGGGCCAAAGCCGCGCTGAACGAGCGGCTGAACCCGCTCGGCATCGAGGTCACCAACATCCCGCCGCCAAAGCCGTCGTTCGACCAGCGCGTCGAGCTAGCGATCGAAGAGCGCCAGAACGCCGAGCAGGAGGTCGAGGTGCAGCTCGAGAAGCGCAACAAGCTCACGCAGGAGAAGGGGCGGCGCGTGCAGCAGATCGAGCAGCAGAAGAACGCCGAGTATCAGACGCTCATCGGGGAGCTCGAGGCGAAGAAGCAGCAGGCCCTGAACGGGCTCATCGCGGTGAAACGCGAGGCGGACAAGTATCACATCGAGCGCAAGGCTGACGGCGACGCCGAGCGCGAGGAGAAGGTCGTGCGCGCGAAGGCCAATGAGGTCGCCTACTCGAAGTCGGCCGAGGGCCTGGTGGCCGAGATCCAGTCGGTCGGTGCCTCCGGACCGGACGTGCTCAACCGCGAGATCGCCATCCACATCTTTCCTCAGTTGGAGCGCCTCAAGGCGGCGCCCTACTCGCGCTCGCAGACGCCGCTCGACATCCGCCACATCGATGTCGACGGGCGTAGCGGGGGCGGGCGATGAAGACGCTCAACATCATTTCGGTCGTCGTCATCATGCTGTGGCTCGCGCCCAAGATGTGCCTCGAGCAGATCAATCCCGACAAGATCGGCGTGCGCAAGAGCGTCGACGGCGGCGTCGCGGAGGAGGACTTCATGCCGGGTTGGCACCTGTCGCTGCCGCTCGTACACAGTTGGTACGAGCTCGACGCGACGCTGCACTATCTCGAGTTCAACGATGACTCCGGGACGGCGCTGGACGTGCGCACGAAGGAGAACAACATCATCTTCATCGACTGCGTGATCGTCTATCACATCATCCCGGGCGAGGCCTGGATGATAGTCCGCGAGGGCTTCGACCAGACGTACGACACCAAGGTGAAGTCGGCGGCGATGGGTGTTCTGCGCGAGAAGCTGGCGGATCTGTCGAACATCGACGTGCAGGACCCGGACAAGCGCGAGGGGGCGGTGAAGATGGCGCTGCCGGCGGTGAACCTGGCGGTGCGGCAATACCATGTCGAGGCGACGCACGTGACGGTGCGGGCCATCCGGTTCCGGCCGCAGTACGAGGAGAAGCTCCAGAACAAGCAGTTCTTCGTCGTGCAGGGCAAGCTCGACGAGGCGTTGCAGCGGCAGTCGAAGGCGGCGCAGGACACGGAGACGCTCGAGAAGTCGATCGACAAGGAGATCGCCCTCAAGACCGAGGAGTGGAACAAGAAGATCGAGGAGTTGCGTTCGAAGTTCGAGATCGACATCGCGACCGTCCAGGCCGAAGGTGTGACCTACGACAGGCAGCGGCGCGCCAACGGCGACGCGGCCCACGACGAGGCGATCGCCGAAGGCAACCTCGCCGAATCGAAGGCCAAGGCGCTCGGCGAGAAGCTCCGGGCGGAGGCGCTGGCGAGCCAGGCGGGGCGGACCTTTTCGGCCATCGAGGCGGTCAAGGGCTTCAAGCTGGGCGACATCCAATACAACTCGTCTGACTCCGACTTCCTGCAGAAGTGCTGCTCGATGGGAGCGTGGCGAAGGTTCTTCCTGGCCGAGGGTGGTCCGTGAGGATTCTGCTCGAGCTCCTGATTGCGGCAGCTCTCATCGTGTTTGCGGCCGTGTACGTGCCGATCCTGTGGCGGCGCACGCGCGACCGCAAGCGGCCGATCGTACGCACGATCCCGTCCGCGGCGCCGGCGGCCCTGCGGCTCGCGCAACAGGACGAACGGCTGCGCGAGGCGGTCGACCTGCGCAACAAGATAGCCGACCTCGCGCGTAGGCCCGATGTCGGTCTCGACGCGGTGGTGGTGGCGGAGGTCGACGACCTCGTCCACGCGATGGTCAGCCTGCACGACATGAAGGAGCAGTTGGGCCAGCATCTGGCGACGATCTCGGACGAGCGGATCACGCGCGACGCGGCGCTGCTCGATACGGAGAGCGTCGCGAGCCAGCGACGTCAGCTCGAAGCGTTGCGCCAACGCGAGCGGAGTCTCGAGACCGAGCTCGCGCGCGCGGTGGCGGGGCTCCGCGAGACGTGGCTCGGACTGCTGGACGCGATAGCCCTTCCCGGCAGTGGAGCGATGGCGAGCGACCGGGTACGATCGCAGATCGAGACACTGCGAATCCGCATCCAGGCCGAGCGCGAAGCCCGCACCGACTAACACCCACCCCACCCCCCATGGGGTCAGGGCGACTCGTTTTACACCGCCGGACCGCCCACTTGGCCGAGAACGCCCGGTTGCGCCGCGCGATCACCCGTATTCTGGAACTCGCCCATGTACCTGCTCACCGTCGCCGCCCTCCTGCTTGCCACGGCCGGCTGCTCCGCACGCGAGGACGCTCACGCGGCACCTCCTCCGCCCGACGCGCCGGCTGCCCCCCGTGACCCGACGGGCCCGACTGGACCGAGCACACCACCACGCGCGCTCGGCCCGAAGATCGACCACGAGGTTCAGCTCCTCGACGGCACCCCGATGAAGCTCTCCGAGCTGCGCGGGCACACGCTGCTCATCGTGAACACCGCCAGCGAGTGCGGCTACACGCCTCAGTACGAAGGGCTCCAGACCCTGCACGAACGTTACAGTGGACGCGGGCTCATGGTGCTCGCGTTCCCCTGCAACGACTTCGGTGGTCAGGAGCCGGGCGACGCCAGGACGATTCGCGACTACCTCGACAAGACGTACCGGGTTTCGTTTCCGGTGTTCGCGAAACAGCGGCTGAAGGGGCCTGATAAATCGCCGCTGTGGAAGACGCTGACCGAGGAGATCGCCACCGACCTGCGCGGCGAGGTGACCTGGAACTTCACCAAGTTCATCGTGAATACCGAAGGTTTCGTGGTCGCGCGCTACGGTCCGGCGGTGGACCCGCTGGCGCCGGAGCTCATCTCGACCGTGGAATCTCACCTGCCACAACGCTGAACTCGTCGTTGACAGTCACGCCGGCTTTGCATAGCTTTCGCGCCCCAACGGGACGACCCGACGAGAGAGGTTATGGAGACGACGATCCGCCAGCAGCAGAATGACTCGCCGATGATGCCGCCGCAGCGCTCTGAGAAGAGCGGCGACTCGCGCCCGATGGAGGTGAAGGTCGAGGGTGACAACATCAATCGCGCGATCAACCAGCTCAAGCGTAAGATGGCCAACGAAGGCATCTACAAGGAGCTGAAGAAGCGCCGCTTCTTCGAGAAGCCTTCGGAGAAGAAGAAGCGCAAGCAGCGCGAGGCCGAGCGTCGCGTGCGCAAGGCACAGCGCCGGCAGGTTCCGGCCTGATTCGAAGACACCGATGCCTGCGCCTTCAACGTCGCATGGCATGACAGGATCGTCCCATCGCCCGCGAGTCCGTCGGACTCTGCGGGCTTTTTGCCGTTGGGATCTCAGGTCGAGGGCAGCCGCTTTGTTGCGTTTGCGGGTCAGCTCGCAGGCGCAACCGTGGGCCCTTCAGTCCAGGCTTCGCCATCCTGCCGAAGGCGCGTCGGGGCTGAAGCGCGATTGCGCCTCGGACCAGCGACGCACTTCGATCGAACGCAGTCCGTCAGCGCCCAGATCGTACACGTTGTAGCGCCCGACGTGCTCGGGCACGAGGCTCGACCAGGTCGAGCTGCCGCTGCCGACGATGCTCACGCCGTCCTGCTCGAAGCGATGCGAGACGTGGGTGTGCCCGTGCAGGAGCAGGTGTACGCCGGCCCTGGCGAGCGCCGCGATGAACGCATCGCGGTTGGTGAGCCCGTGCATCTTGTCTTTGCGAAAGCCGCGCGCGTGCAGGTTGTGGTGCACGAGCGCCACCGCGCAGCGCCCCTCGAGCGCGCCGTCCGCGTGGAGCCGTGCGAGTCTTTCGATCTGCGCGTGCGAGACGTGGCCGGTTGCGACGAACGGCGCGCGTGGGACGGCGGAGCAGAAGCCTAGCAGCACGACCTCGCCCGCGTCCTTGAGCCACGGGTAGGACGCGGATCCCGGGTCGATTAGATCGGTCGGGTCGATGCCAGGGCCCCACATCCAGTCGCCGAAGTGCTGCTCGAAGCGGCGCGCCTTCGCCGCACCGCGCGTGTAGACATCGTGATTGCCTGGGATGACCGAGATGCGACCGGCGAGCGGTGCCAGGATCTGGCGCGCGCGGACGAACTCGCTCTCGAGTGAGAGGTTCGTGAGGTCGCCGGTCACGACGATGTGATCGATCGTGCGGTCGCTCGCGAGCTCGGCCACCGCCGCCTCGAGCAGGCGCGTCGGGTGGGCGTGCTTGCGATGGCCGACGAGGTTGACGAGGCCGGTCACGCGCTTGTTGAGAAAGCGCGTCCACGGCACGCCGGTGAGGTCGAGCACGTGCACATCGGACAGGTGGGCAAGTCGCATTGTTAGCGCGTGACTGGACGGGTTCGCGAAGGCTGCGCAGCGGCTGCCCTCGGTTCGCTGGTGCGCGCTAGCGCTGGCGACGCGGTCACGCTGAGGGACGCCTCGCTGCCGACGAGGGTCGACTCGTCTTCGGTCGTGGCGGCGACGACGCCCTTCCACGAAACGACCCCGCGCGCGATGAACCACACGCCGAAGAGGGTCTGCTGCACGAGCTGCATGAGCCACACCGCGAGCCCGAACGCGATGACGCGTGGTGCCGCGTCCGACAGCCCGTAGAGCCCGACCGGCAGGCATAGGAAATACCAGAAGCTGCCGACGTTGCCGGGGCTGTTCGGGATCATCATGCCGACCACGACGCAGGCCATCATGGCGTAAGCGCCGGTCATGTCGATCGGCAGATCGAACGCGTGCAGCATGCACCACACCCCAAGGCCATTGAGTGCCCAGTAGACGAGCGTCAGCCCGAGGAAGCCGGCAAACGTGCGACGTGACGGGAGGCGCCGGAGCCCGCGCAGGAAGTCGTCCAGGATGCGGCCGATGCCGCGCGCGAGCCGCTTCGAGACGAGCCCCGCGGTCCGCTGCACGAAGGTCCTCGTTCGTTCATGCTGCCAGCGGGCGCCGACGAGCAAGACCGCGGCTGCGCTGAACACTGCCAGCGCCGCGAACGCACCGACCTTCATCCGGTCAGCGCTGGCACCCTCGCTGGGAAGTGCGAACAGCACGCCGAAGAGGAACAGCGAGACGACCAGCCCATCGACGACGCGCTCGACCACGACCGTCGCGAGCACCTCGCTCATGCGCACCGGCGTGCCGGTCGTCGCGGTCGCGCGCTTGACGAGGTAGGGCCGCACGAGCTCGCCGAGGCGCAGCGGGAACAGGAACATCGCCATGAACCCGACGGCGCCGATGCGGTTGTGCTCACGCAGGCTGAGCGGTGCAATCGGGTCGAGCAGCGGCTTCCAGCGCACGACGCGCAGCACATGGATGAGCACCAGGATCCCGAAGTACGGCAAGAGCCACATGAGGTCGACCGACCAGCCTTGTCCGGCCGCGCCGACGGTCATCACGCTGCCGTCGAGGTGGGTCGGACCGACGAGGCGGTCGAGCGGCCAGTCCTTCGCCGAGAGCCACACGAAGAACGTCCCGATGGCGAGACCGAGCACCAGCTTTAGGAGATTCCGCTTCAATCGCAGCGCGTTCCTTCCGAGTGGAAGCGGACCCTACCCACCGCCCAACGGACGAGTCAAGCAAGCGATGTCGCTGGCTTGTGTCGCCTTCTCAGCGCCCGTCGAGCTTGCGCTTGAGCACCGCCAACGCGTCCTCGATCTCGAGCTGCGTGAAGGCGCTGTCGGGGGCCTCGCCGCGATCGATGCTGGTCGCGGTGCCGGGCGACAGGAAGCGCGCGGCCGCGTTGCGGTCGGCGGCCGAGAGCGGGCCAGGGCTCGCGAAGCGCTCGCGCAGGCCCATCACGTCACGCAGCTCGCGTTCGAGCTGGTCTATCACCTTCAAGAGTCCCTCGACCCGCGGGATCGCCTTGTCGGCGAGCCCGTCCTGCGCGGCACTACGCGCGAGCCGGACACGCCGCTGCCACGTCTCTAGGCCGCCTTTGGCACGCGCGAGGTTTCGCTCGATCGCGTGCTGCTGGAGGATGATTTCTTTCAGATAGGCGCGCCGGATCGCGAGCGGCAGGTCCGTCATCGCGCCTGGAGCGCCTGGAGCGCTCGGCGTGACCTCGCCGATGTCCTCGAGATCGTCATCGTGCGCCTGTGCGGGCGCGTTTGGCGCCGGCGTGGCCAGGGCAGGGCGACCCGCCTTGAGTGCCGCGAGCACCGCCTGCGCCGCGCCCGCCGGGCCCGAAGGTTCGAGCCCGCGCAGCGCCTCCTCGGCGCGTCCGCGATAGCTGCCGCCGGGCAAGAGCCCCTCGACGTGCACGGCGATCGTTATCGGCACTTCGGAGATGAGCGCGCCACGCTGCACGAGGAAGCGATCGCCCTCGAGCAGCCGCGACTCCGGCGTCACGAACAGGATCGGCACGCCACCCGCGACGGCGGCGGCACTCTCGGCCGGCGACGGAAATCCGACCAGTAGCGCCGAGCCGCGAATCCACGCCTCGAGATCGCCGTTACTCTTCGGGCGCTTGCCGCGGAGCCCATAGGTGCCCGCGCGCGCCCGCACGAGTTCGTCCACGCCGGGTCGCTGCGACGGCAGGAACAACAGCGAGAACCGTTCGGGGTGGGCGAGCGACAGCTGGAACAGCAGCGGATCGACGTCGCCCGGGTCGAGGCGGGCGAACGAGACAGTCACTTGAGGCAGGCCCGAAGGCGAAACCGATGGGCCGTCCGCGGCGCCCGGCGCTTCGCCAAGCCGCTTCGAGACGACCTCCGCGCCAGCGGTGACGGGGCCGCCGATGAACGAGCGGGCCTGGCCTTCACGCACGCGCGGCAGGTCGGTACCAAGGCCGGGGTGGGCGACGACGATGGCATCGAACTCCACCGCCTTCCACTCGGGTTCGATGTGGTAGTCGACATCGCAGCCAATACGAATCGCCCCCGGAAAGGCGCGGTCGATGAACGGGAACGCGATGCGTGCGACCTCGGGATCGGTCGCCACCACGGCGTCGACGCGGCCCTCGACCGCGCGCAGTTGCGATACGAGCCACGGCTCCGCGCTGGGGGCTTCGCCGCCGCGCAGCCCACGCACGAGATCCTTCGCGAACGTGGTGAGCCCGCGCTTGAGCTCGGTGATCGTTGGCACCGACTCGATCGCCGGGACGGTGCGCGGCAGCGCCAGCGGCACAACCTCGCTACCAGCGTCGCGCAGTGCCTGGACGAGCCGCGCGAATGCGCGCGTCAACGGAGCGCCCGCCTCGGTCAGCGCCAGCACGCGATACCGCGCTGTGTGCGCGTGACCTGGCGCGGGCAGGGCCAACATCGGCGCAGGGGCGGTCGGGGCCCCCGCGGGCGGGAGCTGGGGAGCGGGCGCGGCGGGATCAAGGGTGGCGGCATCATGGGTGGCGGTCATTGCGATCTCGTCTTCAAGGGCTGCCGGACTCTAATCGCGCACCCTGTCGCCGACAAGGCGCGCACGGCGCGCGCGGGTCAACGCCCGCTCGAGCTCCGGACGCTCCGGCGCCAACGTCACCAGCTCCTCCAATGCAGTGACCATTCGCGCCACCAGGCCGATGCGCCGCGCCGCCTTCACAACGAGCTCGAGCATCGCAATCTGCTGCACACGGTCGCTGAGCGGCGGTGTATCCTCCAGCACGGTCAGCGCCTCGCGGTTCCCTTTGCGCCGCACATAGAGCGCCGCCAGGTTCAGCGCCACCTGGCTGCGCCGACCGGCATCGGCCCGCGGCTCGGCCTCGTGCGCAAGCACCGCGGCGAGCGCCACCATCGACAGCACGTCGTGCCGGTTGTGCAATGCGATCCCCGCGAGCGGCCGCGGCTCCGCGTCGCGCAACCAGGCAAACCAGCACGACGGCGCGAGCGACCCCGGCATGTCGTGCTCACGCACGAAGCCCAGCACCTTCGCCTCGAGCGTCTGCAGGCGCACGTCCTGCCAGAGGCCCTTATAGACGCTGCGTGAGACATGCAGCAGGTCGAGGTGCGGCCGCAGCTTGAGCTCCGATTCCTCCTTCGAGCACATGCGGTGCATCACCATCCGGTTCTGCAGCACCGACAGATCGAAGCTCTTGCCATTGAACGACACGAGATATCGGAAGCGCCTGACCCGCTCCCACACGAGCTCGAGCAGTGCTGGTTCTTCGTCGTGGTCGCGCAACACCACCTGCTCGAGGCGCAGCGTGTCGCCCTCGAAGTAGCCAAGCCCGATGAGGAACGCGAGCGTGCCCGAGCCGTGCTCGAGCCCGGTCGCTTCGATGTCGAGGAACAGCGCGTGACGCGGGTCGAAGCCCGCTAGGCGCGTGTCACCGGTCATGCGCTCGAGGTGGCGATAGTCCGCGCCGAGCGCCCGGCCGAGCGCAATGTCGCCATGCCGTTCGTCGGGCGCATGGTGCGTCGTTGCGAGCCAGGTCGAGCCGCAGGACGTTTGCACGGCGCAACCGGGCAACGCCTCGGCCAATGACGGTGGGGGTCCGCTTTCGATGACGAGCCCCGACCAGCTCATCGGCTCCGGGCGGCGCGATCGCGCTGGTCGTTGCACACCCGGACTCCGCTCGATACGTGCGAGCGCCGCCCGTAGCTCCGTCACGACATCCGTATCGCGGGGCGGCGCGAGCGTGACCGGAGGCGGCACGAAGCGCGCGAGCTTGTCGCCAAGGCGCATCATGACAGAGCGCCACCCTGCAAGAGTCCGAGCAGCCGCTGCGCCGCGCCACGCAGGCCGACGTGATAGCGCGGCAGGGGCCCCGAACAGCTCGGGCAGCCCGTCTCGCAGCGACAGCCGGCGACGACGTCGACGGCACCACGCGCGATCTCGTCGAAGCGCTGAAAGATCTCCGGCCCGAGCCCGACCCCGCCCGGCAATGCATCATAGAGGAACACCGTCGGATCGAAGTCGCGCAAGGCACCCGTGCCGCCCGCGCCACCGGGCCCATTGGGGCGGCTGACCTTCTCGCCCGTGCGATCCCCGACCGCGCGATCGATGTCGCGCTCGTGGCACATCAAGATCGCGCACGCGACCGTGCGCAGCGCATGGGCGACCACCTCGAGCGCATCGATCAACGTGTCGCGGTCCCATGGCAGCGCGTCCATCAAAGCGCGCGGTACGTCGAACCAGCACGCGGTCGTGTGCATCTCGAGCTCGGGCAGGTGGATCTCGCCATAGCCGATGACCTCGTTTGTGTGGAACCTGACCTTCTTGAACCCGACGAACTTGCGCGTAACCAGGACCTCGCCCGACATCAGGGTGAACATGCCGGCAGCCGCAGGCGATACGGCGCTGCCCGCAACGGCAGCCGCAGGCGAAACGGCGCTGCCCGCAACGGCAGCCGCAGGCGAAACGGCGCTGCCCGCAACGGCAGCCGCAGGCGAAATGGCGCTGCCCGCAACGGCAGCCGCAGGCGATACGGCGCTGCCCGCAACGGCAGCCGCAGGCGATATGGCGCCTGTTGGGCGGCTGTCGTCCTCCTGGATGATCGCCACCCGCGTGTAGGTCATCGCGGTCGTGTAGTAGTCGGGCTTCACCTTGCGCACGAACGCCTTGTGGTCGTCGTAGTCGAGCCGCTCCACCTGATAGTGCAGCGAGTCGACGTGGTAGATCGCGTGCTGGTGCAGCGTCGTGTGGGTGCTCCGGAAGTCGACCTCGGCCAGGAGCTTGTCCGTGTCGAGGTCGATGACGACGAAGTTCTGCTCCGGAACACCCCGCAGATTCACGTGATTTGCAGGGAAGCTGCGGTCACTCCAGTGCCAACGTTCGCCACCCTTGTGCAGCACCTGATGCTGTTCGAGGTAAGCCAGCACCTCGCTGGTCTCGCTGGATGTCAGCACCGAGAATGCCTCGTCCGTCTCGAACGGCACCTCGAACGCGGCACACTTCGCGTGGTCCACCAGCACGAACAGATTCTTCGGGTTGATGCGCGCGGTCTCGACGCTCGCCTCGACGAGCCGCTCGGGCCGGTGCGCGAAGTACTGGTCGAGCGCGCCCGAGCCCGCGACGAAGACCGACAAGGACCGCCCCGCGCGTCGGCCCGCGCGCCCGGCCTGTTGCCGAAAGCTCGCGATCGAGCCGGGGTAGCCTGCGATCACGCAAGCATCGAGGCTGCCGATGTCGACGCCCATCTCGAGCGCGTTGGTCGCGACCACCCCGCGCACGGTGCCGGCGCGCAGGCCACGTTCGATCTTGCGGCGATGCAGTGGCAGGTAGCCGCCGCGATAGCCCTGCACCTGGTCCGGGTCGAGGTGCTCCCGCACGAGCGCCTCGCGCAGGTACTTGAGGATCAGCTCCACATGCAGGCGGCTGCCTGCGAACACGATGGTCGACACCCCCGCGATAAGCAACGCCCTGGCCGCCGCGACCGTGCCGTGCACGACGCCTTGGCGAATCTGGAGTTGTCGATTCACGACCGGCGGGTTGTAGGCGACCAGGTGATGCTCGCCGGTCGGGCTGCCCGCCTCCGACACGAGCTCGAATGGCAACCCGACCAGGCGCTCTGCCAGGTCGACCGGGTTGGCGATCGTCGCCGAACAGGTGATGAACGTCGGGCTACTGCCGTGAAAGCGCGCGATGCGTCGCAGTCGCCCAACGAGGTGCGCGATGTTGCTGCCGAATACGCCGCGATAGCTGTGCAGCTCGTCGATGATGACCCACTTGAGATTCTCGAAGAGCTTCGTCCACTTCGTGTGCTGCGGCAGGATGGCCGCGTGCAGCATGTCGGGGTTGGTGATGACGATCTGCCCGTGGTCGCGCACCGCGCGTCGCGCATCCTCCGGCGTGTCGCCGTCGAACGTGTACGTCTTGATGTCGGCACCCGCGGCCTCGACGAGCTCGTGCAGCCCCGCGTACTGGTCTTGCGCCAGCGCCTTCGTTGGAAAGATGTAGAGCGCACGCGCATCCGGCTCACGCAGCGCCCGGTCCAGCACGGGCACGTTGAAGCACAACGTCTTGCCCGACGCGGTCGGCGTCGCGAGCACCACGTTGCGGCCTGCCCGCGCGTGCGCAATCGCCGCTTCCTGGTGCGTGTAGGGCCGCGCAATCCCGCGCGCCGCCAGGGCGCGCACGAGATCCGGATGCAGGTCCGCGGGGAACTCGCCAAAGCGGGCGCTGGTCGCCGGTCGCACGAAGTGGCCGGTGACGTCACCCGCGAGCAGTCGCCCCGCGGTCAGATCGCCAAGAACATCATCGAAGCTCGAACGCGCGAACAACATGCTCGCCGTTCTAGCGCTGAACACTCATTCCGGCAACGGCTGTTCAGTGCCGGTTCGGGCCTCTATTTGAAGACGCGTTCCTTACGCGCCTGGAAGATGAACGGCAGCAGCTCCTTCTTGAGCGAGAGCATGCGGCTGAACTTCGCCTCCTGGCGCACGTTCGAATACAGCGTCGTCGGCTTGCGGATCTCACCGTCGATGAGCTGGTCGGAGAAGTCATAGAACTTCGACTTCGGTTCGGCTGCCAACGCGGACGTCGCGCTACCGAGGGACACGGTGAGGAGCACCATCGTCACGAGCTTGTTCATCTTGCTGGTCCTTCGTCACGCAGTGGCGTTTCTGCCACCAGGGTCAGTGTCTATACCCGAAACGACCCGCGGGCCATTCCGCGGTCTGCAACGCGGCCATCACTTCGGCGCGTCACCCGGGGCAGGGGCGGGCGGCGTGCCATCGGGCGGGGTCGTGCCACCCGGCGGCGGCTCTTCCGGCGGCATCTCCTCGAGCGCCTTCAAGCCGCCCTTGGCGATGATGTCCTTCAAGACCGTGATGGTCTTCTGGTTCTTGTCCGCCTCGACCGCGTCGAGCTTCGCCTTCTTGCCATACAGCTCGTAGTACTCGACGGCCTTCTCGAGGTTCTGGAGCTTGTTCTGGTAGGTGTCGCCGATGCGCTTATAGAGGTCGGCGCGCTCGGGCTTGTCCTTGACGTACGCGTCGTAGCATCCGAGCGCCGCCGTGAACTGCTTGGGCTTGTCTTCGGCCGCGCCGCCCATCCCGAACATCGCGTCACAGCGGCCGATTCTGGCCTCCATGTTGTTCGGCTGGGTCTGCAGGATCTTCTCGTAGTGACCAAGCGCGCGCCCGTAGTCGAGGTGCTCGAGCAACATGGCGGCGATGTTCTGCCGCACTTCCATGTTCTCGGGGTCGGCCTCGAGCGCCTGGTTGAAATGCTCCATCGCGAGTGGTCGCTTGTCGAGCTTGATGTAGGTGTAGCCGATGTTGGTGTGCGCCTCGGTCGAGGTCGGGTCCTCGCGCAAGACCTTGTTCTCGAACACCCACAGCGCCAACAGCAGCTTGCCGCGCTTCAGGTTGATGAGGCCGCGCGTGTTCAGGCCGGTGACGTTGGTCGGCTCGACGTAGAGCACTTCCTTCACGTACTTCTCGGCGAGATCAACGTCTTCATGCATCAGGTGGTAGAGCGCCAACGAATTGTTCGTCGCGACGTTGGTCGAATCCTTCGAGCCGACCGTGTCGAGCAACCCCTTGGCCTTCGCCATCAGGCTCTCGGCCTCGGCCGTCTGCCCAAGGAAGCGCGCCGCGCGCGCCTTGCCGAGGTAGATTTTGGCGATGTAGGCGGTGGCCGACGGATCGCCCGGGTTCTTGTCGAGCGCCTTCTGATAGACGCTCAGCGCCTCGTCACCACGCCCCTGACGCTCGAGCGCCTGGCCCCAGTTGAAGTACGCTTCGAGGAAGTCGGGCGCCTTCTCGGAGGCCTCCTTGAACTTCTTCTCCGCCATCTTGAAGTCGGGTCGCTGCAGCGACACCGCGCGCACGCCGTCACGGAACGAGTCCTGGGCCCCGGGGTCGATGCCCTCGAGGTAGACCGGCGCCTTCACCTCGGTGATGTCCTTGCGGGTGAAGTCGTTGTCGTCGAAGCCGACCTGGCGGCCGTCGTTGTTGCCGTTGTCTGGACCGTCCGGATTGTTGGGATCGTTGCCCGCGACCTGGGCACCGCTCGAGCCACACGCCGAGAGCGCCAGCGCCGCCCCAAAGATGAACGATCGGTAGAGAGCCCGCATCACTTGTTCTCCTTCTTCGGCGCGCCCTCGGGCTCTTTCTTGTCGTCGACCTTGGGGTCACCCGTGGTCTCGTTCTTCAGGTAGTCGATGACGGTCGAGCCGCGGCCGACGATCTTGATGAAGCTCGTTGTGAGCACAGTGTCGCGGGTCTTGTCGGGCTGCACCGTGAACTCGGCGAGCGGGAACTCGTCCTTGTTCACCTTGGCGGCGTAGACCGCCGACAGACGCGACCACTTGTTGTAGACGCCGTCCTTGACGGCCTGTCGCAGCGCCGCCGTGAAGGCCGCGAGCGCTCGCTCCTGGATTGGCGCGTAGAGCTCTTCCAGGGTGAAGCGGTACTCGTCGACCTGCTCCTCGGAGAGGCCCGGCGGCGGAGGCGCGTTGGCCAGGCTCTCCGCGAACTCGTAGAGCACCTGCCCCAGGCGGAACGCCGCGGCGGCCGCCATGCCCTTGTCCTTGAAGTCGAGGACCTTGTCGAAGCCCTTCTCGGCCACGCGCAGCGCCTCGGCCTTGGCGACCAGGGTGCGCTTGAGGAGCGGGATGTCGAAGCCGCCCGACTTGCCGATCGCCTCGACCTTCAGCACGGCGTAGTCATCGTAGTTGTACTCGGCGCTCTCGAACGTCGACTGCGCGGCGAAGTACTTGGTCTCCGCCTTCGGCTCGGCACCACCCTTGGTGACACCCTTCATCATGCCGTCCCAGGTCTTCAATACCGCGCGGAAGAGGCCTTCGACCTTCTTCCGGTTCTTCACCTTGTCGGCCTTCTTGTAGGCGATGCCGGCGGCCGCGAGCATGCGCAGCTCGTACTCCTTGTCCTTTTTGCCGTAGGCGCGCGCGATCTTTTCGTAGTGCTTGCCGGCCTTCTCGAACGCCTCGGCGGTGTCCTTCAACTCGAGCGTCTGACCGGCCTCAAACGCGACCTGCGGCACGTCCTCGCGCCCCTTGTAGAGGGTCGTGTAGGTGTCGAAGACCCTGTAGGCCTCGTCGAACTGCTCGAGCGCGCGATAAAGCAGACCCGCGTCGCGATAGGCGTCGGCCGCGCGCTTGCCCGCCTCCGGGTTCTTCGCGAACATGTTCTTGAACTTCTGCATGGCGACGAACGCCTCGGCAGCCTTCAAGAACTCGGTCTGCGACTCGTACAGGATGCCGATGGCGGCCTGCGCCTGCACGGCGACCTCCATGTCGCCATAACGCTTGATCACGTCCTCGTAGGCGGCGACCGCTTCCGGGAAGCGCCTCGCGACCTCGTGGATGGCGCCGATGTTGAAGAGCGCCTTCGAGGCGATCTCCTTGTTCTTCCTACCGAACTCCTCGACGATCTCCTGCTGGACCTTGACGGCCTCGTCGTAGCGGCGCTGCAGCGTGAGGTCGCGGGCGTTCTCGGTCTTCGCGATGGCGATGATGAGCTCCCAGTCCTCCTTCTTGCGCGTCGTAAAGTTCTTCTTGTCGATGACGTCGCGCGCCCACTTCTCGATCTGCACCCAGTTCTTGAGGCGCTTGTAGGCATCGATGATGAGGTTCACCGCGTAGGACGCCATCTCGTCCTTCGGGAACAGGTCGAAGATCACCTGGAGGCGCGTGACGGCCTCCTTGAACTGGCCGTGGCGATAGAAGATTTCGGCCGCGACATACATCATGTTCGGGATCTTCTGGCCGCGGTTGGGGTACTTCTTCTTGAACTCCTCGTCCTTCATCGCCGCGCCGAGCACCTCGACGTAGCGGTCGGCCGCGCTGATCATGCGCTTTTCGAGCACGTCGAGCTCGCTGGTCTTGATCTCCTCGTCCTGCTTGTCCTTCAGGTTCGCGTCGAGCTCGACCTTGGTGATCGTGACGTTCTTGCCACCCTCGGCGCACTGGCGCTTGCCCGAGCGGCACAGCTCGCGCTCCATCGAGAACACTACGCCGAGCGCTGCGTCCTCGGTGAACTCACCCTTGAGGTCCTTGGTCAGCGTCTTCTCGTACTGCTCTGACGCCTCGAGGTATTTCGTCCGGTCGAACAGGATTTCCGCGTAGAAGAAGTTGAACTTGTAGGAGTCCGGGTGGTCCGGATAACGGTCGAGGAACTTGGCGTAGTACTTGGCCGCCGAGTCGTACTCCGAGGTGGCGTCCTTCTTCTTCTTCGCCTCCGACTCCTGCGCCTGCTTGTGGTAGGTGGTCGAAATCCAAGCGAGCGAGCCGGCGACGAGCTCGTCGGCCTTGGCCATCGCCTCGGTGTTGCCCTTGTTCTTGCCGACCCACGAGCCCTTGGGGTCGAAGAAGTCGGTGACCTCGTTGATCTCCCCCTCGGTGTCGCGCATGTCGGCGAGCTTGCGCCGCACTTCCATGACCGCGTCGTAGTACTCGGCCACCTTCGGGCTCGACTTGTCGTGGTCGATCAGGTGCTTGTAGAGTTCGATCGCCTCTTCGTCCTTGTCCTTGGCGACGAGCAGGGCGGCCATCTTGTCGAGCTTCTCGTAGGTCTCCTGGTCGCCGGTCTCCTTCAGGAAGTACTCGCGCGCGTCGCGCCAGCCGTTGTCGACCTCGGCATAGGCCTGGATGAGGTCGTTCAACGCCTGCTCGCGGAACTCGATGAGGCCGCCGCTCTCCTTGCCTTTGATCGCCTTGATGACGCTGTGGAAGGTCTCGATGGTCTTGTCGAACTCCGCGAGATTGAAGTAGACCCAGCCGAGCTTGTACAACGCGTAGTTGAACATCGCGTGGTTTTTGAACTTCGTGGTGATCGCCTCGTAGTTGGACTTCGCGTAGAAGAGCGAGTCCTTCTCGAAGTAGTACTCGGCCAGCGTCAGATGCGACTCGGGTACAAGCGGGCTCTTCGGGTACTTCGTGACGACGTCCTTTAGGAATCTCTCGCCGTCGAGTTGGAGCTGGCGGTCCTGCTTGTCCTTGCCTGACTCGATCGAGGCGCGCCCAAGGAAGTAGGTCACCTGGTCGAGCCGCTCGTAGTTTGGCTCCGCCAACAACACCTTGCGGTAGTAGTCGATGGCGACGCTCTGGTCTTCGACCGGCTCCTTTGGCTCCTCGGCGCAGCGCTTCTCTTCGAAGCACGAGAAGGCCGCGTCGTACTTCTCCCGTTCCATGAAGTACCGGAACTTGGCTTCCTGCCAGTGCGTCTCCGCCAGGCGGAAGAGCGCGTCGGCCTTGTTCGGATAGGTCGGGTCCGCGACGAGCGACAGGAGGCTCTCGATCTTTCGCTTGCGCGCCTCTGACTTCGTCTGCTCCGAGCGCCGCTTCTCGGGCGTCCAGAGCGAATTCTCGAGGTCGGTGATGCTGAAGCCCTTGCCCTGCAGCGGCTTGTTCTCGCCCGGCGGCGGGGCCGGGTCGGCGGCGAAGGCGGCCTTGGCGCTGAGCCCGCCCGCCATTCCGAGGGCCAGGCCGAGGCGAAGCGAGAGGCCTGCAAAACGCGAAGCGTGAGATACCATCAGGTCTTCTCCGAAGTCTGGCTCTCGAACGATCGAGACCCGCTCTCATGTCAACTGACGTCTGGCTTGTCACGCTCCGGGTCGTCGGCCAGGCCGGCGATGACCGCGGAGCGGTTCGAAATTACGACGGCTATTCAGCCACTTCGCGAACGCACTTGTCCTTGATCGTCGAGCGGTAGGCGCCGATCTCGTCGGCCCAATACTCGTTCTCGAACTTCCAGCGCCACGTGTCGGACCCGACGATGGAGCCGGAACCGCCCGACTCGACCTTCGTGTCCTCGGGCGGCTTGCCCTCGTCGATGGCGCGTTGGCGGCGGTCCTGCTCGTCGATGGCGATGTCCGCGAGGTCGACGCCGAGCTCGACGAACTTCGTCCGGAACTTCTGCAGCTCCTGCAGGCTCTCGCCGAGGATGAGGCGAATCGTGAGGCCTATCTCGCGCACCCGGTCGCGGCGCAGCTTGGCGAGGTTGTCGCGCAGCTCCACCCCGTAGTTGGCGAGCGAACCGCCTTCCTTATCGATGCGCACCTGCTCGGCTTCGATCTGCTTGACGGTGCGGTAGAGGTTGTAGAACTCCACGTTCGCCAGCACGGTCGGGACGAGCTTCTCGGGCAGCTTGAACTGGCCCGCCTGCTTGCCGTTCACCGCCGCGACGAGGGCCGAGTAGAAATCCTCCGGCTTCTGCGTGTTCGAGAGGAAGCTCTCGAGCGGGCTGATGAGCGGCATGACCTCTTCCTCGAAGCGCTTGAGGGCCAGCGCCGTGCGGTCGAAGTGGCACAGGTTGAGATAGGCCGTTGCTTCGAGGATCCACACTTCGGGGTAGAAGTAGTGGTTGAAGTACGGGGAGTCGAGCGTGTGGAAGGTGCCCAGCGCGCGCGCATAGTCGGCCTTCAGAAAGTACACCCACGAGCTCTCGTAAAACGAGGTCGCCTGCTTGTAAGAGCCCTGCGGGATCTTGCGATAGTAGTAGATCGAAGCGTCGTAGTCGCCGATCTTGTAGGCGATTCGGGCGAGTGCCAGGAACGACAGGTCCTTGACTTCACCCGGTGACTCGTTCTCTTCGGTCGCGATGATCGCGCGCTGGAACGACTCGACGGCCGACTTGTAGAGCTCGTTCTGGACCTCGATGTAGCCCTTCAGATACTGGGCCTTGCCGTAGTCCTGCGCGCGCGGGTTGACCGCATCGAGGAACGATACGGCCTTGGTCCAGTCCTGGCCCTCGTGGAAGAACTCGCCGAGCACGTAGTTGAACTCGTCCTGGAACGACTGCGAGAAGCCGCCGACCTTGCCGGCGAAGTCGGCGAGACGCTCGAGCTGGGGCGGCGAGTAGTCGACCTTCTTCCTCAGCTCACGCAGCTGCGTGAATGCGGTCTGGAAAAACGGCTTGTCCGGTCCTTCGAGCACGAGGTCGACGAGCAGCGACGCGGCGCTCTGCAGGAGGCCGGCCTTCACGAGCGCGTTGGCGATGCCGAACTTGGCGAAGTACGCCTCCTCCGAATCCGGCGCGAAGTTGCCCTGCGCCACGAACGCCTGGAACGCCTGGATCGCCTCGACCCACTTGCCCTCGTCGCCGAGCCCGCGACCTTTCGCAAGGACGCCCTGGGCGAACGCTTTGCGCTGCGCTTCCTCGCCCTTTTTCTTCTCCTCGATGAGCTTTTGCGCCTCGAGCTTCAGGCGCTCTTCGCGGACGCGCTTCTGCTCTTCGGTCTCGACCGGCTCGACCGGGCCCTCGGGCTTTGGTCCAGGTCCAGTGCCGTACATCTTCGGCGTCTGGAGCATGTACTTGATGACCTTCTCGGGGACGTTCGCCTTCTTCAGCTCGAGGATCTCGGCCACCGACAGGTCGAAGACCGTCTTGTCCTTGTCGATCGCCTTGATGATTTCATCCTGGTCGATGCCGAGCTTGGCGAGCGTCATGATCTCTTCCTTGGAGATCGCAAAGGCCGTCGTCGCGAGGGTCGATGTGAGCAGGCTCGCGCCGACCGCGGCTGCCACCCATTTCCTGATTCCGAAGCGTTTCATGCCGACCTCCAGATCATTCGGGGGCGGCGGTCATGAACGACACGCCAAGGGTGAGCTCGGCCGGGTGCGACAGACCGCCACCGGTGCCGTTCTCCAGCTTCGCCGCAGCGTAGAAGAACTGGCGATAGTCGAAGCGCAGGGAGATCGTATCGTTCAGGAAGAAGCGCAGGCCGATGCCGACGTTGCCGGCGACGTTGAGCTTGCTCTCCTCCTGGTCGAGCTGGCGCACGGTCGTGCCGATGACACCGGCGCCGAACGCGAGGTGCGCGTCGAAGTGGCCGAGCGTGTCGGTGAAGATGCCGAGCTTGCCGTGGACCGGGCTCCACAAGAAGTTCACGCCCGCGAGCCACTGCAGCGACTGCGGCACGTCGACGATGAGCGACTCGTTGAAGTTCTTCTCGAGGAAGTCCTCGAGCTCACTCGCGATGCGTATGAGGTAGCTGCCCCAGACCTCGATGCCGAAGTCCTCCGCGAAGAAGTAGTCAACGCGGCCGCCGAGCGGGATGTAGTTGTAGAACTCGTCGTTTGGAATGACGCCCGTGTAGAGTTCGAACTCCCAACGCTGGTCTTTCCGATAGAGGCGCTTTTGCAGCGAGTCGACCTCGCGCATCTCGTTGCCCCAATACATCTTGAGGGCGTCGTCGAGCTTACGCGTGTCCTCGATCGGGTCCCCCTCGGCCGCGTGGGCGGCGGGCGCGCCACCAAGGCCTGCCACGGCCGTCGTGCCGAGTGCCACGGCGACGGCAACCGAGGCCGCGCCTTGACGGGCGCCGCCCTGGCGACGCTGTCCGCGGGGAAGGAAGATGCTGTTCATGGGCGTCCTTTGGCGAATGGCAAGAGAGTGCGGATGTGTCTAGGATCCGTAAGTCGAAGCGGGCCCGGCGCGCCGGAGAGCGCGGCGCGCGGGCCGGGGCGAGCTAGTTCGCGTTCGTGCAGGCGGGGCAGTTGCCGGCGGTCTGGCACTCACCGCCACAGCAGAAGCCGGCGCCGCCGCCGGTGGTTGCGGCGCATGCGGCCAGGTCGGGGAGCTGCACGGCCGCGCCACCGTTGGCGCAGACCATCGTCTCGGGCGAGCAGATGACGTCGCAGGCGCCCGGGCCGGTCGTAGCCCCGCAGTCGCCAAAGCCCCCGCACGGCTTGCGAATGGTTGGGCGCCGGTCCCAGTTTGCGGCGCTGGTGGCACCCTGGCCCTGGCCGTAGCCGAACGGAAAGGTCTTGTCGGCGTTGACGATGTTCGACGAGCCACGCAGCACGAGCGCGCCCTGGAGCCCGTAGAGCGAGCCCGGCGGCACACCGGCGCCGGCACCGGCATTGCTCTGGTAGGAGGGCACCGAGGCCGCGAGCTCCCAGTGACCCATCAGTGAGTAGCGCACATTCGCGACGGCCGTATCGAGCGCCTCCTGGAAGGCGGCGGTCTGGCTGCGCGAGAACGAGTTGGAGTTGAGGAACTGGTAGTGCCCGCCCGAGATGCACGACACCTCGACCTGGCGGGCATCGCGACCCGGGTAGCCGAGCGACTCGAACTGCACGAAGTGGATATGGATCTTCGGCGCGTTCGGGTCGTTGCCGTCGGTCTCGAGCTGGTCGACGAAGGTTGCGTAGTCAGCGGTCGAGCAGGGCGTCGAGCAGGTGAGGCGGTTCTCGCCAGCGCAGGTGTCCGGCCCGTCGGTCAGCACCACGATGTGGTTCGAGCGCTGGGTGTCGCGGACCGTGTTGCGAAGGTACTCGTAGGCTGTCTTGACCGCGCTCCACAAGTTCGAGCGACCGCCGGTCGTCGCCTGCAGACCGTCGATTCCGGCCGCCCAGATGTCTCGGTTGCGGGCGCCAAAGCAGGTGCCGAGGTCGTCCGGTACGCTGTTGATTGCGCCCGAGCAGGGGACCTGGAGCGTGATGCCTTCGCCGAACGCGAGCGCGCCGAAGCGGTCCTCGGTGTTGAGAATGCCGAGCAGGCGGCGGGCCGCGGCGAGGCGCAGGCCGGTGCGGTCGGAGGCGACCTCGCCGAAGTTCTGCGGCAGCGGGTTGGGGACGCGCTGCTCCTTAAAGGAGACGTCGCGCACGAGCCCACCGACCGAGCCGCTCTGGTCGACGAGCAGCATGACATTGTGGCCACGGCCGCGGGCCGGGGTGTTGGCAGCATACTTGATGGCGTCGAGCGTCGCCGCGGGCTGGGTGCCGTTGGCGCAGTCATTGCCGGCCGTGCTCGCCGGGTTGATGCAGTCGAACTGGAGTCCGAGGTTGCCGGTGCTCGACAGGTTGATGTCGTCGGGCAGGCCGCCGTCGACGACGCGGGTGTCGATGACGTCGTTGGGCCGAATCGAGACGTCCGAGTCACTCGGCGCGCCGGTCGAGCCGCTGCTGCGGCGCTGCGACGAGAGGTACGCGACGTTCGTGATGATGCCGTCGGCCGCGCCTTGACCGCAGAGCCGGTCCCACGAGCCGTCGGTCTGCTTCTTCGCCGGATAGGCGCTAATGACCTGGACTTGCTGGAACTTCGGCGTTGCGGCTGCATCGGGAGCGGCTGCGGCTGCATCGGGAGCGGGGTCCTTCTTGACCTCGACGGTCTCGGCCGGCGGAGGTGCCGCCTTCTTCTCACAGGCCGTGAGGCCCATGCCGCTGACGGCGGCCA
>Ga0335394_10001367_pt1 | contig 27374 bp, 13 predicted proteins | sample MAT03_FD_205741 | JGI IMG/M metagenome (GOLD analysis project Ga0335394, IMG submission 205741) | Freshwater microbial communities from Lake Fryxell liftoff mats and glacier meltwater in Antarctica - MAT-03 (spades assembly) (version 2) ...
CGTCTTCAGTTGTTCCTTTAAATACGCCAAGACCAGTAAATATATTTCGGATCTCTTCGTTATCAAAAATTTTATGTTCCATTGCTTTCTCCACATTCAGGATTTTACCTCGCAATGGCAGGATCGCCTGGAAAGCTCTGTTACGACCTTGTTTGGCCGTTCCACCCGCCGAGTCACCCTCGACCAAAAACAATTCACATTTTTCAGGATCTCTTTCAGAGCAATCGGATAATTTTCCGGGCAAACTGCTTCCTGAAAATGCTCCTTTACGCTGAACCAATTCACGCGCCTTACGAGCAGCATGACGTGCAGTGGCAGCAAGAATTACTTTATTGACAATCGTTCTTGATTCACGTGGATGCTCTTCGAGATAATTGGAAAGCATTTCGGAAACAGCAGTATCAACTGCACCCATTACTTCGTTATTACCTAACTTGGTTTTAGTTTGTCCTTCGAACTGCGGCTCCTGAACTTTTACCGAGATAACAGATGTAAGTCCTTCACGGAAATCATCACCGCTGATATCAAACTTTAATTTTGCAAGCAGTCCCTCTTTCTCGGCATAATTTTTCAAGGTACGTGTTAAAGCCCTTCTGAAACCGGCCAGGTGAGTTCCTCCTTCGTGGGTATTTATATTATTTACATACGAGTGTACATTTTCATTGAAAGATGAGTTGTATTGCATGGCCACTTCCACTGGAATACCATTGCGCTCGCCTTCCATATAAATTACATCTACCATTAGTTTCTCACGTGTAGAATCCAAAAATTCTACAAATTCCACCAATCCACGATCGCTATAAAATGAATCTTGATTCACAGGATTGTTTTCAGCATCCAATTCTCTCAAATCAGTAAGGTTGATTCGGATTCCTTTATTTAAAAAAGAAAGTTCACGCATTCTCGCCGCTATTGTATCATATAGATAAGTGGTGGTTATGAAAATGGTGGCATCAGGACGGAAGGTAACTGTGGTTCCACGCAAAGTGGTAGGGCCGATTTCTCTAACAGAATAAAGAGGCTTTCCTTTCGAATATTCCTGCTCATATTCTTTGCCGTTCCTGTAAACATTTACTTTGAGGGGATCGGAAAGTGCATTCACACAGGAAACACCTACTCCATGCAAACCACCTGATACCTTGTACGAATCTTTATCGAATTTTCCACCTGCGTGCAATACAGTCATTACCACTTCTAACGCAGAACGTTTTTCTTTGGCATGCATATCGGTTGGAATTCCTCTACCATCATCTTTTACAGTGATAGAGTTGTCGGGATGGATAAAAACATCAATGTTTTTGCAATGTCCTGCTAACGCCTCATCGATGGAATTATCCACCACTTCATACACCAGATGGTGCAACCCTTTAACCCCGATGTCACCAATGTACATAGCAGGTCTTTTCCGAACCGCTTCCAACCCTTCAAGGACCTGAATACTGTCGGCAGAATAATCGTTATTTTTTATTTCTTTTTCAGCAATGTTCTCGCTCATTTTCAATTAGTTAACACTTTTGTTTGAATATATGCAAAGATAGCAATTTTACCCTTACCGAAGGCAATTAAAAGCTTGGATTTTGGACTTTGTGAAGAATAATTTATCAACAAAAAGTACCCCCCTTGTGAATAAACGAAAAGGATGCAGTTTTTATTCTGCATCCTTTTCAATTATCAGCAAATATTCATGCTGATAATCAAAAGGTTACATCAAAAAGAGTAGGTTAACCCTCCCATAACTCCAAAGCGGTAGGAGGGATAATTATACCATCTCGAATAGCTGGAAGCGGTAATATTGTTAAAGTTGAGAAATACCGACATTACTTTGGAGTAGCGGTAATCAATATTCAAATTACCATCGATAAAGCCTTTAAGCGAATTATATCCGCCTTCAGGGCCATAATTTATCGCATAACGGGTGGTCACATAGGCCCATTGCGTGCTGAGAAATATTTTTTCACCCATCACATAAGTTCCGTTCAATCCAAACCGGAAATCAGGCCTGAACAAGGGTTCATTTTCCAATGATGGTTTATTTCCCATATAATCGGCCGATAGACTCCATGAAGTCTTTTCACCTTGATCATAAATTAGTTCAACATGGATGTTCGTTTGGGTATTATCGTCGTAAATTACATCATATACAACCAGGGTGTTAGCTGTTTCAACATTCCTGAAAAACGCATCATCATTCATTCTTCTTAAACTAAAACTTCCCAGAAACGCAAGTTGCTTGTCAATTTTAGTAATTACTCCTGCCGAAATATCAAATTTGTTATTCGTGTTTTTCAATTGAAAATCCTGACCAAGGAAGGGATTTTCTTTGGAGAAGGCACGAAAACTGTTGCGTTGTAAATTGCCGGTAAGCTGACCATAAACTGTCATGATGTCTTCCACCAAAACAAAATCAACTTTTGCATGTGGATAGAAATGGTAGCTGGTAAGATCGTTGATTTCAATTGCAATATTTGCTCCTGCACTGAAACTGAAGCGGTCCATTTTTTTGCCGATACGAGGATCTATACGAATGATATTTCTGTTATCGGGCGTGAAGGTTGCATTATCGTATTTAAGAAAATCAATGGTAATATCAGCGCTTACATCCAGATCATTGATGAGTTTTCCAATGGAGCCTGTAAAAGCAAATGCTGTTTCGTCATTTGATTTATTATCATTCATCAAATAAAACGACAGACCTCCCGAGTACCTGATATCATCCACATCTTTATCATTGCTTTTCAAAATAAAATTTCCAAAGGCATCGTCGAAACTATGTTTGGTTTCCGATTTTGAAAGAATATCAGGAGGACTGTTATAGCCATAATAATGATAAACGGAACGATTGTATCCCATGTCGCCTTTAATCATGCTGTTATCGAAAAACCGGGATCCGAATATTTTAATACCGGATTCACTCATATTTGGAGCACCATAATTTTTTATTTTTCCTGTAGAGGAAATATGGCTCAGATGAACACCTGCATCAAAGGTTTTTGATCGTAAACTATTATAAAAGATTTCAGCATATGGAGTGTTTTTTGTACCATAGCCACCTTTTACAAAACCCCTGTAGAGCTTTTTAATGTTATCATCTTTTATCCTCAAGGGTTTGATAGGAGAAATAGTATAAATTGTAGGATATTGAATTTGACGGATATCATATTTCATATCAGGGGAATAGCTCACCGATGTATCACGCATAGGTACATCGTTGATCTTGAAAGCATCTGAAAGCGTTGGCTGATATGCTTTCACAACATTAATTTGCTCATTGCCCAGATTGCCCTGCTGCGAATAGGCATTTAATGTTGCAAACACAAACAGGATAATAAATGAAAACGTGGATTTAACTTTCATAGTAGTTTTCAGTTTCATTTTAGTGGAATGCAGATTAATCATTGTCACCTCCTGTGCTATCATTGTCACCACCGAAATATTGTTTTTCTTTTTCTTCGATTTCTTTTTGTAAATTTTCATTTTCACTTTTTTCGATTGCATCCAGCTTTTCCTGTGCAAGAGCTCTTATATCTTCGGGATCAGAAACATTTTTTTCATAGTTTTCAATTAAAGACCTGTAGGTATGTTTTGCCTGAAACAGATCTTTTAAAGCAACGTAGTTGTCGCCGAGTAATAAAAATGATTTGCCAATCCAGAATTCATAGGAAGGTATTTGATTGATGATGTCAAAACATTTTTTTTGTGATTCTTTGAAATTGCCCAGCTTGAATTGGATCAGTGCCAGACTGTATTTTGCTTCGGCACCACTTTCGCTGTTGGGTATTTTTGCAACTATGGTGAATTCGGCTGTAGCCTTCTGAAGATCATTGGTAAACAATGAAGACCTGCCATGTAACAAATGCGCTTCGTTCAGGAGTTCATTGGGAACTTTGTCGCCATCAATTATTTTTCGGGCAAAGGTAATTGTACTTTCAAATTCCTGTTTCTTATAATGGCATCTCATTTGTCCGGCCTGAGATTCGATGATATTATCCCTGAAATCAGCGATTTCTTCAAGATGAGAATAGTAACCCAAAGCATCGTCATATTTTCCATCCATATAACATATTGTTGCAGCTTTTAAGAGTGATTTTTCTGTGAAGAGATTACGAGGTTTGTCAGCTACATATCGATATCCAATAAGTGCTTTTGCATATTCTTTGTTTTTGTAATCTGATTCCGCCTTGTAAAATGTGGCATTGAGAACAAAATATCCATCAGGAAATTTTTTCAAATACTCATCAAAATTTCTGGAAGCTTCTTTGTTACTTCCTTTCAGATATAATTGTTCGGCTGCTTCGTAGGTGATCGAATCCTGTGCACCTGAACTCATGTTGATATTAGAGACAGTTTTTACATAATCAAAATAGGCCTGAGGTTTTCCGGATCCAACATAAATGTTTTTGATGCCGGTGAGCGCTTCCATTGATTCAGGTGAACCCGGATATTTTTTAACTACATCCTTGTAAGTAACAAGAGCTTGTTCATCTTGCTTCATATTATATTGCGCCAACGCCAGTTTAAGCAGTGCTTTTTTACTGTTCACACTTTGTGGGGCATCTTTCATTACTTTACGGAAAACTTCTTCCGCACCTTTGTAGTCTTCCTGAGCCATCAAAGCAATTCCTTTTTCATACAGGGCATCATCTGTATAACCCGACTTTGGATATTTAGTTGCAAGCTGATTCATGTTTGAAATTTTACCTGACATGTTACCCCTGATACCCATAATGATTCCATTTTGGAACAGACAATAATCAGATGCTTTTGCATTAGCTGAAACTGCATCATTGTAATAACTCAAAGCATTATCATAATCTTTCAAAACAAAAAATCCGTCACCGATTCTTATTAGGGCATCATTGTATTTGTCAGTATCTGTTTCCGGTTTGTTTTTCAAATATTTCCTGAACCAGGTGTTTGCTTCCTGATAATTTTCGAGTTTGAAATTGCAATAGCCCATGTTGTAATTGGCGGTATTGTACATGGGTGCATTGATAGATCCGGGATTAAAAATAAAAATACGGTACTGTTTAATTGCAGCTTCATACTTATTCTGGTTGTATATTGCTTCTGCCTTCCAATACATCGCCTCAGCTCTGATTACGGGATCTGAATCGTTGGTAATAGCTTTTGTAAATAAACCAATTGCCATTTCATAATCGCGGTCGTTAAAATATTCAACACCTCTGAAATAAGCTACTTTCTGATAGGCAGCTTTTGCTTTTGGTGATTTACTTTTAATTTTCTCAAGAGCAACCAAAGCATCTTTATAATTCCGGGTGGTAATAAACAACTGCGCCAGAATTTCATTTACTTCATCAATATATTTAGATGCAGGATAGAGTTTTATAAATTCGTTTAGAGAATTAATGGCAACAGGTTCGAAGGATAGTTCAAAAGATAATTTCGCATAATTAAAAAGTGACTCCTCCTGAATATCCTTATCAAAATTTTCTTTTGATGCAAACTGAAATGCATTGCGTGCACTCTGCTTGTTTTTAAGTTTCATAAAACAATCCCCCAGATTATAGTAAGCGGTTTGCTGGAGTTTGTCTTTAACATTCACAACCCGATCAAAATATTTAGTTGCTTTTTCGTAATTACCCAATTTGTAATTCGAAAATCCCAACTGATATAAATCTTCACGACTCAACCGGGGATAGCTTTTCTCAAACGCTTCGAATAGTTCCAGTGCCTTTTCATATTGTCCTTTTTTATAATAGGATTCAGCAACATAACGGTCTATTTCGGCGGAATTTTTTACATCTGATCTTCCTTCTAATGTTTTGGCATATTTAATTACATCATCGTACTTTTCCATTTCATAATAAATCTGAATGATATAATACGGAACTATCGGACCAAAACTTTCTGAATCTTTCAGTTTCTCAAAACCTTCCAGTGCAGTATTAAGATTATTATTCTGATAGGCAACGTGTGCATAATAGTAATTTGCTGCAGTTTTATATTTCGATTCAACATTCAGTATTTCATGAAAACTTTTACTGGCCTTGGTGAGATCTTTCGTTGAAAAATAACTGTATCCCAATTTGAAATAATACTCCGAAATTTCTTCGTTGGTTAAATAACTTACATCTGTTTTTTCGAAGTATTCAACTGCTGGTTTGTATTTTTTTTGTTTGTACAAAATTTTTCCGGCATGAAAATACGCCAACTTTGCCTTTAAACTTTCAGGATGTTTTTTGGTAAAGGCTACCAGTTCATTTTCTGCATCGGGATGAAATAATTCAGCTCCGCTTAATGCACTGTAGTATTCTGCATTTATTTTATTATTAACTGAAGTAACATCAGGATTCTTCAAATACTCCTGAAATGTTTCCCTCGCAGCACTGTATTTTTCTTTAATAAATAATTCATACCCCATTCTGTATCCTTTATCAGGATCATAAAAGGATTCCTGCTGTTGTCCCATCACAATGACTTTTGAGGCCAGGATTAAAAAGAAGATCAACAGATACTTATATAATTTGTTGTTTATCATAATATTACACTGAGTTTTAGTGTGTCTGCAAAATTAATTCTTACAAACGGTTTATATTTTGTTATTATTACTCCTGCAAGGGATTTTATGAACACCTTCATGGTGAAAACTCAAGGATTCTGTTTTTTTCATGTTATTTTTTTGTTCAGTTAAAATATCCTGTTTGTATACTATCCTACTAAAAAATTAGCAAAAACTAAAACTAAAATGAAATCAATTCTTTAAATTATCAGTATTGATCTTTACTATTTCGGCAGTAATGTTAACCGGATGCAGGAAAGACAAGGATGAATTGGATACTGATACAGGTACAGCGGTTGATAACGCCTTCGCAGAAGCCATTTATGATGATGCCGGTATAATGGCCGATCAAGCTATTCTTGAAGGCGGATTAACTTCTTTCAGAGGACCCGGCAATGATCAATCGCTGTTGAGTCAGTGTGCTACTATTTCGTGTGATACTGTTGCCAATCCCAAACAAGTTACTATCGATTTTGGTGCTACAAATTGTATGTGTATTGATGGCCGGTATCGTCGTGGAAAAGTATTGGTTACTTATAGTGGTGCCTATCGGGATATCGGTACAGTGATAACGATAGGTTTTGATAATTATTTTGTAAGTGATTATCATATACAGGGAACAAAATCTGTTACCAATCAAGGATTAAATGCCTCCAATCACACATGGTTCAGCATTACTGTGAATGGTACCGTTACCTCTCCGTTGGGGCAGGTGCTTACCAGACAATCGACCCGGTTGCGCGAGAGGGTAGAAGGAGAAAACACATTCGCCTGGAACGATGATGTGTACCATATTACAGGAGCAGCCAGCGGCGTCACTTTCAGTGGAAGCAGTTATGTTGCCGGCATTACTTCCCCACTCGAGATAGCCTTAAATTGCAGATGGATTAAAAATGGAGTTTTGGAATTTACTCGTTCAGGTAAACAAACCCGTAGCGTAAATTATGGATATTTGAATGGAAACTGCGATCGTTATGCTGAGCTGACTATCGGTAACAATACTTATATCATTGAGTTGAGATAGATAAAACAATCCTAATGGAATTTATACCCGCCTTTGTGCGGGTTTTTTTATTTGCGCAAATTGCACAGCATTTAGTAAGTTTGCACCCGGGTTTAAATTAGTATCCGGTATGTACATTCTTAAAATTAAAGGTAAAGCCAAGATTCCGGATTATGTTCAGCTCAGGGACGACAATTTTACACTGCTTGCCTATTTCAGAGTGGATCGGCCCGAAGCGGCCATCGGAAAATGTGGTTTGAAGGAGAAAGAAGCTGAAATAGTGAAAATTATTCATGAAATCCCCTTTGGTAAAGTTACAAAACTTGAAATTTGATTCACCATCCCTGCAATGAACGAAGAATCCATCATCAGTCTTGAGAACGTAAGCATTTTTCAAAAGAAAAATCTTATCCTCAATAATGTCAACCTAAATGTGAATAAAGGGGAATTTGTTTACCTGATTGGTAAAACCGGAAGTGGGAAAAGCAGTCTGTTGCGGGTTTTGTATGGCGATTTAAAACTGACTCAAGGCGAAGGCGCCGTTGCAGGATATAATCTGCGAAAACTTAAGAATAAGGAAATCCCCTTTCTCCGTCGAAAACTAGGAATTGTTTTTCAGGATTTTCAGCTACTGACTGATCGAAGCTCACGCGAAAATCTGGAGTTTGTGCTGCAGGCAACAGGTTGGAAAAATAAAAATGAAATATCGGATCGAATCAACGCCGTACTCATTAAAGTAGGATTAGGTACCAAAGGCTTTAAAATGCCTCATGAACTTTCGGGAGGCGAGCAACAACGACTGGCCATTGCAAGGGCTCTTCTTAACGATCCCGATGTGATTCTAGCCGATGAACCTAGTGGAAACCTCGACCCGGAGACCTCTAATGAAATTATGAACCTGTTTTTTGATATCAGCCGAACGGGTCGCGCTGTGGTGATGGCTACACACAACTATACACTCATTCATAAATACCCCGCAAGAATTGTAAAATTTGAACTGGGAAAAGTCTTTGATCAAATTCAAAATTGAGGAAACAAACCTTTACCCGTTGAAAAAATCAGATCAATCAGTTTTTGTGCGTTGACCGGATTAGAGAAATTTTCGTTCAACACTTTTTCCCTTGTTTTAATATCGGCAGCTCTGAAATCAGTTTCCATCAGTTTGTTGATTTTTTCTCTCATTGCTGAAGCAGTATCTGCCACATCGCACAGATGTTCCAGTCCGGTGTTTTCTACCATCATCGAATTCACCACTGCAAACCTTCCATTATACAGTGCCGAGAGCAATTTTAACTTGATACCGGTTGGTTGAAAAGTTGGTAAGACGTTGATTTGAGCGTCATTGATCAATTGATGAATTTGTTTTGTGGTAAGATCGCTGAGTAGAGTGATGTGATTTTTCCGGGCCACCGCACTTCTTAACTCACCTGATGGCCTGGCTCCGGCAATGATTAATGGAACTTTCAAAGTGTTAAAGACCTCGTTCACCAAAAAAAGTGCCGCTTCATTATTCTCTCCTATGGCCAGATTGCCATGGTAAAATGCAAAATTTCCCCTTCCCGGATTAATATTTACCTGCTCGTTGGAATGAAATGCGGGAATATAAAAGGCATTACCATATTTTTTATCAAAGTAAGTGGTATCATTTCTCGAAATTGCAGCAATTACCTGAGCTTTTTGCAAAACCGATTCAAATGTTTCCAGCTTACTGGCTTCATTATAAAAATAGTAGCGTTTAAAAATATTGCTCTCTACTTTAGCCAGATTGGTGTAATAGTCATGTTCAATATTATGGGTGCGCACAATTTTGAAACGGTTGGCTAATCTAGGGTCGCTAATAGTATTGCAGGTATGTATTCCTTCGAAAAGAATTGGAAAGTCATCGTTAAGTAAATCAGTAATCAACTGTTCTGAATCGCGTGAAATCACAATATATGGTTGCTTCATAAACAATTGTGACTTGGCAACATTTCGGGGATAGTACTTTACCGATTCGCAGTAATTGGTAAGAACATTAGCCCCTTCACGACCATATTGAAAACAATGCAAATGCACTTTTACCCTTTTTGAATGAAGGGCTCTTATCTTAAAAAAAACATCAATCACGCCTCCATAATTCGGAGGGTAAGGAACATCAAAACTGATGATATGGATGCTTCTGTCAGCGGAGTTCATGTATTATATCAGGAAACTTTTTTACCTCTTGTGTCCAGTTCAATTCCTGTGATGCAATTTTCAGATTTTTTTTCCATTGCTCTGTTCTTGCTTCATTGGCAAACATGAAAGTAATTTGTTCAGCAATATGTTTTGGATCGTGATTTTCAATAAAAGAACCTATCCGGTAGTTCGTAATTATTTTTTCTATTTCAGTTAAGCGCGAAGCCAGTACCGGGATACCTGCATGAATGTAATCAAAGATTTTATTCGGCAAACTAAACCGGTAATTCAAATTCGTATCCTTGTCAAAGGTAAGTCCTGCATCACTTGCTTGTGTGTACTCAATCATTTTCAGGTAAGGCATACGGGGTAAAAAAATCACCTTATTTTCAAGTTGGTATTGCACCACCATTTTTTTTAAAACAGCTAAAACGTCTCCACCACCCAAAATTATCAAAATTACCTCGTCAAGATACTGCATGGCTTGTACTGCTTCTTCAGCACCCCTATCAATATTAATTCCTGCTCCTTGAAGGATCACTATTTTTTTATTTTTTGGTAAACTTAAAGTTTCGCGTAAAGAAATTTTATCAATGTTAGCCGGAATAGAATCTGAAAGAAATGGGATATTACGAATAACAATTAATTTTTTACCATATTCTTTTTCGTAAAGTGTTGCAATTGAATCATTCACAGTAATTATACATGTTAATTTTGGAAAGATCTTCATTTCGATCCACCTCCAAACATTTCTCACAAAAGGCCTTTTTTCCAGCTCAGGAACTCCCGTATAATATTCATGACTATCATAAACTAAATACCGGCCTTTCATCTTTGAAATCAGGTAATTGGCTGGTAATGTATCCAAATCGTTTGCAAAAAGGGCTTTAGTATCCGCAAACAAAAGATACAAGAACAATCTTATATTGTAGAAGGCGTAAAACAAGGGTCCTTTATGAAACCACAACCGGAATCTTTTTACAGTGTATTCCCGCTCAGATAATTGCCGGCTATCAGGCATTTCTCGTCCAACAAGTGTTACAGCAAACCCTTGTGTTATGAGAGCCAAACAAGTCCGGTGAACCCTTTGGTCGGTGCTCAGGTCACTTGTTACAGAAACAATTATTTTAGGTTTACCCGGCAATGTGTTTTTTTACAGGTTCAAAATATTCCACCATGATGAGCTCTCCCACCGAGGGGGCAAATTTATGAAAGAGTTAACGTCTATTTCAGGATTATTGTACTTAAGAACTTGACTCACTGTAAATAAACCGGAAATTGGAAACAAAAACCATGAATCGGGCTCTGCAGCTTTGGGGGCGAAGGTAATTTTCCGATATTTGTCGCAGAAACAAAAAATTCATGAATACAGCCGTTAAAAGAAAGTTAGTGACTCTGGGTCAGTTTATTATCGAACGCCAGTCGGATTTTCTATATGCAAAAGGAGAGCTATCCCGCTTGTTAAGAGATATAGGTATTGCTGCAAAAATCGTTAATCGTGAAGTTAATAAGGCCGGATTGGCTGATATTCTTGGAGACGTAGGATCCTCTAACGTGCAGGGAGAAGAACAAAAGAAACTGGATGTTTTTGCTAACGAGCAGTTTATCGCAGCTTTGAGCTCCGGAGGAGAGTGTTGTGCAATTGCATCAGAAGAAAATGAAGAGATGATTACCATTTCTTCTGAAGTTTCCAAAAATGCCAAATATGTGGTGTGCATTGATCCACTCGACGGTTCTTCAAATATTGATGTGAATGTTTCTATAGGAACCATTTTTTCAATTTACCGACGGGTTTCACTAAGTGGGTCCATTCAGTTGGGCGACTTTTTACAAAAAGGAACCGAACAGGTAGCTGCCGGATACGTGATATTTGGATCTTCCACCATGTTGGTTTATACCACAGGACGAGGGGTGAACGGATTTACATTGGATCCCTCCATAGGAGAGTTTTGTCTGTCTCATCCTGATATGATAGTTCCTAAAACCGGTAGTATTTATTCCATTAACGAAGGTAATTATGTGCATTTTCCGGATGGTGTTAAACAGTATATTAAGTACTGCCAAATTGAAGATGTAGCTACAAAACGTCCCTATTCTTCCAGATACATTGGATCCTTAGTGGCTGATTTTCATCGAAACCTCCTAAAAGGTGGAATATACATGTATCCTGCCACAGCCAAGTCTCCCAAAGGCAAACTACGATTATTGTATGAATGTAATCCTTTGGCCTGGATCATTGAGCAAGCCGGTGGAAAAGCATCTGATGGCCACAACAGGATTCTCGATATTCAACCTACCTCGTTGCATCAGCGTACGCCCTACTTTGTGGGCTCTTCCGAAATGGTGAAAATGGCTGAGGATCATATCTCGAAATTTGGTCAAAAGTAACCCGCTACCGGCTAGTCTTTTCATTTCTTAATTACTCTTAAATGTCATTTTGATGTTGAGGAGCAACAATAGTGCCTGTTCTTTTCTGTAAATAGTTGGCAACAGGCCAATCAAAATCGTAATTTTGTGAACTTAAAAGGGCAATTTCATTCTTTAAATCTTTGGACTTTAGTTATTTCTTTCACCTTTACAAAGGCAGTAATCATCTCCGTTCGCTGAATAGTTTTCTTCAGGATTCGGATCAATCTCCTGTTGGACTTCTGGGCATGACCGGTTCGCAGCCGGCTATGATTGCAGCAGCATTGTATGAATCACATCCATCTCGAATGATTTTTGTGTTGCCCGACAGAGAGGAAGCAGCGTATTTTTTAAATGATCTTGAGAATATTCTTGGAGAACGCACAGCATTGTTTTTTCCTTCCTCATTAAAAAAGCCCTATACGTTTCCTTATCTTGATAACAATAATGTTTTGCTCAGGGCAGAAGTATTGACGCACCTCAGTAAGAATATAAAACCATTGCCTGTAATCACTTATGCCGAAGCGTTTCATGAAAAAGTAGTCACAAAAAAAGCTTTAGTTTCTAATACAGTTGAAGCCAGAGTTGGGGAAACGTTGTCGATTGATTTCATTACTGAATTTTTAACTGAGAATAATTTTGAGCGTTCCGATTTTGTGGTGGAAGCCGGACAGTTTGCTGTGCGTGGTGGAATAGTGGATGTATTTTCATTCGCCAATGAACTTCCTTACAGAATGGAATTTGATGGTGATAAAATTGAATCTATCCGCGTGTTTGATCCTGCAACACAGTTGTCGGAGAAAAACATGAATCACATTACTATCATTCCAAATGTACAAGGCAAACTGGTTAAGGAAGAGCACCAGCCTTTTCTTGATTTCCTTTCGGAAGATACGATCATTTGGTGTAAAGATTTTTATCATACACTGGATGTTATGCAGGCGGGTTTGAAAATGATGAATGAATCTTCATCTTCTAATCTGGATTCGGAATATGAAAATGAAAATGGTTTTTTAGCCGGTAAGCCGGAAGATGCCTTTGACGTTCCCGGGAAAGTCGAAAAGCTGATAAGGAACTTCAGAGTTGTTGAATACGGAAATAAATTTCATTTCAGTTCAGAAAGAAAAATTAAATTTGATTCTAAACCTCAACCTTCGTTTAATAAAAATTTTGGATTACTCGCCAATACTTTTCTTGGCAATACCCGTAGCGGATTCAAGAATTTAATTTTTGCCGATACCGCCAAACAGATTGAGCGGATCTATGCAATTTTTAACGATATCAAAATTCCTGAGCGTAAACCGGGCGAAGAAATACAGTTTTCGCCGATGTTATTATCCTTGCACGAAGGGTTTATCGATAATGATCTAAAGCTGGCATGTTATACCGATCATCAGATTTTCGATAGGTATCATCGTTTCAGGTTAAGGAAGAATTATAATAAAGATGAAGCACTCACCTTAAAGGAAATATATAGCCTTAAGCCCGGTGACTTTATCACTCACATTGACCACGGTATAGGAAAATTTGCCGGCCTTGAAAAAATTGATGTAAACGGGAAAACACAGGAAGCTATTCGTTTGGTGTATAAGGACAACGACATTTTGTATGTCAGTATTCATTCGCTACATCGCATCGCCCGATTTACCGGCAAAGAAGGAACTGCCCCCAAACTCAATAAGCTGGGTTCACAAGCCTGGGCCAACCTCAAGCAAAAAACTAAAAAGCGTGTAAAGGATATTGCAAAAGAATTAATTGCCCTTTATGCCAAAAGAAGATCGCAAAAAGGCTTTGCTTTTGCACCTGATAATTATTTGCAGACAGAACTTGAAGCCTCTTTTATTTATGAGGATACTCCGGATCAGATTAAATCTACGGCTGATTTAAAAAAGGATATGGAGAAACCGTATCCAATGGATCGCCTTATTTGCGGTGATGTTGGGTTTGGAAAAACGGAAGTAGCTATTAGAGCAGCGTTCAAAGCAATCAACGACAATAAACAGGTAGCAATTCTTGTTCCTACAACCATTCTGGCATTGCAGCATCATAAAACTTTTTCGGAGCGGTTAAAAGATTTTCCATGTACAGTGGATTATCTCAACCGATTCAAATCTGCTGCACAGCAATCGGTGACAATTGACAAATTAAAAGATGGAAAAATTGATGTCATCATAGGAACTCACCGGTTACTCAGCAAAGACATTAAATTTAAGGATCTGGGTTTGTTGATTATTGATGAGGAGCAAAAATTCGGAGTGGCAGCCAAAGAAAAACTGAAAGCACTACGTCTCAATGTAGATACTTTAACACTAACGGCAACGCCTATCCCACGAACATTACAGTTTTCGTTGATGGGAGCACGAGACCTCTCTGTTATCAATACACCACCACCCAACAGGTATCCTGTTACAACAGAAGTGCATGTTTTTAATGAGAAACTAATCAGGGAGGCTATCAATTATGAAATTGGTCGTGGCGGACAGGTATTTTTTGTTCACAATCGGGTTCAGGACATTCATGATATTTCCACCTTGGTGAAGAAATTATGTCCCGGAATAAGTGTTGGAGTTGGCCATGGACAAATGGAGGGTGAACAGCTCGAAAAGGTGTTATTGAGTTTTATTGAAGGAGATACCGACGTATTGGTTGCTACTACAATTATTGAATCAGGAATTGATATTTCCAATGCCAATACCATTCTTATTAACCAGGCTCATCATTTTGGATTGAGTGATTTGCATCAGATGCGAGGAAGGGTAGGGAGGTCCAACAAAAAAGCATTCTGTTATTTGCTTGCACCACCCATTAGCATACTAACTCCTGAGGCTAAACGAAGACTCAAAGCTATTGAAGAGTTTTCTGATTTAGGTAGCGGGTTTAATGTTGCCATGCGTGACCTCGATATTCGTGGAGCCGGAAATATGCTCGGTGGCGAACAGAGTGGTTTTATTTCTGAGATTGGTTATGAAATGTATCATAAAATTTTGGATGAGGCCATTCAGGAACTGAAGGAAACAGATTTCAAAGATATTTTTCCAACCGATGATAAAACGCAATTTGTAAATGATTGTCAAATCGACACCGATCTCGAAATTCTCATTCCTTCCGACTATATCAGCAACATCACCGAACGTTTAAATATTTACAAAGAAATTGATGACCTTGAAAGAGAAGATCAATTAAAGGAGTATCTAAAAAATTTGCGTGACCGTTTCGGACCAATACCTGTTGAGGTGAATGAACTCATGAGTGCAATTCAACTTCGATGGAAAGCCAAAGACCTTGGATTTGAAAAAATTATGTTAAAAGGGGGCATTTTAAAATGCTATTTTGTCTCCAACCCCGAATCATCCTTTTACCGTTCACATATTTTCACCAACTTAATAGCTTACATTCAGTCTAATCCTAACCGTATAAAACTGAGTGAGAAAAATAATAAGTTGTCTATTTCATTTTCAGCCATTAAATCGGTGGCGCAGGCAAATTTAATGTTTGATGAGTTGAAAATGCATGTGAATGTAAAAGGGTTAGTGGGTTAGTTTGGCCTGCCTGCAGCAGGTAGGCGAGCGGGTTGCAGGCCGGTTCGAATTGGCAGGTGGGTGGTGTTGAAACTTCTTCTGACTAAAATCTAATTCTTGTTAATTCAAATCAAATACTTATCTTTAAGGTTCAATTCACCACATTATTAATAATTCTTTACTATGAAAAAAGTATTTTATCTCATCTCGGGCCTCCTAATAACAGGCTTTGTTGCTCATTCTCAGGATTCTAAGCAAGTGAACGAGACACCTTGCTACACCAAGCAATGGGTCGACAGTGTGAATACAGCCAATCTGGCGCGTTTCAATTCATCGGCGCCAAACATGTTCGAATGGTATGTGTATGATGGCCAAACGGAAGCGGTTCCACAGCCGCACAGCATTATTAATGTGGTAAAGGTGAAGCTTGAAGAAGATTGTCCTGAACAGAGAATTCGTAAATAAACATATTTACTTTTTTTATGATACCTCGTTGTGATTTTTTTGCAACGAGGTTGAAGTTTTGATTTTTGAATTGTCACGAAAACTGTTTTCTTCCTAACAGATTTATCTGATCATTTTACCTGTTTTTTTATTTAGGAGAGGGGAACTGTTATTTCTACAATTAATGCATAAATTCACAAAGTGTTAATGGTTTTATAAAGTGATTAAAAACATTTCAAACTTTTGATCTGTTCATGCTAGAATAGCCAAAAAAGTTTATCATCCCACTTACTTAGTAACCTCTTTGTTTCATTTAAATATTTGAGATATAATGCTTTAATTCAATAACATACGTTAAAATAGGTCACAATATTGCTATTTTGATCCAAAAACGTATATTAGTCAAATATTTAAATTCTAATTCGCTGTATTATGAAAATGTATGATGTAATTGTTATTGGTGGAGGTCCGGCTGGTTCAACCGCAGCAACGCTTCTCGCCCGTCAGGGAAATTCTGTATTATTAATTGAAAAAGAGAAATTTCCGCGTGAACATATTGGTGAATCACTCATTCCACTTTCCTATCACACATTAAAAAATCTGGGTGTTCTGGATGAACTTCGTAAAATATCACCCCGCAAACCGGGAGTGAATTTTGTGGAAGCTGATGGTGCGAGGCAATCTCTCTGGTGTTTCAAAAATGTAGTTAAAGACGACAGCTATCTTTCTTTTCATGTAAAACGTTCGATGTTTGATGAGATGCTTTTGAACAATAGCAAAAAAAATGGAGTGGAGGTTTTGGAAGCCACTATGGTGAAAAATGTGATACTCGATAAGCCGGATGGATCTGTTGAGGTTCATACCGAGAATAAAGCCGGTGAGCGTGCCCAGTTTTTCGCAAAATTTATTGTTGATGCCTCCGGACAAAGTACTTTTCTGGGTAGCAAAATGGGAATCAAAAAAGCAGTTCAGGGATTAGATCGTGTGGCATTATGGTCACATTGGGACAATTGTGAATTCGATATTCCTTTGCAACAAGGAGTAATTAAGATTGTGTACCTGGGAGGTAAAGAAAAACTTGGCTGGTTCTGGGTTATTCCTATTAGTTCCGATAACCTGAGCATTGGTGCTGTAGTGAACAATAGTTTCCTTAAGCAGGAAAAATTAAAGTATGTCGAAAATGGGAAAGACTGGATGCATGAGGTGTATATGAAAGAAATTGAAGATGCACCTGCTGTTAGTAATTTACTGAAGAAGGCAACCATGAGTCATAAGGTGATGATCAATGGTGATTATTCCTACTTCTGTGATTCTGATAAGAAATTCGGAAAGAATTATGCTATGGTTGGTGATGCCGGTGCTTTCTTGGATCCCATCTTTTCCAGTGGTATTTATGTAGGAATGCACAGTTCAGAATTGGTAGCAGATGGTGTTACTGCATTGTTGAAAAATGGCGATATGAAACCCATGGAAGATGCATACTACCAAATTAATGGTGCAGTGAAATTACTGGAGAAATTCATCAAGTTATTCTATTCTCCCGACATTTTGAATTTTGCACACATGGGTGATACTGAGAAAATGCTGACTTATAATAAAACCGAAACAGTTTATTCTATTTTTCACTACCTGCTTGCAGGTGATTTTTTCAAGAACCATGAAAAATACAGCGAGTTCATCGACACCATGCGAGATACAAAAATGATCGACAAATTCAAGAACCTCATTGATCACACAGTCAATTTTGAATTCGGAGCCAACTGTGGTGAAAATTTCGAAGAAATGTACGGAAACATGATCGAGAAATTGGTGTTCGACCAGGAAGCTTTTAAATAGGGTGATCAGTATTAAGTGACCATTGCCGCCATGTGGAATTTGCAATTCCGCACCAGCCAAGTACAGGGGATTTGCAATCCCCGAAACATGATGAGAAAGAAAAACGCTAGTTGATGATGTGATGCACTTCAAAAGCAAATTTCTCGAAAACGGATTGCAAATCCTAATATTAATTTCCTTGGGATTGAAAATCCCAAGGGGGGCGGTCAGGGCGACTGCCCATCGGAATTTGCAATTCCGCACTATCCAAATATTAGTATTCTCTAATACCAGAAACACACTTTACCGCCGTGTGGAATTTGCAATTCCGCACCAGCCAAGTACAGGGGATTTGCAATCCCCGAAAACATTTTGAGTAAGAAAAACGCCATTCGATGAAGTGCTATTCTTAAGAAGCAAATCCCCCGGCGTCGGATTACAAATCCTCATATTAATTTCCTTGGGATTGCAAATCCCAAGGGGCGGTCAGGGCAACTGCCCATCGGAATTTGCAATTCCGATGTTAATAATACAGGGGATTTGCAATCCCCGAAACACGCTGTGGAAGCAAAACGCTTTTCGATGTTGTGATTTTATATAGCAGCAAATCCCTCGGCGTCGGATTACAAATCCTCATATTAATTTCCTTGGGATTTCAAATCCCAAGGGGATGAAGTCGCCCATCGGAATTTGCAATTCCGATGTTAATAATACAGGGGATTTGCAATCCCCGAAACATGTTGAAGAAGCAAAACGCTTTTCGATGTTGTGATTTTCTATAGCAGCAAATCCCTCGGCGTCGGATTACAAATGCTCATATTAATTTCCTTGGGATTGCAAATCCCAAGGGGCGGAAGAACGACAAAACACCACGCGGGAAGCAGGCGAGAAACAGAATGAGAATGAGAAGCAGAATGAGAACGGAAGTGGGGGTATTGTCTTCTAACATAAAACCTTTTGCATAACCCCGGCTTTCAAGCCGGGGTAAAAAACAAACAAAAAACCTCCCGCACGAGGCACATCAAAGAACGACAAAACATCACGCGGGAGGCAGGCGGAAAACAGAATGAGAAGCAGAAAGAGAACGGAAGTGCATTAAATATTTTTTTTTGCAAGTGCCGTAGGCACTAAATATGGGTAGAAAACCCAAACCCAATAAATGCCTCCCGCACGATAAACATCAAAGCACGACAAAACACCTCGCGGGAGGCAGGCGAGAGGTATTTGAAGTAGATTAAACTGACTGACATTCTCTTGAAGAGAAACTCTATTGCTTTGCGACTGCCCCACCATTTCACGCTCTCCATTTTCGCTTACCCAAAATAGTTTTTAACAACTTTAAACACCCTCTATTTTTTAAATTTCTCTAATTAACTGATTTTGAAATCAAATCAAATCAAATCAAATCAAATCAAATCAAATAGGATTGTTAATACTATTTTTAGAAATCGGGCATATCACTTTAAATCCAAACTATCTTTCAACCGTTAAATTTATTTAAGAGTTTGACTTTTGGAGTTTACAAATATTCCAAAGTAATTTAAAATTATTTCATCACTCGACGACATCCCCCCTGTTAGTTCGATTGCTGAAAGAGTGAGTTGATTTGTAGTACATAAATGCATCAAAAATAAAATGAATACTTCGTTTGTGAAATTGCTATGCCTTAAAGTGAAATTTTGATTTGAATGTATCTATAAATATTTAGTTGAACAATTTAACCTAACACAAAAATGAAACACAACCCACACCATTTAACAGCAACTACCGGTTGCCGGTTAACAAAACCCACTAATGGTTTTTTGAAAATTTTAATCGTTCAGTTTTTAGTATTGATGTGTTGTATTTCATTCAGTGAAACAATCGAAGCGCAAACTGTCGCACCTCCCCTTGATAGTTACGTCTCTAATACCAGCGGAACAGTAACAGTTTTTGTAGCGCTTCCTGATAGTACCACCAGCACCGAAATTGAGGTAGCAATCGGAAGTGAAAACAACAGTGGTGATTTATTTTCTCACACTTATGCCTTCGATCAAGCAACGGGTTTGCCGAGTGGATTATCTTATAGCAGAGAAGGAACACACTTGTACTTAGGTGCAGGAGCCATCACATTAACCGATGCTTACAATGTAAAAATACGGTTGAAGGATTCAGGAGGAAACTGGAGTGCATACTATGATTACATCGCAAACTAAAAATCAGATAATATAATCATAACAAATCCATCATAAGAGATCATAACCATCATAATCATCAAAAAATCATTTTTTAATAACCAAAAATCATGAAAACAAAATATATTTTCCTTGCAATTTTAATAGCTGCAATCAATTCACAGGTATTATCGGCCACTTTTACTTGGACCGGAAATACATCTTCATCCTGGTCCGTATCAGGGAACTGGTCGGGTGGAGGAGGTGGTACTCCTGGATCTGGCGATAATATTACAATAAACAGCAATGCACCGAATAATTTGGCTCTAACTCAAAACCAAACTGTTACCAACTTCACTATCAATGGCGACACTTTGGATTTGGGCACTTATTCACTCACCTCCACCGGAGTAACCTATTTTAATGGTGGGAAAGTCTTCAACGGAAACCTGAACATATCGGGTTCATTGTGTCATTTTGGTGGAGCTATTATTGATGCAAGAATTGCAGCAACTTGCGGATATTACCACATGAACGGCGGAACTTTTTTGAGGCCTGTTATTTTAGTTTCAACCGGAACAGCCAGCACAAGCGGAAGTGGAAATTGTGTTTTTGAAGACAGCCTCTCGATCACAAATAATGGATCGTATTATTTTTACCTCGGCTCCACATACGCAGATTCCTACGAAAATTTGTTAATAACCAATAATTCCACCCATGAGGTGTTCTTTGGTTCTACTGATACCACTTATATAACGGGAAATTTAATTCTAAATAACACAAGCACAGGTGGAATTGTAACTGGTACCGGAAATGGTGTAACCTATTTGGCTTCAGGCAAAACAATATCTATTGGAAGTAGTGGATTTACCAACAACTACCTCACGCTCAAAAACTTTTACCAACAAGGTTCCACCGCTCAAACAATAACTTTAACCGGAACTGCCATTTTTAACTTAATAAATGCTAACTTTGAAGGAAACCTCACAGTAACAACACCCGGAATTTTGCTAAAAAATAGCACCTTTAACGGCACCACTTCCATTACCCGAAACGGTACTTCGGGAAGTTTCCATTGTGATGGTGGAAATACTTTTGCAGGAGCATTAACCTTAGACAATGCAGGCACTTCGGGTAGGGTACGCATGGCCAATACCACGCCCGACACATACTTTAACGATGTTACTTTTAATTCAACCAACGGACAAGATGTACAAATAGCTTATACAGGTAACAATATTTTTGAAGGCAACATCACCATCAACTCCAACAAAGTCGTGTTTAACACATCAAACGGAAAAGTAACTTTTGCAGGCGGAAATACTCAAAGCTTGAATGGAAGTTATAATTTTCCGTTTAAGAAATTGACGATTGATAAAAGCGCCAATCATGCTACGGCGAATACTACGTTGAGTGTGGATGATTCGCTTATTTTTATTCTAGGAAATATAATAACTACATCTTCAAATCTACTCACTATGAAGAATGGTTCCACTTCAAGTGGTGCTTCGAATAGTAGTTTTGTGAATGGGCCGGTGAAGAAGGTAGGGAATACTGCTTTTGAGTTTCCTGTAGGGAAGGGAAGTTATTTTCAGAATTTGAAAATAAGTGCTCCATCAAATGCTTCAGATGCATTTACTTCAGAATATTTTAAAGAAGAGCAACTTATTGGATTTAGTAGAGATACTTCATTAGACTTTATTAATAGATGTCAATATTGGACCTTATTAAGAAATGTGGGAAGCAGCACTGTGTCGGTTCAGCTATCATGGCAAACAGCTACTTGTGAATTACTAGATTCATTGGATAGCCGAATAGTTGGTTGGGATGGAACTAAATGGAAAGACTATGGGCATTCATCCTTTACCGGAACTAAAATGCAGGGCACATTATCAAATAGTACTACAGTAAATGCCTATAATTATTTTACCATTGGATATAACATGTCCAGTCAAAGTTATTTACCACAAATTGGAATTTGTGTTGGTTTCAATGGTGGTTCAAATATTGGGTGTAGTGATACACCGGGAAGTGTTTCTTTTGGATCGTATTGTGAAGGAAAAGTTTTTGATTTTTACCTTGATGATTTTACGAAAGATTTTATTGCTGCGAATATAGGTAATTCAACAAATTACTGTCTTCAATGGCTGCTTCCAGGAAGTAATTGTTCAAATCCTACTTCTTGTATTAGTTATTTCAATCCAACAACATGTTCATACCTAACAGCAGGAACATATTCCATATCAGCACAAATAATTAATATTTCCACAGGCCTTCCTGTCATGCAAGGCGGAGGTTCCGGCTATACAATTACAATACTGGATGCACCTAACCCAACAATTTCAGGTACCCTGAGCCTTTGTTCACAATCTAGTACAACGTTAGATGCAGGTTCCGGATATTCAAGCTATTTGTGGAATAATATGTCTACATCTCAAACTCTCAATGTTAGTGTTGCAGGCACTTATACTGTAACTGTCACTAATTCTAATGGATGCTCAGGAATTTCAACTGTAAATGTTACAGGTTCTTTTTTTTCACTTTCAATCGCAAACAGTTTACCGACTATTTGCTTTGGTGCTCACAATGGGTCATTAACTGTTTCTACCTCTGGAAGCCCACAAACACCTCTAACAATTCAATGGACTTTGGGCATCATTAATTTTGGTAGCTCTACAACTATAAGCAATCTATACCCTGGCACGTATACATGCACCATAACAGACGCATCAGGTTGTTCACATCAAGCAAGTGCAACAATTAATCAATACCCTATGATGACACTTACCATGTCACACACTGATGTCACAGCATGTAGTTTAACACAAAATGGAAGTGCATCAGTATCGGTTAGTGGTGGTACTCCGGGATTCACCTATCTTTGGAGTAATTCCGCAACAACTTCATCAATTTCTTCATTGTATCCTGGGTGGTATTCTGTTACTGTTACTGATGCAAATGGTTGTTCCTTACCGGGTTCAGTTTATGTCGATTGGTTTGATGGGTTAGACCCAACCGTGTCGGGCCCTACCAGTGAATGTGCAAGTAGTTACATATATTCTATCACAAATAGCGGAGATTACCCTACAAATACTACTTTCTCTTGGGAAATAACCACTGGAGCCGGCATGACAATACTCACTGGTAATCCAATTAATTTATCAACAACACCATTGGTCGCAGGCAATACAATAATAGGATTTGCAAATAATAATGGTTGTTCATTCTCTTCGGTTGTTATAACCATTCAAGAATGTTGTGATGCGGTTTCCGGATATTTTTCTGTAAATGATATTCATTTAGATGATTTTAGAACGCTAGTAGGTATAAGTGGTTTAAACTTTACATACGATGGAATAGTGAATACTAATGGTCCCAATATTATTATTAATGGTACTTTTGATTACAACATGACTCTGCCATTTAGATTTGAAAATTGCAATTTTATAATGGGGCCGGGCTCGCGAATATTGAATAGTGCAGGTGGCTCTATGAGGTTCAAAAATTGCAATTTCGTATCCTGTGAAAATTTGTGGCAAGGAATGGAACTAGCTACTGCAACCTCAATTCAACTAGAAAACTGTGTTATTGAAGATGCCTATTATGCAATTTGGCAAAGAAAACCATCAGCAATGACACTCACCGATGTGATTTTCGATAATAATTACATAGGTGTAAAATATGGTTCTTTTGGAAACTTACTCGGATCAACATATCCAATTGTGAGTACTACTCCTGGAACTTACAACCGAGTAAAATTTTATTCTACGAAAACTTTAAAGAGTGCCTACCCGGGGTTGATTCCCATTCCATCGATGCCGGCAAATCATGGTTATGCCGGTGTTTACGCTGAATTTGTTTTTGGCTTGGATTTCCACAATGATGTTGAATTTGGAGATATTACAGGTGCCACAACCAATAGACTTAATATTGGAATATACCTCCTATTTGGAAGCTTGATAGTACGAGATAATGTACATTTTGGAAATATTAAAAGAGAAGCTGCTTACGGAGTGGGTGCACCTAATGGATCAGCAATTTATGCGCATGGGAATCCTAGAGAGTATCCGGGTGATTTGACTGTTCTGGGTTCTTTTGGAAATCCTTTCTGGGACAATACAACATTTAGAAATTGTGACAGAGCAATTCACTCTGAATATATGGATAATAATACCATTTCAGGAAATTTAACTGATAATGTTGATCGTGGCATTTATATAAATCATGGGTTTTTTGAAATAAATATTTTTGAGAACTACATTCATGCAAATAGGTCAGGTATTGAAATCGTTAATTCATCAGCAACAACTGTTCCTATAACATTTCCTTTTGATCCTTTTGATCCACAATCTCAGGCAATAAAGATTGTTGGGAATAATGTTTATTTAGGAGAAAATTCATCATCCCTTTTTGCTAATGCTATCGGGATTAGAATTGCTGAACCCATTGGGAATATATATGCTACAGAAGCTTATTTGTACCTAAATTCTGTAGAAAATAATTTTGGGTTAATTGGAATGCAATTTCAAAATTTAATAGATTTATATAGTATTTATGGAAATGTTTTATCAGAGTCCGACCTCACTCAATATGGCGTGACAAGCCAACGCTGTTCTCAAATGCAAATTCATTGTGGTAGCGTTTTCTCTTCAACATCAGTTTTTGACCCTTCTATTCAGCATTTTGGATATTTTTCATCCGCTACTCGCTTCCAGGAAATTAATTGTACCGGCACAATAAACCAATGGCATGGATACCATTTCACAGGCAATTGCAACAATCATAATATAATTCATAATACCATAGAAAATGCAAGCGATTGTGGGTATTTTTTATCATCAACTGCAAGAACTGGACAACAAACTCTTAAAGGAAATATTTGGACAGATCCTGTGACTACTATGCTTAATGGAAGAGCCGCTGTAAATGAAAATCCAGCAGCTTATGTATTGTCTTCTGTTGAAGTTAGTCCTAACAACCCAAGTGCGGGTTCTGGTTATTATTATTATCCCAATTATAATATACCAGGAAATACCACACCGGGGCAAGGAGTTTGGTTTGTAGATAATAATACTCAAGACAATGAAAACGAGTGTGCATTTGAATTGTGCTCAATAACTAATTCTGATGAAGAGGAACGATTCGCATTAGATTCCTTAATCGTTTTAGATAGTATAACCACAAGTATCTTTACTGATGAGAGTAGAATTATGGGTAGGATGTATTTATATGATAAATTGCGTTACAATCCAACTTTGAGAGATACCAATACTTTTTTCTCCGAATTTTATTCAGCAATGGACACTACAAATATTCCTGATTTTTCAAACATTCAATATGCCTTGTTAGTTTTAGATTCAACAACTAGAGATGCTATGGTATTATTGAAAATTTCAAATGACAGTTTAAGTAGTTTGCTATATACAATTTTAAGAAACGACAGCATTTTGTTTTCCGGATCTCTAAGTTCTAACGACAGCTCTTCACTGGATTCAATGAATGTAATTATGAGAAGCGAATGGAATTCTTATAGAGAGGAAACTCATGATGTAGCGGTAGCCTATAAAGAAATTCATGATGATAGAGTTTACGAACTATATTCCAATCTACAGGAAATATCTCCAATTAATACTATTGAATCAAATATAAAAAAAGTGTGGAGTTACTATTTTCAGACTGTAGCAATTGATAATTACAATTTTGACCCTGAAATGGAAGAAGAAATTCTTGCAATTGCAGTTCAATGTCCGGATGAAGGTGGAGAAATAGTATATGATGCTAGAATTATTTATAGTTATATTGATGAAGAATATAGTTTTGATGATTACCAAATTTGTAATGATACGACAAGTGCGCGTTTTATGAACAAACCAACTAGTATTGTTAAAAAGACATCTGATTTCTTGAGTGTGCACCCCAACCCTGCTGATGAGTCTGTAAACATTGATTATTCCATAAAATCAACTGGAATTTTGAAAATTTGTGATTTAAAAGGGGTTGTTGTAAAAACTTTGAAATTGGAACCTGATTTTAATTCACTCCCTATTTCAATCACAGACCTTGCCCCAGGCATGTATTTTGTAGAAATGAATTCAAAAGACTCTAAATTGACCCAAAAATTATCAATTCAAAGATGAAAAAATCATTATTGATATTAATTATAATTGGTTGTTTTCCTGGAGTGATTCTAAGTCAACGCAATGCGCAATGGATATTGGGTTATAATACTGTGGGGTTTCCTAATGGTTTCAATGACTTGTTTCAAATTGATTTTTTGACAGCAAGTCCAATAATTAAATTGTTGGATACAATTGCATTTTCATCAAGAAGTACAAATATCTCTATGAGTGACACCTCTGGCAATTTGTTATTTTATACAAATGGAGTAGCCATCTTGAATTCGGAACATGATACTATGATAAATGGAAAGTATTTAAATCCAAATGCTAATACTTATTATTATCAAAATGGCGCAAATGGGATAGAAGGCGTTCAATGTGTTATTTCATTACCTGCACCTGACAACCATAACCTTTATTATTTAATACATCAAGGATATTACAGTGATGATTTTAGTCCATTTCCTTATCCATTATATTATTGTGATACATTATATTATTCAGTAATTGATATGACTGAAGACAATGGGAAAGGAGCCGTTATTACCAAAAATGAACATTTATGGGTCGGAAGTTTGCCATTGCGGCAATTAGCAAGCATTGGTTCATTAACCGCATGTAAACATGCCAATGGCCGTGATTGGTGGGTGATTTCTCATCGAGATTCCTCATCTGAATTTATGAGTTTTTTAATCACACCTTCAGGTATATTAGGACCTTACTTTCAAAATATTGGACCAATGTGCTTAGAATTAAAAGGACAGTCTGTTTTTTCGCCAGATGGTAGTAAATATGCATTTTTTCAATATGGATATAGCCGAATAAACCTATTTGACTTTGACCGATGTACAGGCATATTTAGTAATTATGTTAATATTACAAATATAAATGGTTATAATTATGGCTCGATTGGAGTGGCTTTTTCTCCTAATTCACAATATTTATACACTAGTTCTTTTTCAAAAATTGTTCAATGGGATACTTATTCTGTAAATATTCCAAATTCAAAAGTTGTGGTGGCAGAAACTGATACCGTTCCATGTCCGAATTATCTTGTCAATTTTTATTTGATGCAATTGGCTCCAAATGGCAAAATTTATGTGAGTGCTCCTAGTAGTAGTCATTGTTTGTCAGTGATTAATTATCCCAATTTACCGGGTTTAAGTTGTGACGCAGTTCCTCGTGGATTTTCCTTACCAAGATCCAATGCGTTTGCAATTCCCAATCACCCCAATTACG